>Ga0131853_10000414_pt1 | contig 77949 bp, 78 predicted proteins | sample TergutLab28metaG_FD_92764 | JGI IMG/M metagenome (GOLD analysis project Ga0131853, IMG submission 92764) | Labiotermes labralis P1 segment gut microbial communities from Petit-Saut dam, French Guiana - Lab288 P1 (version 2) (version 2) | ecosystem: Host-associated > Arthropoda: Insects >...
AACGGCGAACGGGCGCGTTATGTGGTTGGCATCGGGTGCTTGTCAACCGATGCAACCACTTCGCGGACGGAGCCGTTCATCGCCCGATTGCGTTCAGCGCGGCGTTGGAACATCCGCCCGCCCCCACCCCACGGAATTAGAACAAGTAAAGACATCCCCCCGTACATGAATTGGTTGGTTTTGGGAATTAATGCTATAATACCTACATGAAAAACCCAAAAGCATCCTGCGCGAAATGCCCCATAAACATCCACGGCGGAACCTGCCGCGGTTGCTTTTCGTCCGCGGTATCATCCATGGAAATTGTGCAATACTATGAAAACGGGGAGGATTTCGCCCCGCGTCCGCGCGAAGGGTACGGCATCGCGCTGGACATCGGCACGACCACGCTGGCGTTTGAATTATTTGATTTAACCGACGGCAAACGCCTCGCGGCGTATTCATCGGCCAACAGCCAGCGGGAATACGGGGCCGACGTGATCACGCGCATCAAACGCGCCGCGCAGGGAGCGGCGGGTACGCTCCATACGTATATAATAGAAGATATCCGCAACGGGGTTGCGCGGTTGCTTGCGCAAACGGGCGTGCCCGCAAGCGAAGTACGCGATATGACCGCCGCGGGCAACACCACCATGCTTCATTTGCTGCATGATTGGCCGTGCGATACGCTGGGCGTATACCCCTTTACCCCGGTAAAAATCGGGAGTCATAATACACGCTTCGCCTTCCTGCCCAACTGCGGGGTGCTGACCCTGCCGGGTATTTCGGTTTTTGTGGGGGCGGATATCACGGCGGGTATATACTTCCTTGGCGGGATGAAGGACGAAACCTGCCTTTTCATCGACCTCGGCACCAACGGCGAAATGGCGCTGGTACGCCAAGGTAAAATATTTACCGCGTCCGCGGCGGCGGGGCCTGCTTTCGAAGCGGGCAATATTTCGCAGGGGGTCGCTTCGGTTGAAGGGGCGATCACTTGTGCCCTATTAGGGCACAAGTTAAATAAATTCGATTACAAGACCATCGGCGGCGTGCCCCCCATCGGTATATGCGGTACGGGTGTGGTGGATATCATGGCGGAGCTTGTGCGCCGCGGAATGGTTGACGAAACGGGTCGGCTGTCAAGCGGCTTCCCCGATAAACGCGTGGAAATCGCGCCCGATATATTCTTCACCCAAGGCGACGTACGCGAAGTACAATTGGCGAAGTCCGCCGTACGCGCGGGGATAGAAATACTCTTGCAATCGGCCGGTTGTACCCCCGATGATATCAACCGCGTATGCTTGGCCGGGGGGTTCGGCTACCGCATCAATATCGGCAACGCCGAAACGATCGGGCTTTTGCCCAAAGGCTTGGCGGAAAAAACACATGCCGTGGGCAACGCGGCCCTCGGTGGCGCGGCCAAGTCGCTTTTAACCGCCGACCTTGCGGGTGCCGAAGCAATCGCCGCGCGGGCCGTTGAAGTCAACCTTGCCGCGCACCCCGCGTTCAACGATTTATTTATGGAATATATGATGTTTTCATAAGGGAGGGTAAATCCATGGCGGAAATCCGCGAAACGCTGGTTAATTTCACCAAAAACGCGAGCAAGACGACGGGTGACCTCATCAAAACCGCGAAGCTGAACATTTCGTTGACGAGCGAGCAGGCGACCATCAAGAACCTCTATACCGAAATCGGTAAAAAAGTCCACGAAATCTACCAATACGGCGGTACGCTGGGTAAATTCTTCGACGAAAAGTACCTCGAACTGGAAGCCGCCGAACGCAAGATCGCGGAGATCAAGGAACAAATCGCCGTCATCAAGGGTATACGCGAATGTCCCAAATGCGGCAAAAACGCGGAACGCGGCGCGGAATTCTGCCCCAAATGCGGCATACGGCTGGAAGCGGCGGCAATGGCGGAAGCCCCGCCCGCCGAGGCTTTTATCCCGGATGCCCAATCCCCTGCCTCCAATTCAAAACCCCCCGCTCACGGCCCCCAACGCGCTTGCCGCGTATGCGGCGCGTCGAATGACGCGGACACTAAGTTTTGCCTTTTTTGCGGAAGAATAGTAGACTAAAGGTATTCAAGTAAAAGCGAGGTTTTAACCATGCTTTGTGAAAAATGCAAAAAGAACGCCGCCACGGTGCATATGCAGCAATTCATCGGCGGCAGTAAAACGGAGATACACCTCTGCCAGCAATGCTCGTTTAAAATGGAAATGCCCATTTCCTTCGAGAATATCTTCCAAGGCTTTCTTACTTCCTTGCAATCCATGACCGCCAACCGCCCGGCGCGAGTGCCCACCAACCCCTGCGAACGATGCGGCATGACCTACGAACAGTTCAAATCGGCGGGCAAATTGGGGTGCGAAGCCTGTTATCAAGTCTTCGCCAAGGAAATTGAGGCGCTTTTCAAGAACGTGCAAGGCTCGACCCGCCACGAGGGTAAGTTCCCGCAGCGGTTGGGCGCGGATTTGCGCGCGCGTCGTGAGGCCGACCAACTGCGCCGCCAACTCAAGGACGCCGTGGACGCCGAAAACTATGAGGACGCTGCCAAACTGCGGGACCAAATCCGCGCGCTGGAAGCCCCCAAGGAGGCCCGGGCATGAATCATCCCTGGTTCACCTCGGAGCAAACCGACGTCAACCCCATCCTATCCTCGCGCATACGGCTCGCCCGCAACCTGCGCAAATACCCCTTCCAACAAAAATTAAACGCCCCCAACGCCGCCTACATGATACAGGAAATGCAGGAGGCGATTTCCGTATTTCACAAGCTGGACATGCAAAACCTGAGCGAAGCCGAACAAAAGGTCTTTTTGGAAAAGCATATCATTTCGCCCGAATTCCTGCGCGGCACGCTGCCCCGCGGTTTAATGATCAGCGACGATCAGAACCTCTCCGTCATGCTTAACGAGGAGGACCATATCCGCATCCAATCCATGCAGGCGGGCGACGCGCTGGCCGAAGCGTTGTCGGCGGCCAACAAATTGGACGACCTCATTGAGGAACGCATGGAATACGCCTTCCACCCCGAATACGGCTACTTGACCGCTTGCCCCACCAATACCGGTACGGGCTTGCGCGCTTCCTATATGATCCACCTCCCCTTTTTGGAGCGGACGGACCAGTTCAAATCCCTGCTGCCGATCATTTCGAAGTTCGGCATTACCCTGCGCGGCATCTACGGCGAAGGGACGGAGTCGATGGGCGGTATTTATCAGATTTCCAACCAAACCACCATGGGTAAAACCGAGGAGGAAATTATCCAGGTCTTGCAAAATATGACCATCAAGGTCATGGAACACGAAGCGCAGGCGCGGGACAAAATGCTGGGCACGCACCGCGCCGACCAGGAGAATATGGTGTACCGCGCGTACGGCGTATTGGCTTACAGCCGTAAAATCACCGCCAAGGAAGCGATGGATTTGCTTTCCGAAGTCCGCCTGGGATATTTGTATAACCTGCTGGACAAACCCAAGCCCGCCAAGCAAATCTACCAAATTATGATGGAAATCCAACCCGGCCACCTGCAACGCATCGCCGGACGGGAAATGGACGAAACCGACCGCGATTACGCGCGGGCGGAATATTTGAGAGAAATATTCAATTAGGAGGAACCAATGAAAGGACCTTTTACAGAGAAGGCACGCCGTGCTATCCAAAACGCGCAGGATTCCGCCGCCGCGATGGGGCAGTCCTATGTGGGCACCGAGCATATATTACTGGGCCTGGCGCAGACCCACGACGGCGTCGCCGCCAAGGCGTTGCAAAACCAAGGCGTTTCGCCCGACGATATCAAGAAACGCATCGAAGGGGCGGGCATCGCCCAGCAGGGTATGCCCGGTGCCGTGCCGCAGGACTTCACCCCCCGCGCCAAACGTATTTTTGAATTAAGCAAGCAGGAATCCGCGCGGATGCATACGAATTATATCGGTACGGAGCATCTGCTTATTTCTTTGTTAAAGGAGCATGAGGGCGCGGCACTCCGCATCCTCGCTGACCTTTCGTGCAATATACAAAAATTGTACGACGATATGATGCTGATGCTGGGCGGCAACCAACCGGCCCACCAAGGGCATCCGCATCCCGGTCAACCCTTCCCCATGAACCCCAACGTCTTGAAGCAAACCAAGAACAACACGCCCACGCTCGACCGCTTTAGCCGCGACTTTACGCAAATGGCGCGGGAAGGTAAGTTCGACCCCATCGTGGGGCGCGCGAAGGAAACCGAGCGCGTGATCCAAATCCTGACCCGCCGCACGAAGAATAACCCCTGCCTGGTGGGCGACCCCGGTGTGGGCAAAACCGCCATCGCCGAAGGGCTTGCCCAGCGGATCGTGTCGGGTGACGTACCCGAACCCGTGAAGGACAAGCGCGTCGTTCAACTGGATTTACCGGGCATGGTGGCGGGGACGAAATACCGCGGCGAATTCGAGGAGCGCATCAAGCGCGTCGTGCAGGAAGTCACCACCAACCCGAACGTAATGCTGTTCATCGACGAGTTGCACACGCTCATCGGCGCGGGGGGCGCGGAGGGTGCGCTGGACGCGGCGAATATCTTAAAACCGTCGCTCGCGCGGGGCGAAATGCAGGTCATCGGCGCGACTACGCTGGACGAATACCGTAAGCACATCGAAAAGGACGCGGCGTTGGAAAGGCGCTTCCAACCCGTGATGGTGGACGAGCCTACGGAAGAAGAAGCCATCGAAATCCTGCGCGGTATCCGCGATAAATATGAAGCGCACCACAGCGTAAAGATAACGGACGAAGCACTTGAAGCGTCGGTGCGGTTATCGGCGCGTTACGTTTCCGACCGATTCCTGCCGGACAAGGCGATCGATTTGCTGGACGAAACCTGCTCAAAGGTACGCTTGCGTTCCTATACCGCGCCGCCCAACATCAAGTCGTTGCAAGAGCAAATCACGGAATTGGACGCGGAAAAGGAAGCCGCGATTAAAACAGAGGAATTCGAAAAAGCGGGTTTGCTCAAACAAAAGCAAAACGCCGTCAAGAAGCAATTGGAGGACGCGCAATCCGATTGGAAAGCGGCCAACACCAAGTCCCACCACGAAGTCAACGCGGACGAAATCGCGGACGTCTTAGCCGCCACCACAGGCATCCCCGTCAAACGCTTGCAACAGGAGGAAGGCAAACGCCTGATGGAAATGGAGGCCACGATACACAAGCGTATCATCGGCCAGGACGCGGCCGTTACCACCGTTTCCAAGGCGATACGGCGGGGGCGCGTGGGCTTGAAGAACCCGGCGCGGCCCATCGGTTCGTTCCTTTTCCTCGGCCCCACGGGCGTAGGCAAAACGCACTTGTGCCGCGCGTTGGCGGAAATCCTTTTCGGCGACGAAAACGCCATCATCCGCGTGGATATGTCGGAGTTTATGGAAAAACACAACGTTTCGCGGCTGATCGGCTCCCCCCCGGGGTACATCGGCTACGACGAGGGCGGGCAATTTACCGACCGCGTACGCCGCAAGCCCTACTCCGTCATCCTATTCGACGAGGTGGAGAAAGCGCACCCCGACGTATTTAACGTCTTGCTCCAAGTCCTGGACGAAGGCCACATCACCGACGCGCAGGGGCGTAAGATCAACTTCAAAAATACCGTGATCATCATGACCTCCAACGCGGGCGCGCGGCAAATCGTCTCCCCCAAGACGCTGGGGTTCGTGCAGTCGGACGACAAGAACCGCTCCTACGAGGACATGAAAAAGCGCGTAATGGACGAGGTGAAGAACCTTTTCCGCCCCGAATTCATCAATCGGATCGACGATATCATCGTCTTCCACCCGCTGGGAGAGGACGAGGTAAAAGCCATTACCCGGTTAATGCTGGACGAAACCGTACAGCGTTCCGCGGATAATTTGGGCGTCACGTTAACCTTCACCGACGCGCTGGTGGAATACATCGCCAAAGACGGCTACGACCAAGTGTACGGTGCCCGCCCGCTGCGCCGCGCGATACAGACCAAAATCGAGGACGAAATGGCCGAGGATATCCTGCGCGGGCGGTTTAAAGAGGGGGATGAAATCACCGTCGATTACGCGGAGGAGAAGGTTGTATTTGTTATGGAATAGGAGTGATTAGTAATGTTGGTTGCAAATCCTGTCCAAGAAAGCTATGAAATGATTAGGGAAAAATACGATGGTTTTTGCGTTTTGGTTGTGGAGTGTGATAACGAAAAAATGAATTACGGCACGGGAAAGGTTATCGCCTACCACGAAGACCTGGCTACCTTGGTAGGGGAAACGATTGAACTTACCGACGGTGATGTGGGCATTTTCAGGTATGATGCGTATACCAATACCGAAAGCGGCGGACCGATTCAGGTGGTGCATCATGGTTAGTACCATCGTATTGCCCTTTGAAATGGATAAGTTAAAAATTTCAACCGAAGTAAAGCTCAAAATAGCGGGGCGAACCAAGCCCGCTTCCTTTCGCGTTCATTTGGACACGGGAAGCACGGATACCGTCATGTCTTCCCACTTGTTTAAAACGTTGGGCTTTAAAGAGCAAAGCCGCCTCAAAGTCACCATAACAGGCATAAACGGTAAAAGCGAAGGGTTCAGCACCATTATCGACAATTTTATAATCGGCGGTGTGGATTTGGGCAAGACGCGGGTTACGGTATCCGATGTTTCCCCGGAATTCAAGAATACAATCGTCATGGGTATGAATGTACTTGTGTGGTTTAATATGCTTATATCCTATACAAAAGGGGAAGTAACCCTCGCGGAACGTCAAATAAAGGAATTGGATAAATCCAGTCGGTTTTACAGGACAGACATTTTTTCCCGTAACGTTCTTGCCGGTATCATGAAGCATGAAAGGGGGGACGCATGGGCATCCCATTAATATTAAACGTCATTTTCATCATCGCGCCGTTCGTTATTCTAATTGCTTTACTTACGCGAAAGCAAAAATCGCCGCTTGGGGATATCGCGGAATTATTGAAGCGCGCGACTGACGAACAGCGCAATGAAATAGCGCGGCAAATCGCAGGCGGCGCGACCGAGCAGTTCAACCGCTTCGGGCTTATTCAAAAAAGTGTGACCGAAACGCTGCAGCTCAACCGGGAGGAAGTGAACAAACGCCTGCGCGAATTTTCCGAGCAGGTAGACACGCGCCTTTTTTCCATCCAACGCGGCAATACCGAAAATATGGAAAAGGTAACCACCACGCTTGAAAATAAAATGAAATCCTTGCAGGAAAGCAACGAAAAACGCCTGGAACAAATGCAAAACGTCGTGGATGAAAAATTGCAAAAAACCCTGGAAACGCGCCTGTCGCAGTCCTTCGAGCTGGTCAGCAAACAGCTTGAAAACGTGCAGCAGGGCTTGGGCGAAATGAAGAACCTCGCCGCCGACGCTAAGAGCCTAAAAAACGCCCTAACCAACGTAAAGGAACGCGGCACCTACGGCGAAGTACGCTTGGAAAAACTCCTTTCCGACATCCTCGCGCCCGCGCAATATGAGGTCAACGCCGAAATCACGAGCGGCAGGCGCGTGGAATTCGCGATCAAGCTGCCCGGCAACGGCGACATACCGCTGCTGCTTCCCATCGATTCCAAGTTCCCTATCGAGGATTATAACCGCTTGCTGGACGCGGAAGACAAAACCGCCATCGACGAAGCGCGTAAGTCCTTGGCGCGGCAACTGCGCGAATCGGCGAAGATGATTCACGACAAGTACATCGCACCACCCAAGACGACGGACTTCGCGCTCATGTTCCTCCCAACGGAGGGGCTGTACGCCGAAGTGGTGCAGAACGCCGCGCTCTTTGAGGAGCTGCGCGACAAATACCGCGTGACGGCGGTGGGGGCGACGACCCTTTCCGCGTTCCTTTCATCGCTCCAAATGGGCTTCAAAACCCTCGCCATCGAGCAACGCTCACAGGAGGTTTGGGACACGCTGCGCGCGGTGAAGGCGGAGTTCGGCAAGTTCGGCGACATCCTCGACCGGGCGCAGAAGCAAATCCAAACGGCGGACAAAACGCTGGAGGAAATCGTCGGACGGCGCACGCGGGCGATAAACAAGACCTTGCGGACGGTCGGGGATATGACCGGAAATATACCGTTATTGGAAGCATCGGAAGATGATGGGGATGAATGGTAGGTTATTAATAAATTTATTATTAATTTGTCTAAATATATAAAAAAATGATTTAAAAAGGATTTGAAAAATCATGAAAGGTTTTTGACTGCACAAACCCCATTTGATATAGTATGCGCGAACATCCTATTATTCCCAAAGGATGATGCCTTTGCGAATCATCGTAGGGCTGGGTAACCCCGGTCAAGCGTACGAAGGAACGAGGCATAACGTAGGCTTCGAATGTATTGACAAGCTGTGTTACGACTTCGAAGTAAAGACCAAGCAAAACCGCCGCTTCCGCGCCATTGTCGGCGAGGGGAAAATAGCGGGGACACAGGTACTGCTCGTTCAACCGCAAACTTATATGAACCTCAGCGGCGAAGCGGTGCAAGCCATTTTAAAATTCTATAAATTACCCCCAACGGAATTAATCGTCGTGTACGACGACGCCGCGCTTCCGGTGGGGGATATTCGCGTGCGCGAGCGGGGCAGTTCGGGCGGGCAAAAAGGCATGGAAAATATCATCGCGTTATTAAAAACCGATGAAATTACCCGCGTACGCATCGGCGTGGGCGCGAAGCCCGAGGGATGGGACTTGGCTGATTATGTGCTGAGCCGCTTCAAGCGGGAAGAATGGGATGGTTTTATCCAAGGCGTGACGCTGGCGGGGGACGCTGTCGCGTGTATATTAAAAGAGGGAACGCAAGCGGCGATGAACCAATTCAATAAAAAAACGAAACGGGGAGAAGAAACGGAATGAAAACAAGGATTTTGTTAACCGTATGCATCTTGCTATTTTTGGCGGGTTTCGGCGCGTGTTCACGCACACGGGAGGATCATACCCCCGCATCTGTAAACCCGACCGCAACGCCTGCGGTGGTCGCTGTTACGCCGTCGGATTCCGGCGGAGACCCCTCCGAACCCCCCGCCATACCCGCAAATACGGGCAGCGGTATCCACGGCGCCATCCACCGCGTCACGTACGGCGAAAATACGGCGTACATCTTCGGCACCATCCACGGGGGTATGCCCGATTGGTTCCCGCTGGCGGACGCCGTGGAGGATGCCTTGCGCCGCGCGGACATCGTGCTTGTGGAGGTCGATGAAATCGGGCTTTCTCCCGAAGCCATGATGGATGCGGTAATGGGCGCGATATTTTTACCTGACGGCTTGACTTGGGTTGATTTTCTGCCGGAGGAACATTATAACCACATGGTGGAAATGATGGACGCCTGGGGCGTTTTCTATAGCGACGTGAATACCATGAACCCGTCATACCTCGTATGGCAATTGACCATGAGCATCGCGATAAGTCTGTCGAGCCTCGATGTAGGCATTGAGGCAAGCGTTGACAGTTATATCGCGTCCGTGGCGGCGCAGCGGGGCTTACCCGTCATCGGGCTGGAACCCATCGAACAGCAACTGGACATCCTGTACAACCCACCCCTTGAGGTTGTGCTGGCGATGATTATGCACCTGCATCCGCCGGACGTTATGGTGGAGGATTTCCTGGAAAGCGGCGAGCTGACCCTTGACGAAATGGCGTATTACTATGCAGCCAACGATTTCGCACCCATTAACGAAAGTTTCGCTATTATCGTTGATTTTGACTGCCCTTATTTGGTGTATATGCGGGAAGTGGTCATGGATTGGCGTTCCACTTTCTACGCGAACGAAATTATTCGCTTGCTGCGCGAGACGGAGGAGCCGACGACGTTCTTCGCGGCGGTGGGATTGTCCCACGTCATCCGTTCGGGCGCGCACGAATTGTTCACGGACATCATCGAGCAATTGACCCTTGCGGGCTTCCATCCCGTGCCGATTTGGGAACAACGATGAACCACGCCTTACTCGCCCCCCTCGCGGAGTCGAAGGAATTTACCCGGGTACGCGCGGCGGTGCGCGGAAGGCAAACGGCGTGGTGTTCGGGCGTGGTAGGCGCGCAGAAGTGGCATTTGGCGGCGGGGTTGTTGCATGAACCGAACCGTCCGGCGTTGGTGATTGCGCCGTCGGAATTAAAAGCCAAGGAAATCCATCAGGACTTGTCGTATTTTTTCCCCGATTCCTGTCATTTTTACCCCGGGCGCGACATGATTTTTTACGCCGCCGACGTGAAGAGCGTGGATATTACGCGTCAGCGGTTGCAAGTGATTGATAAGTTAACGCGGACGGGGGAAGCCTCACCGATTGTCATCCTTTCCGCCGAAGCGCTGCTCGACAGGCTCGTGCCGCCGGAAATATTCGCCACGTACAGCCAAGGGTTGAAGGTCGGCGACCGCGTCAAGCCCGAGGATTTGATCCGCAAGCTGGCGTCGATGGGGTATGAGCGCAGCGGCTTGGCGGAGGGAGCGGGGCAGTTCGCGCTGCGCGGGGGTATATTGGATATTTTCCCCGCGGTGGCGAGTTATGTGCCCCGGGACGGCGAAAAACAAACGCTTTACTTAAACCCGGCGCAGTCCCTGCGCATTGAATTTTTTGACGATGAAATCGACTCCATCCGCATCGTGGACGCGCTCTCCCAGCGTTCGGTCGAAAAGGCCGCGTCGTTTTTGGTATACCCCGTGCGGGAATTGGTTTTCGGGCCGAAGCGTCTGCGCCGCGCACGGGAACGGATCAACGCCGCGCGGGATATCCAAACCGCCGCGCTTAAATCCAAAGGTAACCACAAGGAAGCGCAAACCCTCGCCGATACCATCGAAGAACAATTGATCCGCTGGTCGGACAGCCACGCTACGGGCGCGGACGCCTTCTTCCCGTTTTTCTACGAGGAGGAATGTAATTTATTGGATTATTTGCCCTCCGACACGGTGCTGTTCTTCGACGAACCGAACGCGGTTGCCATCCATATGGAAACCGTGCTGGCGGAATATACCGACAGTATTTCCCACCGTTTGATGGCGGGTCGGCTGCTGCCCGAGCAGGTGCATGTCACGCTCCCGTGGGCGCAGGTTTTACATAAGACGGCGGGGTTTGCGCGCGTGTTGTTCTCCTCCATGACGGGGACGCTAAGTGAATTTAACCCCGCTCCGCCGGAAATCCCCTTCCATGTGCGAAGCTCCTCTCCCTTACGGAAAAAACCAAGTGAATTAGCCGATGATCTGCGGGATTTACTTAAAAAATATAAGCGCGTGGTCATCCTCGCGGGTACGCGACGGCACGGGCAGCAATTGACGGACGCGATACGGGAATTGGACGTCCCCGCATACTTCGCGGGTGCGCTGGAGGGGTCGAAAGGGATAGAACGTTCCGAAGGGGCGGCTTCGCTTTCAAGCGACTCGGAACGTTCCATCCCTTCGGGCATCCCCGCGGGCATCGTCACGGTCGCCCGCGGCGCGTTATCGGAAGGTTTCGAATACCCGTCGCTTTCCCTCGCCGTAATTACCGACAAGGATTTATTTTCACAGGAAAAAACCCGCCGCCGTACGCGCCGCAAGCTCAAAAACGCGGAAAAGATCAACCACTTCACCGATTTGCGCATCGGCGACCATATCGTGCACGACAACCACGGCATCGGTGTTTTCCGCGGTATCGAGCAGGTGGTAAACGAAGGCTTGGCACGGGATTATTTAAAGCTGGAATACGCCGACGGCGGGCATTTGTACGTACAAACCTCGCAAATGGATTTGGTGCATAAATACATCGGCGGCACGCAGGAGGCGCGGCTCAACAAGCTGGGCGGCGCGGATTGGACGAAGGCGAAGGCTCGCGCGCGGCAAGCCGTGGAGATTATGGCGGCGGATTTGATCGCGCTGTACGCCAAGCGGCGATCGAGCCAAGGGCATACCTTCGGCCCCGACACCGTGTGGCAAACGGAATTCGAAAGCCAGTTCCCCTATACCGAAACCGACGACCAAGCCGCCGCCATCGAGGACGTAAAAGCGGATATGCAATCGCCGAAAGTGATGGACAGGCTCCTGTGCGGCGACGTGGGCTACGGCAAAACCGAAGTCGCCATCCGCGCCGCGTTTAAAGCCGTACAGGACGGCAAGCAAGTGGCGTACCTCGTACCCACAACGATCCTTGCGCAGCAGCATTACCAAACTTTCGCGAGCCGCATGAAGGACTACCCCGTTGCGGTCGAGCGGCTCTCCCGCTTCCAAACCCGCGGCGAGCAGCAAGCCACCCTTAAGAATTTGGCGAAGGGCGCGTCCGACATCGTTATCGGCACACACCGTTTGCTTTCAAAGGATGTACAATTCAAAAACCTCGGCCTAATCATCGTGGACGAGGAGCAACGCTTCGGCGTGGGCCATAAAGAAAAATTAAAGGAAATGCGCGCTGATGTGGACGTGTTGACGCTGACGGCGACGCCCATCCCGCGTACGCTGCATTTTTCCTTAACGGGTATCCGCGACATGTCCCTGTTGGACGAACCCCCCGAAGAACGCCAGCCCATCCAAACCTACGTGATGGAATCCAACAACGAATTCGTGCGCGACGCGATCAACCGCGAGCTGGCGCGGGGCGGGCAGGTATATTATTTGCACAACCGCGTACGCTCGATCGCCGACGAAGCCATCCGCGTGGCCAACCTCGTACCCCAAGCCAAGGTAGCCTTCGCCCACGGCCAAATGAGCGAGCACGAACTGGAAAACATCATGCACGACTTCGTTGCGGGGGACGTGGACGTGCTGGTATGTACGACCATCGTGGAAACGGGGCTGGACATCCCCAACGTGAATACGATTATTATACAGAACGCCGATTTCATGGGACTCGCGCAACTTTACCAACTGCGCGGGCGGGTGGGGCGTTCGAGCCGTTTGGCCTACGCCTACCTCATGTACCGCCGCGATAAAATCCTGCGCGAGGACGCGGAAAAACGCTTGCAAACCATCCGCGAGTTTACCGAGTTCGGCGCGGGTTTTAAGATTGCCATGCGCGATTTGGAAATACGCGGCGCGGGCAACCTGCTCGGCGCGCAGCAACACGGCCACATGGACGCCATCGGGTATGACATGTATTGCAAGCTCCTTGGCGACGCGGTGGCGGGTTTGAAAGGCGAAGCCCCGGCGGAAGCCTTCGAAACCACGATCGACATCAGCGTGGACGCGTACATCCCCGACCGCTTCATCCCCGACGAACAGCAGAAGCTGGAAATCTATAAAAAGATCGCCCTAGTGGCAAACCGGCAGGATTATTTCGACGTGCAGGAGGAAATCGAGGACCGCTTCGGCGAGCCGCCCCGCCCCGTGGTTAACCTGTTGGAAGTCGCGCTCATGAAGGCACACGCCCGCAACATCGGCGTGATTTCCATTACGCAAAAAGGGCAGAATATCGTCATCGCCTTTAAAGCGGACGCGTCGGTCGATGTGGATAAACTGACCGCCATCGTCACCAAGAACCCTTCGCGCTTGCTCTTTACCATGGCGCAAAACCCGTACCTCACCATTCGGGCGCACAAAGACGAAAAACCCCCGGAGGACGGGGGCCACAAACGGATAAAAACGATACAGGCTTTATTGGAACGATTAAAATAACGGGGTGTTTGTATGTACAATGTCTTCTTTGCGTTATCCCTTACGCTGATCGCGGGTTTGGCGACGGGCGCGGGCGGTTTAATTGTTTTATTTTCAAATATAAATAATAAAAAATTCCTTTCTATTTGTTTAAGTTTTTCCGCAGGGGTTATGCTGTACGTCGCCTTTGCGGAAATCCTGACCGAATCCATCGGTGTATTGGAAGACCTTCACAGCGAAAGGGGCTACTTCATCGCCACGCTGGCCTTTTTCGCGGGCATCGGCATCATGGCCGTTATCGACCGGTTTATGCCCCACAGCGAGGACGAACTCAAGCGTACGGGCATCATGTCGGCGGTAGCGATCGCGATCCATAATTTCCCCGAGGGCATTATCACGTTTATGGCGGCGGTTTACGACCCGGTGATGGGCATCGCCATCGCCATCGCCATCATCATCCACAACATACCCGAAGCCCTCGCCATGGCGTCGCCCATCTATTATTCCACGCGCAGCAAGAAAAAAGCGTTCCTGATTTCCCTCGGGGCGGGGCTTGTGCAACCGCTGGGGGCGCTGGTCGCGTGGTTTTTTATGCAAAATATCTTTACCGATATGGGGATCGTGTTCGGCGTCGCGTTCGCCGCGGTGGCGGGGATCATGGTATTCGTAGCCGTGCACCAATTACTGCCCGCCGCGCATAAATTCGGCAAGCACCACTCGGTGATGAAGTGGCTGTTCGCGGGGATGGCGGTCATGGCCGCCAGCTTGGTTATTTTGGAATACGTATTATGAAGCTCGACCGCCTGCTGGGCATCCTCACGACGCTTTTGCAAAACGGCCGCGTGACCGCGCCATCCCTCGCGGAGAAGTTCGAAGTAAACCGCCGCACCATCGGACGCGACATCGACGCGCTTTGCCGCGCGGGCATCCCCGTCGTTACGCACCAAGGCAACGGCGGCGGGATTTCGATCGCCGAAGGCTTTAAGCTCGATAAAAATATCCTTACGAAAAACGAACTGTCCGAAATCATCGCCGCTTTGCGCGGGCTCGGCAGCGTATCCGAGCAATCAAGGATCGAACGCACGCTGGACAAGCTGGGCGCGAACGCCGAAGCCGTCGTATCCCTTTCGGAGCCCGTGGTTATCGACCTCGCTTCGCATTACAAGGGAAGCCTGACCCAACGCATCGAGCAAATAAAAACCGCCGTGCGCGAAGCGCGGTATATCGAATTCGATTATTATTACGAAAAAGGCGAATCGCATCGGCGGATCGAGCCGTGCTTCGTAATCTTTCAATGGAGCTCGTGGTATGTATTCGGTTATTGCTTGGATCGCGAGGATTGGCGTTTGTTCAAATTGACACGCTTAAATAATTTGACGCTGTGCGATACATATTTCACCCCCCGCGCCATCCCGCCGGAGAAGCGCGACTTTAACGCGCACTACGCGGATAATATACTGCTCACCGCTTTGTTTGAAAAAAGCGAACGTTACCGCCTCATCGAGTCATACGGTTTTGATGCCTTTACCGAAACACCGGACGGCTTGCTGTTGGAGGTCGGCTTCACCAACCGCGCCTTTATGCTTTCGTGGCTGCTCGGTTTCGGCGCGAACGTTAAGGTGTTGGGGCCGCCGGAAATCGTTAATGAAATGAAATCCATCGCTAAAAATATTTTGTCGAACTACGAATAAACACGGCACACAGATGTCGTGTTTATTATTATATGATTGATAAAAAACGGGAGGAATAAAAATGGAAATCGTAAAAAAAGCAATCGATCTGATGGGGCGTTGCCCCGATGTCACGCTCGCGTCGGTTAATGAAAACGGTTATCCGCGTATCTGCGTTATGTCCAAATGCAAAGCCGAAGGCGTCAAGAAAATCTATATGTCCACCGGAACCGAAAGCAAAAAAACCGCGCACTTCAAAGCCAACCCCAAGGCAAGCGTATGCGCGCGGCATGGCGGCGACTGCATGACATTGATCGGCACCATGGAGGTTACGCGCGACCCCGCCCTGCGAAAGGACTTATGGAAGGACGATTTTTTCGAGCATTTTCCCGGCGGCATCGATGACCCTACTTATACCATATTGGTCTTCACTACCGAGGAGGCGACCCTTTGGATCGATCATGAATTCGTGACGGTGGGGAGCGACGTATTATGATCGACTCACGATGCGGATTACCCTGCACCGGCTGCCCGTGGAAGGAATCCCACGGCTGCGGCGGATGTATCGAAACCAACGGCAACCCTTTCTACGGCGAATGTCCGATTGCCCAATGTTGCCAAGGCAAAGGGCTGACGCATTGCGGTGAATGTAACGTCATGCCTTGTGAAGAGCTGTACGAATATTCCTACCTCGACCCGGAACACGGCGACAAGCCGCAAGGTAAGCGTGTGGAAAATACCCGCCGCTGGGCAGCGGAAAGCGGAAAACATAAATGGCGTAAGGTTCTGCTTACCGACAGCGGCTGGTACAGCGACTACACCGAATTCAGCAAACGGACCGTAAAACAAGGTATCCTCGACCGCTTCTTATCCATGTTGGAAAAGCCCGCCGCGCAAACGCGTGTCCTTTTTATCCCCACGGCGGCGCACCGCTTCGAATACTACCCCGCCGCCGGTGCGTGCTTCGCCGAATTATTAAGCGCGGGGATTATGCCCAACAATATTAAAATCCACGACATCGACGGCACGCTGACCTTGGAGGAAGCGATGGCCTTTGACGTTATCTACGTGACGGGTGGCAATACAAGGCACTTGCTTAACCGTATTAAAGAATTCAAATTCGACGAAATCATCAAACAAATGGTATACGCGAACAAGGTATACGTCGGCGCGAGTGCGGGCAGCCTGATCGCCACCCCCAACATCGGTGACCCGTACGATAAGGAAATATCGGGTTTGTGTTTAATCAACGCGTACATTACCGTCCATTGCGAAGAAGGTACGGAGGCAAAAACCGACCTGCCGTTGCCCCACATCCCGCTGACCGATAACCAAGCCGTGGAGGTACGCTGGGACGGGTATGAAATAATTGAGGGTTAAGCATTATGCGTTAGGAATTTATGGGTTAAGAATTAAGAATGAATAATTCGAAAGTAAAAGATAGGAATGATAACAATGGATATAATCCGTAATTACAACGATTTCGTGGAGGCCCTGCTGCGTGCGGGGTTTTCCATGAGCTACGGCAACGCGGAGGGGGTTTTCTGCCTCATGCCGTGGAATTGGAACGATACGCCGCCCTATGATACGCCCGTGCGCTACCATACGGGCGACCCCGACACCGACCCCTGGGCGTGGCGCATCCGCGTACTGACGGAACGCGACGATATCGCCTACGGCAAGCTGTTCTTTAAAAAGAGCGGGTACATCACGCGGGAATGGTATCCCTATTTCCTTGCGGCGCGGCGCGGGGGTATGGAATTCGCCGAGGCGTACGAAAGGGGAACGATTTCATACGCGGCGAAGCGGATATACGACGCGGTTTCGGCGCACGGCACCCTTCCCTTGCCCGCCATTAAAAAAATCGGCGGCTTCGCCCCGTCGGACAAATCCGCTTTCGATTCCGCTCTTACAGAATTACAAATGAAAATGTACCTGACCATCTGTGGGGAACACGAGGAAGTAAACTGGCCTTCGAACGTGCTATGTACAACGGAGCGTTTTTTTGGTATAGATGTATTCGAAAAAGCCGCGTCGATCCCTCCCGAACAAGCCGTTGAAAAAATCCGGGACCGGATATTGGCGCTTAACCTTTCCGCCGCAAAAAAAAGAATCAATAAGTTTATCCGAGGATGAGCATATGTGAAGCAATGGTACGCAAGCGTCAATTATGGACTGGAGGATGCTTGCGCAAAAATCATCGGGCACCACGGCGCGAAGGATATCAAAACCCTCGACAGCGCGTTGGTATTTTCATGCGAAAATGAAATAAATAATAAATGCGTTAATAATTTATTTTTAATCATGACAAATTATTTTTGCGAGGACATTACCGCCGCCGCGAAGCAATTATTCAGGAAACGCTTCAACTTCCCCAAGTTAAACGGGCGCAGCTTCCGCGTCGTGGTGATGGACTGCGGCAAATTATGCGCCATCCCTGCCAAGATTATGGACGAACTGGAAAAAATTATTTCTTACAAAGTTAACCTTTCCCCCAATCGCGCCAACCCCGACATTGAATTGTGGCTTAACCGCAGGAATGATTCCGCGGTTTTTTTCATGCTTCGGATGAAAAAACACGCCTCGTTTGATAAAACACTAAAAAAAGGCGAACTGCGTCCCGATATCGTAAACGTAATGTTACATGAAGCGACGCTTAATAAGGACTCCGTCGTGGTCGATTTATTCGGCGGTTGGGGAGCGATCGCCGCGGCGGTGGCCGAAAGCGGTAATTACAAGAAAATATATTCCGGCGACAATAACGACGCGTGCATAGCGCACCAAAAAAATAAATTAAAAAAGAATAAAAATTGTTTTATTAATCATTGGGACGGGCGCAAGACCCCATTGGGGGACAAGTCCGCCGACGCAATCATCACCGATCCCCCTTGGGGGGAGTTTGAAAATATTAATATAAATATATTTTATAATGAATTTATCAATGAAACCGCGCGTATTTTAAAACCGGACGGAAAACTCGTATTCCTAACCTCCGCGTTGGATGAAGCACAACAGGCGCTTGACGCGAACGGGTTTACCCATTCGTATATCCCAACAAAAATAAACGGCAAAAATACATATTTATTTACCGCGAAAAATAATTTATAATTATTTTTATGCATATCACTATTATCGCAAACGGGACAATTGAAAATTACGCGGCTACGCGCAAAAGAATAATCGGCTCCGATTATTTCATCGCTTGCGACGGCGGGCTGCGGCATTTCCCGTTGTTGGGTTTTACGCCCGATTGCATTATCGGTGATTTTGATTCCGCCCCGCCGGAGTTGCTTGCCGATTACCGCACACGGGGTGTTCCTGTTGTTTCCTTCCCTTCGGAAAAAGATGAAACGGATTTGGAACTCGCCGTAGCGCACGCGATTGCGCTTAGCCCCGGGGGCGAGGGGTTCGGCGGTTGCACTCCCTTGAAGGCGAAGTCGGTCGTCGCAACCGCCGAACCCCTCGCCCCCTGCTCGATCGTTATCGTAGGTGCGCTGGGCGGCCGCATTGACCATGCGCTGGCTAATTTGCATGTGTTGGCGCAATGCGGAAACATCCCCGCCGAAATATGGGATGAATCGACAAGTATTCGGCTAATAAAAAATCATATTAAATTATTTAAAAATAATTATAATACTTTATCCCTCATCCCCCTCACTTCCGATGTCACGGGCATCACTACAAAGGGTTTGTATTATCCCTTGCAAAACGGAACCCTCCGAGCGGGGGAAACCCGCGGGGTCAGTAATCAATTTACCAACGAAACTGCTGAAATATCCGTTAAAAACGGTTTATTGCTTGCTGTTTTGTGCAAAACAAATCCACAAGGGTCGTAATATTTAATATTAAAATATTAAATAACCCAAAAAAAGGAGTATACAAGTTCATGTTTTCTTCTCATATCTCCCCTTCCCATATCTCCCCCCAATCCCTCATCGAAGCCTACGGTTCACCCCTATACGTCTACGACGAACGCACCTTCCGTGAAAAATGCCGCGCGATGAAGGCTTTCTGCCCCTACCCACATTACACGGTCAATTACGCTATCAAAGCCAATTCCAACCTCACCCTGCTTAAAATCGCCCGCGAAGAGGGCCTGCGCACCGACGTAAGCAGCGTAGGCGAGGCGATAGCCGCGCTCGCCGCGGGCTTCGACCCCAAGGACATCTTTTTCATCGTAAACAACGCCGCCCCGGAAGAACTACGCTTCGCCATCGAAAAAGGCCTACCCGTAAGCGTAGACTCCCTTTCACAACTGGAAACATACGGACGGCTATACTTGGAAACCAGGGAGGAAGAAGGGTTGCAACGACCGACTTCGCCTTCAAGGGAGTGCAACCCTTCTTCCTCCCGGGGCATCAGGGGCATTGGGGGTATTGGAGGCATCGGTGATATTAGCAACATCTGCGTCCGCTTCAACACAGGCATAGGCGCGGGCCACCACCGTAAAGTAGTAACCGGCGGCGACGACACAAAATTCGGCGTATTACCCGCGGATATCCCAAAGGTTAAAAAATTATTAATGAAATACAACCTGCGCCTTTCGGGCATTAACCACCATATCGGCTCCCAATACGCGCAGGAACTATACCTCGTCGGCGCAAAGGCATTGATCGACATCGCCCGCAATTTCGACGGCTTGGACTTCCTCGACTTCGGCGGCGGCTTTTATATCCCCTACCACAAAATGGACGGAGAAAAGCCCTTCGACCTAAAACCCGTAGGCGAAGAACTGGCGCGTATGATGCGTGAATTTTCCATTGAATACGGCAAGCCCCTCACCTGCATGGTCGAACCGGGACGGTACATCGCCGCCGAATGTGGGGTACTGCTGGGTACGGTCACGTCCGTTAAACGAATCGGCGCGGCACGCTATGTAGGTTGCGATATCGGGTTTTCTGCGTTCGCGCGGCCTACGCTGTACGACGCGCACCACGATATCATGGTGTACCCTGCAGCGGCGGGTAAGGAAACGGTTACAACGACCGACATCGCCCTCAAGGGAGTGCAACCGCTTCCTTCCCCGCCGCGTCATAGCGGTACATCCAACTTGTACCCTAGTAGGGCACAAGTTACCCACCTCGTCGGCAACCAATGCGAAACAGGCGATTACGTCGCCAAAAACCGCCCGCTTCCGCCGCTTACCGAAGGTGATATCATCGCCGTGCAGGACGCGGGGGCGTACGGTTATTCCATGGCGTCGCAATACAACATGCGGCCGCGCCCTGCGGAGGTTTTGATTTGCGAGGACGGCACGGTTAAATTAATCCGCCGCCGTGACACCCACGAAGGAATGTTGGCGAACATGCAGGGCTTATGCTAATATCAGCGAAAATTCAAAACCATCAAACAATGGGAAGGGCGCGGATAAAATGAACGATCCCGTGCAAATCATCAAAACCCTCGAAGCCGCGGGCTTTCGCGCCGCGTTTTTACCCTACGGCGCAATCGAGCGGATTACAACGGTATACGAAGGCATGGCGGAAACCGCGCCTTCCTACGCGCAAAACGCCGCCAAGCATTTCCAAAAATTCCAACCGCCCGACATCTCTTTCACACCGCTGTCCTTTTTGGTCGTCGCTTGCCCCAGCCCGCCCGCCCGTTTAACGGTGCGCGTCGAAGGCAAGGATATAAGCATCCCCATACCCGCCATTTACATTGACAAGCCGTATATTGACAGTCACATGGAGGAATCGGTTGTTTCGGCAACGCAGGGGTACCAAACGGCGCACACAAAGGGCATTTCGCAGAAGTTGCTGACGGTGATGAGCGGACTGGGTACATACGGGCGCAACAATTTGTGCTATATAAAAGGTATCGGCAGCCATTGCCGCCTTGCGACCTTCTATACCGATGTTCCCTTCGACGGTGTTGTTCACGAACCGCTGACCTTCATGGCTTCCTGCTCTACCTGCACCGTATGCCGCAAACGCTGCCCCACCCGCGCCATCACCGACGCGCCCGTTATCGACGCGGAACTATGCATTAACCAATACACCTATCGCTTGGACCCCCTGCCCGCGCACATCCCCAAAACCGCTTTCAACGCGCTGATCGGCTGCTGTTTGTGCCAGGATAAATGCCCCGCCAACCCCCGACCCAAGGAGGACGAATGGCAAACCCTCCCCCTCGACGAAGCGGAAACACGGGCGTTCCTCGCGTACGAAGACCCCATGCCGCCGGAGCTGGAAGCGAAGCTGCGTGATTTCTTCAAGAACGACCACTTTTTATCCGTAGCGGGCAGGAACGCCGCTTGGGTGCTGGAAGCCCAGCAAATTCAATTTATAAAATAACCGTTTAATAAGGAGCGTCTCCATGCAAAACGAAAAAAACCAAGATTTATTACCCCTGCGCCACACCACGGCGCACGTACTCGCCCAAGCGGTAAAGCGTTTATACCCGACCGTTACGCTGGCCATCGGCCCGGCGATCGCGGACGGGTTTTATTATGACTTCGATACGGAAACGCCCTTCACCCCCGCCGACATTGAAAAAATCGAAAAGGAAATGAAAAAAATCATCAAGGAAAGCCTGCCGCTGGAAGCCTTTACGTTAAGCGGCGACGAAGCGCTTGCGTATGTGGACGGGCAAAAAGAACCGTACAAGCGGGAGCTTATCGAGGATTTGTTAAACCCGAAGGACCCCGCAAAAACCCCCGCGACGGAATTTTCCTTTTACAAGCAAGGCGAATTCGTGGACCTGTGCGCGGGGCCCCATTTGGATAAAACGGGGCGCATCAAAGCGTTTAAGCTCACAAGCGTAGCGGGCGCGTATTGGCGCGGGGACGAAAAACGCCAAATGCTTTCACGTATTTACGGCACGGCGTTCCCCACCCGCGAGGAACTGGACGCGCACCTCGAACGCATCGAAGAAGCGAAAAAGCGCGACCACCGCAAACTGGGGCGCGAAATGAAGTTGTTCGCTTTCATGGAGGACGCGCCGGGGATGCCGTTTTATCTGCCCAAGGGTTTAATTCTTAAGAACCGTCTAATCGAATATTGGCGCAAGATTCACAAAAAATATAACTATTTGGAAATCCAAACCCCGCAAATCATGATGTCCAAACTGTGGGACCGCAGCGGCCACACGGGCTATTACATGGACGGCATGTATTCGTCGCTAATCGACGAAACGACCTATTTTATCAAACCCATGAACTGCCCCGGCGGAATGTTGGCTTACGGCATCGACCTGCACAGCTATAAAGAATTCCCCTTGCGCGTGGCGGAATTGGGGCTTGTCCACCGCAATGAGCTTTCGGGGGCGCTCCACGGTTTAATGCGCCTGCGCCAATTCACCCAGGACGACGCGCATATTTATATGATGGAATCGCAACTAAAGGATGAAATAAAATCTGTCATCCGACTGTACGAAGATATTTACGCCGCTTTTGGCTTAAATGAATTTTACTTCGAGCTTTCCACCCGCCCGGAAAATTCCATCGGCTCCGACGAAGGCTGGGAAAAAGCGACGACGGCACTTAGGGAAGCTCTTGAAGAAATGGGGCGCCCCTACGAAATCAACGAAGGCGACGGTGCCTTCTACGGCCCCAAAATCGACTTCCAAATCCACGACAGTTTAGGGCGCAGTTGGCAATGCGGCACCATTCAATGCGACATGCAGTTGCCCGAACGCTTCGACCTCACCTACATCGGTGCCGACGGCGCGAAGCATCGCCCCGTAATGATCCACCGCACTTGCTTCGGTTCGCTGGACCGCTTCCTGGGCGTACTCACCGAGCATTGCGCGGGGTGGTTCCCCTTCTGGCTGACCCCTGTGCAGGCCATCGTCATCCCCATCGCCGAACGCCACCATTGTGCGGGTAAGGACGTACTGGCCCGTCTTGAAAGTGCCGGAATCCGCGCCGAATTAGACGACCGAAACGAAAAGATGGGCTTTAAAATACGCGAGGCTCAATTGCAAAAAATCCCCCGCATGTTGATAATCGGCGACAAGGAAGCGGAGGAAGGTACGGTTTCACTTAGGAGCCGCGAAAACGGGGATGAAGGTGCGCTGGTGTTGAAAGAATTAATTGAAAAGTGGAAGAACGAAGCGGATTTTTAAAAGGATAGGCTTGCCATCGGAAACATCGCCGTTGAGGCGCAACGCGCGGGTACGACTCAACAGCCGCGACCACGTTGAGGTGATGCAATGAAAGGTACGCTTAAAACGATTGCTTTCTTGGTCTTTATTGATCAAGGTATAAAAATCCTTATAGCGCTTACCGTCGGGGATAATATTATCGCCATAATTCCTGACAAATTATTTATCGAAATATATTTAAATGCCCATACGCAATACATTCCTATTGATAATTATACAAACCTTAACAGAGTAATATATATTGTTCATATGACAATAATCGCTATTCCCTTCATAATTCTTTACCGGTTTACGCGGTATTTTTATAATAAACACGAAGTTTGGGACGGTTATATTGTATTCATATTTTCTGCGTTGATATGCAGGATAATTGACACGATTGCCCGTGGAGGGGTTCTTGATTTTATATCCCTTCAATTTAGACAATCTTACCGGACAACAGCATATATTTTTGATTTTGCTGATATATATTTAGCCATATTCGCAATAATGTTCGTCATTCGCATAATTTTTATGATTACCGAAACCTATGAGAAAGAAAAGATAAATAAACAATCAAGCCATGGAATCGAAAAATGTACGCAGCAAAGAATACCAAATTTTGCAAATATAAAGAAATGGATTCGAACCGGATTGCCATATAAGAAGAATGATACCGTACAAAACAACCGTTTATTTATAGGCAGTGCCGTTTCAACAATATTCATATGCATTGTAATAACGTATTTTATCGTTGTAGATATTTCTAAGGAAAATAATGACAATTACATAAGAATCAACGGCATGAATGTCAGCACATCAATAACCGAACTCATTCTAAGTTACGATATGAATATCCATTCAAGCGTAGTGATATGGGAACCCTTAACAAACGCAGATATTGAACCTTTGAAATATATACCGGGGCTCCGGACGTTGTATCTAATGGGGCATACTATCAATAATATTGATGTTTTAGCTCATTTGACAGAATTGGAAGAATTATGGCTTACCGGAAACGACATTGCGGAAATTGATGTGTTAGTAAATTTACCTAAATTAAAAATACTGTATCTTGGGGGCAACCAAATAACTGACATAAGTCCACTAAAGAGATTAAAGGATTTAGAGGTTTTGGTTTTAATAAACAATAATATAACAGACGTCAGCAGTATAATGGGTTTAATCAATTTGCAAGATTTATGGTTAAACGGAAATCCGCTTTCTTATTATCAAATCAACGAGCTTAAAGCGGCATTGCCAAATGTAAATATACGATTTGATTCCTAACCATGACATATATAGAATTGAAGTAAAATAAAATTTCGGGGTTGAGTACGCTGGATAAATATTTTCTTAAGCTCTTTAATAGAAAGCCATTAGTTTAATGATGAAGCCTATGCAACTCCCCGAAACATTCCTTTCCCGTACGCGCGAGCAAATGCGTGCCGCGCACATAGCGGGGGAGGATTTTTCGGCGTTTCTTACCGCGTATGATGAGGAACCTTGGCGGGGGGTGCGAGTAAATCAGTTAAAGATAACCGACGAAAACGCGTATCTTTTCGTAATCGGGGATGATCATCCATACACCCCCATCCCATGGTGCAAGGAAGGCTTCGCCTACCGCGAACCCCTCCCCCTCGGCCAATCCCTTGCGTATCTCCAAGGGCTTTTTTACATACAGGAGCCGTCGGCGATGTCCCCCGCGTCACTACTGGACGCCAAGCCCGGCGAGCGTATACTCGACCTGTGCGCCGCACCCGGGGGTAAAACCACGCAAATCGCGGGAACGATGCAAGGGGAAGGCTTGTTCGTCGCCAACGACGCATCCCCCACCCGCGCGCAAGCCCTAGTGCGCAACATAGAACGCGCGGGTGTACGCAACGCAATCGTTTTGATGGAGCAGCCCCGTAAACTGGCTGAACGTTTTCCCGCGTTCTTCGACCGCGTTCTCGTAGACGCGCCCTGCTCCGGCGAAGGGATGTTCCGCCGTGACCCGGACGTGTTGAAGGCTTACACCGCAAACAAACCGGAAGCCTGCGCCGCCATCCAATCCGACATCCTGCGCTATGCCGCCGCAATGGTAAAACCCGGAGGACGGCTGGTCTATTCGACGTGTACCTTCAACACAATTGAAAACGAGGAAGTCATTGATAAATTTTTATCCTCGCATAATAATTTTTCGTTAATCAAAACAAAACGCCTTTGGCCGCATAAAGACATCGGCGAAGGGCACTTCATGGCGGTTTTGCAAAAAACACGGGATACGGCGGATGGAGGGTATATCCGAAGACGCAACCTGTGTGAAGCAAATGGGGACGCTGGAAAACATTACCCCCTACCCGTGGCAAACCTTGAAATTTTTTCCGATTTTTGCCGCGCTTACTTAACCAAGGAAGCCTTATCCGGTCACCCCGTTATGCACAACCATAACCTCTACCTCCAACCCGAACCGCTTACGTTAAACGGTTTGCGCGTTGCCCGCAGCGGTTGGCATGTCGGCGAAATTTCGAAGGAACGTTTCATTCCTTCACAGGCGTTGGCGATGGGATTACACATAACGGACGCCCGCTACGCCGTCGATTTGACCGAAGCGAACGCATGGCGGTATGTAAGAGGGGAATCCCTTGATTATAACAAAAACGACCTCCCCGATAAAAAACCGTGGGTATTCGTTTGCCATGACACGCACCCCCTCGGCTGGGCCCGCTTCGTACAGGGACGGTTAAAAAACCACCTGCCCGTCGGTTGGGTGCGCCCGTAGGCTTGTATATTTGGCATATTCCCCTTCCCCTTTACCATATATTTGATATAAACAGGTAAAGGGGATTTTTATGAGCGGTATAAACCATTCAATCAAACATTTAATCATTGGTGTGCTGATCGGCTTCGCCATCACGGCCATCGTATTCCTGGGGTACGCGATGCTGATTACGTACACGCAAATGAGCGAACGCAGCCTGCCCATGGTGGTGGCGATCACGACGCTTTTGTCCGTGCTGGTTGCGGGATTTGACGCGGCGCGGGGTGCGCATGTTAAGGGTTGGCTGTGGGGTATGGGAGCCGGATTCCTGTACATAGCGGTGTTGGCGATCATCATGATGGTGATGCTTCCCGACTTCGGCGTGGACGGGCGCACCGTTTTGGTTACGGTATTGGCTATCGTAGGCGGCGGACTTGGTGGTATACTGGGGATAAATGTAAGCAAATGACCACGAAGGAGCCTTGTTCATGAGCGTGTGGCAAGCGATTATATTGGGTATTGTGCAGGGGATAACGGAATTCCTGCCCGTAAGCTCTTCGGGGCATTTGGTAGTGTTGCAGCGGGTTTTCGGCATGGAGGAACCCGCGCTCACCTTCGATATCGTCGTGCATTTGGGGTCGCTCGTTTCGATCTTCGCCTTCTTTTGGAAGGATATATGGGCGTTAATCAAAAAGCCCTTTACCAAGATGACGGGTTTATTGATCGTCGCGACTATCCCCGTGGTGCTCGTCGGCTTCTTCGCGCGCGACATAGTCGAAAACCATCTGCGCAGTCCATGGATATTGGCGGTCGCGTTCACCGTTACGGGCATCCTCCTGATCGCCGCGGATTATTTTTCAAGCGGAAGCAGGAAAGGCGGGAGCACCGTACGCAAGCGTGTAGACCGTGACATCACTTTTACCGACGCGGCGATCATCGGTTGTATGCAGGCCTTGGCCCTGCCGCCGGGTATTTCCCGTTCGGGCGCGACGCTCGCGGGCGCGCTGGGCCGCGGGCTCAACCGCGAAACGGCTACACGCTTTATCTTCTTCATGGCCATCATCGCGATCGCGGGGGCCGGCGCGTTGGAAGCGAGCGAATGGATGCGCGGCAACGTTACGGTCGATTCCATCGGGGTTTTGCCGCTGGTGATCGGATTCTTGGCGTCCGCCGCGGTGGGTTATCTGGCCATCAGCCTTCTGCTCAAATTATTGAAGGCCGCGAAATTGCGGTACTTTTCGTTCTATGTATGGGCGTTGGCGGCGTTTATTTTGCTCGACATGCTATTCCTTAACCGATTCTTTTAAGAAGGGCGAGTCCATATGGCGCGGATGTACGATTTACGCCAGAAGGAAATCATCAATACAAAGGACGGCGTACGCTTCGGCTTCGTCAGCGATTTGGTCATCGACGTGGAGGAAGGAAAAATCAATGCGCTCATCGTCCCCGGCCCGGGGCGCGTGCTGGGCGTCTTCGGCCGCGACCAGGAATACCGCATCCCCTGGAAGGATATCACGAAGATCGGCGAGGATATCATCCTGGTGGATTGCGACAGCGATAAAACCCTGAAGGAAAGCGAAACATAACCGCCCGAAAATAAAAAAATCCCCCGAACAGGCTTTCCGATCGGGGGTTTATTTTTGGGAGGAGAAGGATTTGAACCTTCGAAGTCTGAGACAGCGGATTTACAGTCCGACCCCTTTGGCCACTTGGGTATCCTCCCGAAACGGAGGAAATCCTACCACATTTATTATGGTAATGCAAGCATCCGTTTATTCGTTCCTCAACGCTTCCAATTCCGCTTTGCGCGCGGTGATGATCTTCGTCTGCACTTCACCGGGGGCTTCGTCATAACGTTCGAACGTCATGGAGAAGGAGCCCCTGCCTTGGGTCATGGAGCGCAGGTCGATGGGGTACTTAAGCATTTCGTTGTGGGGGGCTTCGGCGGAAATGATTTGATACTTGCCTTCCTTTTCCATGCCGAGGATACGCCCGCGGCGTTTGTTCATGTCACCCATGATGTCACCGGTGTAGTTATCGGGGATGATGACGGCGATTTTCATAACGGGCTCCAGGATCGTGGGTTTGGCCTGCATGAAGCCGTCCTTAAACGCGATTTGCGCCGCCATCTTGAAAGCAAGCTCCGAAGAATCCACGGCATGGTACTTACCGTCGTAGAGGATAGCTTTGACGCCGACTACGGGGTAAGCGGCCACGGGGCCGGCTTTCACGCTTTCGGCGAGGCCCTTATCCACGGCGGGGAAGTATTGCTTAGGTACGTTGCCGCCGACGACGACTTCTTCGAATATATAAGCCTTTTCCAAATCGCCCGAGGGTTCGAAGCGCATGTCCACGATGCCGTATTGGCCGCCGCCGCCGGTTTGCTTGACGTATTTACCCTTAACATCCGATTTGCCCTTGATGGTCTCACGGTAAGGCACGAGGGGGGTGATAAGCTCGACTTCCAATTTATAACGCGATTTTAGGCGGTTGACCATAACGTCCAGTTGGCTGTCGCCGATGCCTGAAATGACGACCTGTTTGGTTTCGCGGTTGACCTCGAAGATGAGGGTCTTGTCTTCTTCCAGGAGCTTCGAGAACGCGCCGGAGATTTTATCCTCGTCGCCCTTCTTCGTGGTGATGACGGCCATGGACAGCATGGATTCGGGGTATTTGATGGGCGGTGCCTTTACGATATTCGTCTTTACGCAAAGGGTATCCTGGGTGGCGGTGTCGGCCAGCTTTGCGATCGCGCCGATGTCACCCGCGCGGAGCTCGGAGACCTCGATTTGGTCCTTGCCCCGCATTACATACAGGAAGCCCACTTTTTCGGGCTTTTCGCTGGCGGCGTTATACAACGGCGTGTCGCGCTTGATCGTACCGGAAAATACGCGGAATAAACTCAAACGGCCCACAAACGGGTCCGCGATCGTTTTGAACACGAATGCGCACAACGGCCCGCTTGCCGTACAGGAAATATCTACCGCTTCGCCCTTGTCATTAACGGTTTTAATTGTCTTCTTTAATTCGGCGGCGGAAGGGAGGATATTAACGAGGAAGTCCAGCAGGGGTGCGGCGCCTACGCCCGTTGTAGCCACACCGCACAACACGGGGGTAAGGCTGTCGGCGGCGATACCCGCTTTTAAGCCGTTCAGCATTTCCTCGGGGGTGAGGGCTTCGTCGCCGAAGAATTTTTCCATCAGCTCTTCGTCGGATTCGGCGATAATTTCGACGAGCATTGCGTGGTATTCTTCATATACATCAGCCATATCGGCTGGCACATCGCAGGGCGCGGTTGTGTTGCCGCTTAACTTGTACGCCTTGCCCGTAAGGTTGTCCACATAACCCGCGAGCTTGCCGCCTTCCTTGAAGGGGAGCATAAGCGGCACGATGGAATTACCCAATTGCGCGCGCATTTCACCGATAACGCGGTAGAAGTCCGCGTGTTCGTCATCCATGCCGTTTACGAACATGATGCGGGGCATACCCTGGGTCTTTTCGCAGGCGATTTCGGTCCCGACCTCGATACCGGCCTTTGCGTTCGCGAAGATGAGCGCGGCGTCGGAGGCGGCAAGGGCTTCGGATACCGCCCCGGCGAAGTCGAAATAACCGGGCGTATCGATGAAGTTGATCTTATTATCCAACCATTCTATGGGGATCATGGACGCGCTGACGGAGCCTCTGCGCCTCTTTTCTTCTTCATCGTAGTCGGATACGGTGTTGCCGTCCTCCACGCGGCCCATACGGCTGGTCACCTTGGTGAGGTGGAGCGCGGCTTCCATCAGGCTTGTCTTACCGCATCCGCTGTGACCCAGCACCGCCACGTTGCGGATTTCGTTCGCCGAATAAACTTTCATATACAACCTCCGGTATGAAACCCCTTAGCGAAAGCGTAGGATTTCGTTTAGTTTTTGTTGAATCGTTTGTGTATTTTGCCTAAAGGGCATTATAAAGGGAATAAGTGGGATGTGTCTATATGCATCTTACGGGGATCATGAATTTATTTTTCGATAACATCGTACGCGGTTTTTTTACCATGCGATTTTATGATCATAACCCGCGCGAAATTATATAGCGCATTTCGGCGGATAATCCGTTATAATGCGGCGAAAATAAAAAAAAGGGACTGATTAAAATGATGAAGCACATCCCCAACGCGTTGTCCATCGCGCGTATCCTGTTGGCATTGGCGCTTTTGCCCATTACCTACTTCACCGAAAGCGGAGCCTTGGGCTTGGCTTTTATGATCGTCTACATATCGGCGGGCCTTACCGATATGGTTGACGGAAGGATCGCCCGCAAATTCGGCTGGACCTCCAAGATCGGCGCCAACCTCGACGGCAGCGCGGATTATTTCTTTATCGCGGTGGCCTTGGTCACGATCGTCCCCGCGCTCGATTTCAACCTCCTTTCGTACGGGATCATCATCGGCTTCGTCGCGCTTAAGGTCTTCGGCATGATCGTGGGGTACCTGCACTACGGCCAATTGATGATGATGCATACCCGCTTGTCGAAGTTCGGCGCGTTCGCGGCGTTTTTGTTCCCGATCGTCTATGTGCTGATCGACCATTTCGCGGCGGCGGGCGTAAACGAAAATACGGTCTTTATCTTCCTGGGCGCGTACGTTTATACCTTTTTGCTGGAGGAAATCGCGATCAACGTCACCATGCCCTACCCCAAGCGCGATATCAGCGGGATATTCGAGGCGCTGCGGTTAAGGAAGGAAGATAAGGAACGCAAGGAAAAGGACGCGAAGTAAAATCCCCCGTTTGCGTACCATTGGAAGAATATGTTATACTTCCCGCCACACCATTAACCGAAAGCTGGTTATCACATGCACGATTTCGAACCCAAGACACCGCGTGACGTTATCGCTCTTGCCACGGAAGGCGCGCCCGACCCGCCCCCCGACATAAAAAGGGAGCTTATCGCGGAGGCGTTGAGCTGGGCAAAGGTGATCGTATTCGCGGTGGCCTTCGCGCTGGCGATCAACTTCTTCGTGATCGTAAACGCGTCTGTCCCCACCGGCAGTATGGAAAGCACGATCCGCGTCAACGACCGCATCATCGCGTTTCGTCTGTCGTATATGTTTAATGACCCGGAGCGTTATGACATCATCGTCTTCCGTGCGCCCGACGACGGCGTCAAGAACGTGAAGCGCATCATCGCCCTGCCCGGCGAACGGGTGAGCTTGGCGGACGGCATCGTGTACATCAACGGCGTCGCGCTCGAACGCGACGATTTTATTACGCCCGGGCCCTTCGGTTACCTCGGCCCCAATTTCGCGGAGCATGTCGTACCGGACGGGCATTTCTTCGTTATGGGTGACAGCCGCGGTAATTCGCGCGATTCACGCGATTGGGCGAACCCTTTCGTGGAGCAAAACCGTATATTGGGCAAGGTGATATTCCGTTACTTCCCGGGGTTTAGGAACCTAACCAACAGTTAATAATTAAGGGACGGAGTCCCATAAGGAGAGGTACGCAATGGCAAAAGCGACGAAAGACATGATTATCGCGGATATCTTAAAATTAGGGGAAGACCTCGCACCGATCTTCATGCGCGCGGGCTTGCGCTGCGCGGGATGCCCTTCGGCCCAGCGCGAAACGCTGGAAGACGCGGGCGTGGGCCACGGCGTGGACGTGGACGCGCTGATAAACGAAATCAACGCCCATTTGGAGGCGCAAGGGGCATAAAAACGCATGTATAGGATCATTGCCCTACTTATCGGCTACGCCTTCGGGTGTTTGCAGAACGGTTACTATTTGTCCAAAAAAACCGCGGGCATCGACATACGCGACTACGGCTCGGGTGGCGCGGGTATGACCAACGTTACGCGCATACTGGGCACAAAACTCGGCGCGATTGTGCTGGCCGCCGACATGGCGAAAGCGGCGGCGGCTTTTCTGCTGGCCTCATGGATATTCAATGGGGCTTTATTTGGTTGGCAGGGGGATTTGCATCCCGGCTTGTACGCGGGCTTGGGGGTCGTGCTGGGGCATGACTTCCCTTTTTATATGCGCTTCCGCGGCGGGAAGGGCGTAGCCTCCACGCTGGGCCTTATTCTTATGTTGGATTGGCGGATTGCGCTGATTGTTTACGCCGTCATCCTCGCCATTGCGTTGATTATCAAGTACATTTCCGTAGCTTCACTCCTTATGTCGCTGCTGATCCCCGCGTTACTCGCCGTTTTCGGGCACGGTTGGGAAGTTATAACCGTCACTTCCTTCCTGGGCGCGTTGGCGTGGTTTATGCACCGGGGTAATATTTCCCGATTGATTAAAGGCACGGAGAGTAAGTTTTCCTTTTCCGGCGGTAAGCGTATGCCCGCTTCCAAAACCGTTTTTCCGCCACCCTTAACCCTCGATGACGAACTCCCAACCCCAAACTCCGGTAAATCATTGGAAATCGAAGCTAACGGGCAAATCTACGCCCGCATCCCCATCCGCACCCACGTCATTACCCAAGACGACGACGCGGCGGATGTTTTTATCCCTTACCTCGCACCCCACGTACGCGAAGGCGACATCGTCTTTATTTCCGAACGCGCGGTAGCCTGCACACAATCCCGCGCTATCCCCATGCGTGACATCAAACCCCGCCGCTTGGCGGTTTTCCTCTCCCGTTATGTACAAAAAACACCCCACGGAATCGGCCTCGGCATCCCCGAAACCATGGAGATGGCCCTGCGTGAATGTGGGGTTATTTGCATCCTTTTTGCGGCGTTTGTATCCGCTGTCGGCAAGCTGTTCGGCAGCAAGGGCTGGTTCTACCGTGTTGCGGGGCCCAAAGCGCGGGGTATTGACGGCCCTTGCGATAATACCCTCCCCCCATATAACGAATACGTCGTTCTTGCACCCGACAAACCCGTGCGGGTTACGCAAACCATCGCCGAAAGTATTTGCGTACACGTCGCTATCGTGGATGCCAACGATTTGGGCGTAAACCTGTTGGGCGCGTCCGACCCTAAACTGCGCGAATCATTTCTTGCGGCGGTATTGCGCGACAACCCTTTGGGACAGTCGTCGGAACAAACGCCGTGCGGGATTATACGGGTGTCGCCGCAGGGTGCGGGGGAAGGTTCCAACGCCGCGCTTAACGAAATCGGGTGATGATCGGCTCCGTTCGCGTAGTGCTTGCGTAGGTTGCAAGCACCCTACGCCAAGCACGTAACGCTCGCGTTCGCCGCTAATCATCCGATTTCGTAGGCGCGGTTTATGGAACTTCCCCCGCACTCTGCGGACGCGCAACATAAAAATTCAACCAATCCGGAATTGTAAATATTTAAGCATTCATGAATGCAAGTATTATTTATTAGAGGAAAAATCATGAAAAAAATCAAACCCTCGAATGAAAATGAGATGGTTTATGAGTTTCTTAAAATGGAATTCGATTCCGACCGATTCAAAAAACAAATAGAAACCGTATTGGAAAAAATGTGTATCACTAAGGATATTATTACGAATGGCAATATCATGTGTGAAAAAGAAAATACCTTAAGAATAAAAATATTAAAACGCTTCAGAGGGTACAAAGACGAAGAACTGTTTGAAAACTTCCCGACAAATGTTGAATGGATATGGACTGAATTTGAAAGGGAAGACCTTCCGAAAATCATATATATAGAATACAGCTATTGGAATGAACTTTCCAATTATACGGGTTCGCCCCTCGAAGCGGCTAAGACGATTTTATCCGGGAAAACCATTTATGATGTACCGAACGACAGCGCGATTGAGGGCGCGAAAAAACTAAGGGAAGGGCATAAATTCCCTCCAATGATATTTTTAATGGATGAAAGCGAAAAACGTTATTTAATCCTCGAAGGGCATGGCAGGATGACCGCATACGGGCTTGCATCCGATTTATTTCAAAATGTATCGGTTCTGCTTGGGTATTGCGATAGTGAAGAATTGGGTAAATGGTACGGTGAAATGCCGAAGCGCCCAAAATAAAGAGGTGGTTTATGGTTACGCAATATCTTGATGGAATAAAAATAAATTTAAAAAGTCCGTTTAATTTAGATTTTATTAATAATTATGGTCATGTTTTTAAAGTGTTTGACACACAATCTTCGGGAAATTTATGTTTCGGTGTGGAAAAAGCAGGAAAGCGATATTTTCTTAAATTCGCGGGCGCGGACACATTGGACTATTCCGACACACTCGTTATCGAAGATGCAATAACAAGACTTAAATTTACGGTACCAAAATATAAGGATTTATATCACCCGTTGTTGATTAATCAAATAGACGCAGACGAAATCGGCGGTGGGTTCATAACCGTTTTTGATTGGTTTGATGGGGAAAGCTGCGGTTATCCTCAAAAAGAAGCGTGTAAAAGGTTTATGGCGCTTCCGGACAAAGAAAAACTGCGCGTATATGACGGTATACTTGAATTCCATGCTCACGTAGCCGAACGCGGTTATGTGGCGATAGATTTTAACGACCAGGCTACATTATATAATTTTACCAACGGAAATTTCGCCATTTGTGATATCGATTTTTATGCAAAACAATGTTATATGTGCCACATGGGTGCGGTGTGGGGCGATCCTTCGCTTAAATCGCCCGAAGAAAACAGAATCGGCGGCGTAATTGATGAAATAAGTAATGTTTATGCAATGGGAGCTACAGCGTTCGTATTTTTCGCAGAAGACGATAAAAATTCACGTACAAAGTGGTCTTTAAGTACCTATTCATATGAAGTCGCAAAAAAATCCGTTAGCGAACAGCGAAGTCAAAGACAACAATCAATCCGCAACTATATAAACGAGTGGAATAATGCGAAAAGCTGCCGATAATAAACATTAATCGCAGGAGGAAAAGAATGAACAGAATTGATATAGTGAGGGAAGCTATTACCGATTTGTTGTTTGAAAGAATAAACATAAGGAACAGGTTAATCACGCATACTCATTTAACCGGCGTTGCCTTGCTGTGTGGGTTGATAGCTAAAAAAAGAGGAGCAAACATAGAACTGGCGGTAATGACAGGATTACTGCATGATTTATACAGCTTTATTACTGAAGGCGTTCAACCCCTTGAAGATAAGATTGCGAAGTCAAATAAAGATGCAGATGTAGCCCGCGAAATTTTAGACAGGCTCAATATTACAACAACCGATGAAACCGTTATTATTTGCAATGCTGTATGCTATAGAGGCACAGGCGAGTATTCGGAATTAGGTCAAATTTTACTTGATGCAAATTTACTCCAACACGCCTATCACAACCCGCTTTTACCAATAAAGTATGGAGAAACAAGGGTTGTTGAACTGCTGGTTGAATTTGGAATCAGCAACACAGAGTAGGCACTATTTTCGTTACACAATATCACGCTATCCCCTGTCTTGCGGGCAGCAGTACGGGGAAGGTTCCATAAGCCGCGTCTACGAAATCGGGTGATTAGCGGCGAACGGCGGGCTTATGTGCTTGGCGTCGGGTGCTTGCAACCGACGCAAGCACTTGCCCGACGGAGCCGATCATCACCCGATTTCGTTCAACGCGGCGTTGGAATCTTCCCCGTACGGGGCTCTTCCCCGTACGGAGCGTGAACACGGACATTTGAAACGATCATACGGGGTTTAAATCATGTTTAACAGGAGCATCTTATGTGCGGTTTTTGCGGCTTCACAGGAAACGAATACAACGACGACGATAACACAGTCATCCGAAAAATGGCGGAGCGCGTATCCCATCGCGGGCCCGACGGCGAAGGGTATTACGTGGACGGGGATATATCCCTGGGCTTCCGCCGCCTCTCCTTTTTTGATTTAAAGCGCGGCGCACAGCCCATGCGTTCTTCGGACGGCGTATATTCGCTGGTGTTTAACGGTGAAATCTATAACTTCATCGAGCTGCGGGCGGAGCTTGCGGTCAAGGGCCATGTCTTCGAAACCACAGCCGATACCGAGGTTCTCTTGCACATGTACGAAGAATACGGCGGAGGGATGCTCGACCGCTTGCGCGGAATGTTCGCTTTTGTCATTTATCATCACGCGTCGGGGGAGCTCTTCGCGGCGCGGGACTTCTTCGGGATCAAGCCCTTTTATTACGGCGTGTTCGGCGGGCAGTTATTGTTCGCTTCGGAGATAAAATCGTTTTTGGAATACCCCGCCTTCGTGCGCGAGCTCAACCCCCTTGCGCTGGAGGCGTATCTGTCCTTCCAGTATTCCGCGTTGGACGAAACGTTCTTCAAAGGCGTTTACAAGCTCCCTCCCGCGCATTTTATGCGGTACAAGGGCGGCGAACTCACGCTCACGCGTTATTGGCAGGCGCGGTTTAACCCCGTGGAAAGCTACAAGGGCAAACGCGGACTTAACGACATCGTCGAGCAAATCGACGCGGCGGTGAAGGATTCCGTCGGCTACCACCAACGCGCGGACGTGGAGCTGGGGACGTTCCTTTCCGGCGGATGGGATTCGAGTTATATCACGGCGGTGTCCAAGGTTGAAAAGTCTTTTTCCGTAGGCTTCGAATACGAAGGCTTTTCGGAAATCGAAAGCGCGAAATCGTTGGCGAAGGCTAAAGGTATCGAAAATATTTCGAAAAACATCACGACAACCGAATTTTGGGATGCGCTCCCGGCCATCCAATACCATATGGACGAACCCCTGGCGGACCCCGCGGCTATCGGGCTGTACTTCGTGTGCCGCATGGCCGGCGGCTATGTAAAGGGCGCGCTGACGGGCGAAGGCGCGGACGAGTTGTTCGGCGGGTACGAGCATTACCACCGTATGTACAACCTCAGCTTCACGAAGGTAATACCCCTTGCGCTGCGCCGCTTGATCGGCAAGTGGGCGGGTAAAATCCCCTTCGAATTTAAGGGTAAGCGGTTTTTGCAATCGGCGGGCAAACCGCCGGAGGAACGTTATATCGGTAATTTCCATACGTTCACCGACGAGGACCGCGCGGAAATCTTGCAACCCGAAATGCTGCACAATCTGCGTACCATTGATATTACGCGTCCCTACTACGACCAAGCCCGCGAAATGGGCTACGACGATATCACCAAGATGCAATACCTTGACCTGCACCTGTGGATGGTGGGCGATATCTTGTTGAAAGCGGATAAGATGTCCATGGCCAATTCTTTTGAAATCCGCGTACCGTTTTTGGACCGCGAGGTGTTTTCCGTTGCCGCGTCCATCCCCACGCGCTACCGCGTCAACCGTAAGGGCGCGAAATACGCCCTGCGCCAAGCGGCGTTGCGCAACTTCCCCGACGGTAAAGGCAAAATGCGCCGCGGCTTCCCCGTACCCACGCGGTTGTGGCTGCGCGAGGAAAAATATTACGCGGTCGTACGCGAGGCGTTTGAAAAGGAATTCGTCGGGCGTATCTTCCGAAGGGACAAGCTCTTGCAATTACTAGACAGGCACAAATTAGGCAAGGCGGACCATTCCCGCATGATTTGGACGATATATATGTTTATTTTGTGGCACGAACGCTTTTTTTAGTATATAATGACGGGCGAAAGGAGAATTCCGGATGCCCTCCCCCATGCTCTTTGTAACAATCGTCAATTATTTACTCATCGCGTACGTAATCTTTGTGCAACGCCGCAATACCGCCGCCACATGGGCTTGGATCGTGGCTATGGCGTTCCTTCCCATATTCGGATTTATTTTGTACCTCATGGGCGGGCAGGATATCCGCAAGCAACGCGTCTTTTTACAAAAATATAACGACGACTCCCTGATGCACCGCGTATACCGTGAAATGGGGTTGGGCGCGGACGAAGGCGATACCACCCACGACAACCGAATTACCCTGTTTTATGACGGTAAAACGAAGTTTGACGCGCTGCTGGAGGACATTGCCAAGGCGCGCGAATATATCTACATACAATATTATATCTTCCGCGGGGACGAAATCGGCCGTCGGTTGGTGCGCAAGCTGGCCGAACGCGCCATGGACGGGCTGGACGTACGCCTGCTGGTGGACGGTACGGGCTGTTATTTTACGGCGAAGGATACGTTTAAGCCCCTAACCAACGCGCGGGGCAAGCTGGGGCTGTTCTTGCCCCCTTTTTTAATGCGACTCAACTACCGCAACCACAGGAAATTGGCGGTCATCGACGGGGAAATCGCCTATCTCGGCGGTTCGAACATCGGTAAGGAATACCTCGGCATGTCGGAACGCTTCGGCTTTTGGCGCGATTCGCACATGCGGCTGACGGGCGGCGCGGTCAATCCGCTTATCCTGCGTTTTATCATGGACTGGAACTTCAGCGTAAAAAATAAATCGGACAAGCTGGATGTGCATCCCCGTTTGTTTAAAGCACCCGCCGTTTCGGATACGGTCGGGGGATCGAGCATCCAAATCCTGTCTTCGGGGCCGGACACGACCGACCCGCATGTACTCCACGGCTTTTGCACCATGATTATGAACGCGAAAAAATCCATTTACATCCAAACGCCTTACTTCGTACCCGACGACGCGTTGTTTACGTGCCTTCGCATCGCCGCGCTCCGCGGGGTGGACGTACGCATCATGTACCCCGGCAAGCCCGACCACCCCTTCGTGTATTGGGCCAGCTCCAGCTACATGGGCGAATTGATGTGCGCGGGCGTACGGGGCTACGAATACACCGAGGGCTTCATCCATTGCAAGACCGTAATGGTCGATTCGGAAATCTGCGCCATCGGCACGGCGAACATGGACGTGCGCAGTTTTAAGATAAATTTCGAGACCCATGCATTTATCGCCGATGTTTGGGCAACGATCGAATTGGAGAAATCGTTCCTCACCGACATGAAGGACTGCCGTGAACTGACGTTGGAGGCGTATAACAAACGCCGGCGTATGATAAAGGTAAAGGAATCGATATCACGGTTATTTTCACCGCTTTTATAAACGAAAGGGGAATATTACGTAAAATGAAGTTAATTTATATCGCGGACGATGATTTGCACATACGGGAGGCGTTGAAGGCTTTTTTGGAAAACGCCGGATACACCGTTGAAGCGTTTGAAAGCGGGGATTTATTGCTGGCTGCCTTTGGGGACAAGGCTGCGGATTTGGTCGTGTTGGACGTGATGATGCCAGGGTCGAACGGCTTCGCCGTGTGTAAGGAGCTTCGGCGCGTAAGCCATGTGCCGATCTTTATGCTGACGGCACGCGACAGCGATTTGGATTACCAAACGGGGCTTGATTTGGGCGCGGACGATTTCTTTACCAAGCCCGTGAGCCCGATGACGTTTGTCATGCGGGTTAAGGCTTTGTTCCGGCGGATCGCTTACGAGCGGGGCGACGTTGTTTAACCGTTTAAGGCGTAATTTGCGGGGCAGTATCCTTACTGCCTTTTCTTTGTTGCTGTTTTTATCGTTCGCCTTGGTGTTCGTCATCTTTAACGTAGCGGTCAGACAATACATCCGCCACCACGCCGTTACGGAATTGTCCGAAACGCAGGAGCTGTACGATTATTTCGGCGGGTTTACCATGATCGTGCGTTCGGGGTTGTTCGGACAGCGTATCAATCATTTTTACTTTAGCGATAGGTTCGAATTGGTTTACGGCTACGCCGCCCCCACTACCGACACGATCGCGGGGGCGTTGCGCGAACGGGACCTGCCCCCTTCGCAAATCAATAATTTACGCTTGCCCACGGACGGCGGCACCTTTTACATAACCACGCAGCCCGTCAACGTTTTCGGCGAAGGCTGGCACGCTGTTTTTTATGTTGACATAACCGATATTTCGCGCTTTTCCAACCAGGTCAATATGCTATTGTTGCTGGTGGTGATGGTGATATGGTCGATGGCGATGATCATCGCAACCTTCCTTTCGAGTTCGCTCGCGCATCCGCTCTTTGTGCTTAACAATTTCGCGCGGCAAATCGGGCGGGGTGACTTCACGCAGAACGCGGAGTCCTTTAATAACGAGGAATTCGAAACGCTTAACCAAAGCCTAAACAACACCGCCAAGCAATTGGCCAAATACGACAACGACCAAAAGACCTTCTTCCAAAACGTTTCCCACGAATTACGCACGCCGCTCATGTCCATTAAGAGTTATGCCGAGGGCATAAAGTACGGCATCATGGACGCGCAAAAGGCCAGCGATACGATACTTGAAGCCACCAACCGCCTTACGGGTATGGTGGGCGAAATTCTGTACGTTTCGCGTATCGATAACATAACGACGCCCAACGAAGAGGACGTCGATTTGCGTGAGCTGATCGCCGAACGCATCCGCATCCACGAAAACCCGACGCAAAAGATAAAAATCAACCTAAACCACGATACCGAACCCGTGACTATCCCCTGCATCAAAGCCTATATCGAACGCGCGATCGACAACTTGATTTCAAACGCCTTGCGTTACGCGCGGACGGAAATCCACATCGAATGTTACGGCATCGGCCCCAAGGCCGTTATCCGCGTGATGGACGACGGCCCCGGCTTTGAGCCGGGCGCGCTGCCCCATGTATTCGAACGGTTTTACCGCGGCAAGAGCGGTTTGACGGGTATCGGTTTGTCCATCGTAAAATCCATCGTCGAGCAGCACAACGGCACGGCATCGGCCGAAAACAATAAAAACGACGGCGCGGTATTGACCATTACGATACCGCGCAACCGCTAGAAAGCGAGGCAACCGATCATGCCCATCCTCTTCCCCCCCAATGAATTCATCAAAGTCAAGGAATTACTCGTTTTGTACCGCTGCGCCCTTAGGAATATGGAGACGCGCATGGACATCCTGCTGGAGGACTTTGACAATTTGCAAAACCACAACCCCATCGAACATATCAAACGCCGCTTAAAATCCTACGAGAGCATCGCGCAGAAGCTGCACCGCTTGGGGCATCCCATCACAAGCGATTCAGCCCGCAAAAACCTGACCGACATCGCGGGTTTGCGGTGTATCTGCTCCTACGCGAAGGACATCACGTACATCGCGGACGTATTCAAGAACCAACCCGACATGAAGGTCATCAGCGAAAAGAACTACGTCACCAAGCCCAAGCCCTCGGGCTACCGCAGCCACCACATTATATTGGAAGTGCCGATCTACCTCACCGACACCGTACACCGTTTGCCCGTGGAGATCCAAATCCGCACGCAAGCCATGGACTTTTGGGCGTCGCTGGAGCATAAAATCCGTTACAAGTATAAAACGGGAATGCCCCCGCACCTGGCCGAAGGCTTGCGTGAATGTGCCGCGCAAATTTCCGACCTGGACGAACGGATGTATAAGATACAGGAGCTCATTGATATCGCGTATTAATACTTTATATTTAAGCGAAGGGGATGAAACCATGGTATACAAAATCCACATGGGACCCGCAAAGTGCGCGGTCGATTTGGGTGACGGCAGCGAACGCGGCGAATACGTGAACCAGGACTATATCTTACACACCTTAGGGCGGCCGCACCGCGCCATTAATCTGATGTATTGCTATTACCCCCTCGACGAAGGCTGGCCCGCGCGCGCAAGCACCCTCCCCACCAAGGGCGAGGTGTCCTATCAATGGGATTACGCGTACGACGACTACTTCCCCTATGGCGGCGGGTTGGAAGGCAATACGCTGGGCGAGCCCTTTACTTGTATGCGCGACATCCGCCAACACGGGCAGGACGTTATCCTTACGCTGACGGTGGACTGCGGCGTTTCGGACGAACAGCTAAAACGCATCGCGGAAGATTTGCGCCTGTTCGGAAGATTGCAATTACGCATCAACCACGAAGCCACGGGCAGTTGGTTCGCGTTCAGCAAGCGGTATTCCTACCAAGAGGTGGCGGACTTTTACGTGCGCTTCCATAAGATAATCAAACAAATCGCGCCCAACATACAAACGATCCTTTGCATCGGCGGCGCGCACACCTTACCCGACGGTAAAATGAAATACGAGGACGAATTCGCCGAGGCGATACGCGTCGCGGACATATGGTCGGCGGACGCGTACCTGTCCCTGCATTGGGGTTGGCCCTACGATGTAGCCGAACCCGGCGGAAACAGCCACAAGCGCGAGCTTAACGAAAAAACCATCCGCGAATTGAACGCGGAATTCGCGCGCTTTATGGAACGCGGGGAACATAAGAAGCGTCCTTTCTTGTTATCCGAAACCAATGCCGATGGCGACGTCAACGGCCCATACGAGCAAGCCGAGCAGGTAAAGGACTTCTATGACCGCATCCCCGCCGAGCTGCCTAACCTTACCGGAATCACGATGTACCAGTTCCGCGACCGCGGGCGGTTGGGGCTGGAAATCGAGGACCCCAACAACCATCACGCGGGTATCCCGCAACCGCTGTTGGAAACATATAAAGAAATCATTGCGCAGCCCTACTTCTCCCCCGAGCTCACGAAGTGCGGCGAAGCGCAATTACCCCTCCCTCTCCGCTTACGCTGGGGCGGCAGCGAGGACGCCGAGGGCTTAGCCATCCCCATAACATTCGAAGCCAACCCGGTTTTTTGTGAAATCCTTTTTGAAAATAACTTAAAGGATTTATCCTTTATGGTGAAAATCAACGGTCAATGGTTCTACAAAAAGCCCGGGGTAACTACCGTTGATTTGATGTCCGCGTTTTATAAAAAACCGCCCCCGTGCGGGGGTGAATCCCCGACGGGAACGGTTATAGATGTCCTGTTATTCGCCACGCCCCCCGAGGGTGTGAATGACCCCGCCCAAGGAGACGATTGGGACGTAAATCATTATACGCAAATCGAAACGCTTCCAACGTTCCGCATAAGGTACAAGCCTACGCTGTAACGCTCCGCTTCGGCGGTTCAAAGGGCTGCTGCCAGTCGGTTATCACGGGATATTCGACGGGTGCGGCCCATTTTATTGCGTTGGTGATGATGCGCTGCACCTCGGGCATGTAATAAATCGGGAAGGTTTCGTGGCCGGGGGAGAAGAAGAAGATCCTTCCCGCGCCGCGCTTGAAGGTACAGCCGCTGCGGAATACCTCGCCCCCCTCGTACCAACTGATGAACAGCAGCTCGTCGGGCGCGGGAATACAAAAATGCTCGCCGTACATTTCGGAGTTGGGGACGTCGAAATATTCGGGTACGCCTGCCGTAATGGGATGGTTATGTTCGATTTTCCATACGCGCTCGCGCTCGCCTACGTCGCGCCAGCGCAGTTTCCAAGGCTCCGCGCCCACCAGGCGTTGGAAGATTTTGCTGGCATGTGCCGAATGGAGCAGTATCAAGCCCATCCCCTTGATAACCCGCTGGCGTATACGCTCCACGATGCCGTCCTCTACCTTATGGTGGTAGCTGTGCGCCCAATACACCAATACGTCGGTATCGTTAAGCAACTCTTCCGTTAACCCATGCTCAGGCTGGGGCTGCAGCGCGACGCGCACCTCGCCGAACATTCCGCTTGCCTTTATAAAGTCTGCGATGGCGGTGTATATCCCTTGCGGATACGGACCGATGGCACCCTCGGCTTCGTCCCAAACGGTTACGTTGATTTTTTGATTCATGGCTGCCGCTCCTTTAATAAAAAGATACGGCGATTATATCATATCATCCGCAGGTATTGCTCGCGGGTAAGGGCAAATTTCATCCGTTCCCGCAGCTTGCCGTCCAGGAATAACGCCTTCGGGTTCGCTTCTTCTTCGATAAAACCCGCTTTCGCCATGACCCTTTGCGTGGGGATGTTTTCCTTGAAGCAACCCGTGATTACGCGTTCGCAATTATCCTCTAAAAAAGCGAACGCCAAGACCCGCTTCACCGCTTCGGTCATGTAGCCCTTATTTTGGTATTCAGGCATGATGAACCACCCCATGGGGTCGGCGGTTTTGCCTCCCATTGCTGTTACTTCGTAACCTGTTTTTATTATTCCGCAATCCGTTTTATTTAATTTGCAATCTGTTTCATTTATTTTATAACCCGGTATGATTATTTCATAACCACATGCTCCAATAATTTTATCGCACCCTTTCAACGTCATGGCGAAGCGGCGTGCCGTCCCCGCCGCGTTTACGGCGATGGCGTTGCGCAGGCTTTCATGCGATTCCTCAAGGGAGCGGGTGACGATATCCCATAAATAATACATATTTTCCGCGTCGGACATCATGCGGTGGTACTCCGGCAAGTCAGCCTCCCGATAACCGCGCAGGATAAGCCGTTCGGTTTCCAGCGGCTTCACAGCGGCTTCCTCGCAAACAGCCGGTTAAACGCGTGCCCGTTCTCCGGGCGCTTTTCGTCAATAAATTCCGTAAAATCCTCCACCCGCCAATCGTGGTAGTACATCAGGAGCTCACCCGATCGCCAGGGATATGACGGTATCCCGATATCGGGTACGGGTGCGGTGAAGGGCTTGGCCACACCCACCGTAAAGGCGTTGAGCCCGCCCGCGTTCGTGTGCTTGCGGTAGTCTTCGATGATTTCGTCGCGCAGCTCGGGCTTGATGAAATGGAACACGCCGCGGGAATAAATGATGTCGTACTTACAGTCCAGCCTGTAATCAAATATATCCGACCGAAAGGCGTTGACGGGGACGCGTGCCTTTTCCGCCAGCCTCTTTGTCTTTTCGATGCCGTTAACGGAAAGGTCGGTCGCGCTCACCTCATACCCGCACCGCGCGAAGAAAACGGCGTCCCGCCCTTCGCCGCAAGCGATTTCCAACAGCTTTAGTCGCTTGCTCGGCGGCATAAGGGCAATGACCCGCAGACATTCCGGCGAAGGGTCCACCCCGCCGAAATATTCCTCCTTGCCGTACATTTCATCGATAAAACTTACGGGCGGGTCAAACGCCCGGTACCCCAGCAGCTTATCCACGCTTATGCGCAGAATTTCCGCCAAGCGGGGCAGCAGGGTGATGTCGGGCATGGCTTGCCCTGTTTCCCATTTGCTGACGGCTTGGAAGGTGACGTCAAGCATCTTACCCAGTTCCTCCTGGGTGAGCTTAAGCTCCTTGCGGTAGCGCGCGATATTGCCCGCGATTAAATTCTTCATATAAAAACCCCCGAATGTGATAACGCGATTATCACATTCGGGGGTGTATTTAATCAATAACGTATTTTTTGAGTTTTTATCAGATTCAACTTTTATGCGAGTTTAATTCGCAAACGCCGTAAACGCCTCACCGAAGGATAGAACCGGTTCATCATTCTGTGAATTCTCTTCGGAGCGTTCACGGCTTACGGTAGTGGACGTACCGCCCGACACGTATACGCGGCCACATTCCGCGCATTGGCTGGTGTGGAGTTGGATATGGTTTTGGATAACTTCCCGTCCCCTTGATTCGGCATCCACGCGGTCGCGGAATTGGTGCTCCATTTCGTGGTTACGCACTTCGGCGGCGGCGTTATCGGGGTGGATGTGCGTGGGCGACTGCATACTGACCCCGCCGTCGGAGGATTGGTCTTGGTACCTGCGGGAACTGCATGTCACACATTCGACGGCTTCGGCTTGGTGCGTTTGGATTTCCTCAAATTCCGCCGGGATTTCCGCTTTGTCGGGCTGGACCGCCGCGGAATATTCCGGCATGTATACGGGCATTGCGGGCATGATACGCATGGGACGCTCCTTTATGTTATTATGATTGCACGTATTATACATTTCCAAGGGGGAAGCATGAAACTTTTATCCTTGTTCCTGTTATCTTTATCGGCGATTTTTCTTTTTTCCGCTTGCGGACGTACGCAAGACCCGTCGGACGATATCACCGTCCGCGTCGCCGCGTTGCGCGGGCCTACAGCTTTGGGCCTCCTTCACATGATGGAAACGACCGGACACGAATTCAAATTGCTGGGCGCACCGATTGAGGTTGCGCCCCTTTTGGCGCGGGGCGAAGTGGATATCGCCGCCGTGCCGTCGCACCTCGCGTCGGTGTTCTACAGCCAAATGGAAGGCGCGGTACAAGCGTTGGCCGTCGTCACGTTGGGGGTATTGCACATCGTGGATACCACGGGTGAAATATACGCCATCGCCGATTTAACCGGACGCACAATCCATTCCATCGAAGGCGCGACACCGGAATTCGCGCTCAACTATGTGCTTAGGCGTAACGGTCTAATCCCCGGGGAGGATGTTTTCGTCGAGTTCTACTCCGAGCCGACGATGGTAGCCGCCGCACTCGAAACGGGTCAGGCGGAAATCGCGCTCCTGCCCGAGCCCTTCGTCAGTACGGTGCTGGCCCGCATCGAAGGCTTACGCCCCGCGCTGGATTTGACCGAGGAATGGAACCGCGTACAACCCGATTACGGCTTGATCATGAGCGTGGTGGTCGCGCAGCGCGAATTCCTGGAGGAACATCCCGCCGCGGTTGCCGCTTTCATGGAGGAATACGCCCGCAGCATCGCGTACATGACGGGCGGTACGGCGGAAGCCGCGCAACTGGCCGTAGATTACGGCTTGATCCCCAACATCAACGTCGCGCGGCAAGCCCTGCCCCGCACGCATATGGTCTTCCTAAACGGCGAAACCATGAAGCGTAACCTTTTAGGTTTTTACCGCGTGCTGTACGACGAAAACCCCGCATCCATAGGAGGCAGGTTACCCGATGAAGATTTCTTCTTCATACCGTAGACCCTTGGTATATACGCTTCTTGCCGTCCTGTTTTGGCTGCTGGTATGGGAAGCCGCCGCCGCTTGGGTCGGCAGCACGGTCATCCTCGTACCGCCGCGCTTGGCGTTCGCCCGGTTATTCGCGCTGGCGCAAACGGGGGGATTTTGGCTGAGCATCGGCACGAGTATGCGGCGGATCATGCTCGGGTTCCTGCTCGCGCTTGGCGCGGGTGTATTGATCGCCGTAGGCGCGTCGGTCAGCAGGATATTCAAGCACCTCATGCTTCCCTTCATTAACGTACTTAACGCGATGCCGCTGGCGTCGTTCGCTTTGCTTGTCCTGTTCCTCTTTGGGAGCCGCAACCTTTCCGTTGTGGTGCCTTTTATTATGGTTATGCCGATCGTATTCCATAACGTATACAAGGGTATAACCAATACCGACCCCAAACTGTTGGAAATGGCGCGCGTATTCGAAGTTCCCCTTTGGAAGCGCGTTTTTTATATTTATGCCAAGTCCCTTATGCCCTATCTGCTTTCCGCCGCCAGCATTGGTATCGGCTTCGCGTGGAAGTCGGGCATTTCGGCGGAACTTATCGGCAACGTGTCGGGTACCATCGGGCGGGAGCTGCACAGCGCGCGTAACTTTTTCCTCATGGTTGACCTGTACGCGTGGACGATCGCCATCGTTTTACTAAGCTATACCATTGATCGTGTTTTCCGTTTTATTTATGAAAAATGGAAGGGGCATACGCCGTCATGACCCCCATCGTGTTAAATAATATCCATAAATCCTACGGCACCCCGCCCAAGCCCGTATTGGAAAACATATCCCTTACCCTCCACCCCGGTATCACCTGCCTGATGGGCCCGTCGGGCATCGGCAAAACGACCCTTGCTAACATCGCGGCAGGGCTTCTATCCCCCGACGGCGGCACGGTTACGGGCCGCGAAGGTAAAAAAATCGCTTTCTTGTTTCAGGAAGACCGCTTGCTCGAATGGGAAACCGCGTTGTCCAACGTCCTTTTCGTCACGCCAAACGCGAAGGAATTTACCGCCCAAGCCCGGACGCTTCTTACACGAGCCGGATTGGCCGATGCCGTAAATCAAAAAACCGCCGAACTTTCCGGCGGTATGAAACGCCGCGTCGCTCTTTGCCGTACATTGATCACAGACCGCGATTTCCTCATCCTCGACGAGCCTTTTAAGGGACTGGACGATGAAACCAAGCCCGCCATCATTGAAATGGTAAAATCCCATATTTCCCTTGAAAACCCCAAGATCATACTTTGTATAACGCATGACCATGCGGAAGCGGAGGCACTTAGCGGGCAGTTGATACGAATGTAATCCCGGGGGACGACGGTGCGGAGGGATGTGACGTGCGCTTATTGGAATCGGGTGATATGCTATTGATTTACATATTTCAAAGTCCATGGGCAAGCTATCATACATTTTAACGCACAACAACATTTTGATACATCAATTAATGATTCTCGTTCACCGCCAATATCCCATGTGTTTCCATGTATGGCTTTAGCCGGACAATTTTTAACACATTCGTCACAAGTGCCGCATTGAGGGATAATGACAGGATGATTTTCAATTGTAACAGGCATGTTTGTTAATACAGAACACATACAAAAAGCACAACCATATTCTTTTGTTATGAATAAATTATTTTTGCCAATAAACCCCATTCCGGCAATGCGAGCTATTGATTTTTGCGGTAGAATACTAACGCCTTGTGTTAAATTCGGGTTAATATATGCAATTGTACCGTTAATAAAGGGTTTGTGAAAACAAGTCCTTAAAATTATGTCGGTATGGATTCCCTCTCCTTTTGGAGCGTTCTAAGGAACTCGGTAACGAAAGCGCGTTCATCGGGAGGGAGAGCCGCCAACTTGGCTTCCTTATTTGGAATATCCAAAGGACTCATCAATACAACTTCGCCCCGTGATACCTTTTCACGAAGCGGGTGTCCTTTGCGTTTCATAGTGCTTAGGTCATATTCAGCTTTCACAAAATCACCTCTTCCAAAGTTTATGCTCAATCTGCGTAGCTTTTCTGGCAGAAATTATGCGTATAACCATATCATCTTCGCGCCAGCAATGAACAACCGTAAGAATACGCGATTCTTTGCTTAACCCTATTACAATAAGCCTTTCTTCATCATCGGAGTGGCTGTCATCTTCAAACTCTTCAGCACCGCCAATGATAAAAACAGAGGCAGCCTCTTCAAATGATATGCCATGCTTCGTTTTATTGCTCTCGGCTTTAATTTTATCCCAAACAAAAAGCTGACCGTCAAGTTCGTATGCAACATCACGTTCGGAGGTTTCCATAAAAATCACTTCCTCATAGTATTCAAGGGGCGCACTTATACACTCGCAGAGCCGGTGCAGTGCGGCTTGCGGGGGCTTCCCTGCCTATCGGCAGGGGAATGAAGGCGAAGTTATACAAGCTACAAGCGTTAGCTAAAGAAAACGCTTATTTTTTGTATGCAACCGCATCAATCTGAACTTGCAAACCACCTTCGCCACCATTGTGAGCAAAATCGGTAGATAAGGTTTTACGTGCAGGGTAAACGCCCTTGAATCGCTCCTTAAACACCTTTTCCATTGTTGGAATGTTCCAAGGGTCTTTCATCAACACGTCAACCTTAACAACTGATTCAAGGGTTAAGCCGACTTTGGACAATCTTTGCTCCATATCATCAAGCGCACCATTGACCTGTGCTTCAACAGATTGCCCCACATTCCCGACGCAAAAAGACAAGAATAAAAAGTCACCTGCCTCGACAATCTCCGAATAAGCATTTCTTTCAGCAGTGTCGTTATCAATACTATATCTTCTAATTTCGCTCATATAAATCTTCCCTTTCTGCGCATTGTTCAGTTATTTTTGCTATTGTGATTATAGCACGTGCGTAATCATTCTCAAAATAATATCTTTCTCAAGATACTTGACAACCCTCCAACCACTCCAATTACATAAAATTATTGTTTTTTTGTAATTCTTTTAAGCGATTTATATGGGAATTTTAAACCGCCATCTTATTCTTGTGGACATACAATACAAGACGGACAACATTTTTGCCCTAACTACGGAACGGCAAACCCATCATAAAATATATTAAACGATAAAAAATAAAAAAGACCTTATTCTTTTATGTAACTTTTTTTTACATCCATTACGTCGTACGGTAACGTGAACGGGGGAAGGAACCCATGCCGCGCCTACGAAATCGGGTGTCGGGCGGCGAACGCGAGGGTTATGTTACGCCGTCGGGCATTTATGACCGACGGCGTAACTTCCCGAGCGGAGCCGACCGGCGCCCGATTTCGATGAGCGCGGCGGGGGTTCCTTCCCCCGTTCACGGGGCGGGGGGCGGGAGCATGAAAAAACCGCCTTCAACCGAAAGCGGTTTTCCTATGTAGGCAAGCCAGACCAAAAGGCCGGGGGTGTTGGCTTGCCAATGCCAAACATGAAGGGTACTGAGGGGGCGACCCTTCACAGGCGGGGTAAGGGTACAGCAGTATGTACAAGCCGTCAACGCCTTTTGCAAATTGTGTAAATATGATGGGTCAGCGTATGCGCACCCCCCGGTATATCCTGCCCGGCACCAAATCGTCGTAATGATCAGCCACCAATTCCGACGCCGTCACCAACTCAAACCCGTCGGCAATCAAACGCGGGATCACCTTTTCCATGGCCTGCACCGTGCTGAGGTATATGTCATGCAGCACAACAACGGAACCGTCACGGGCTTGGTTCATGATCCATCTGTAAATAAAATCGGGGCATTGATGGTTTTCGCGCCAATCCTGCGGGTCGATGGACCACATAAGGATACCGTGGCCGAGTTCCGCCGCTACGGATTCCAATTGGCTGTTTATATCGCCGAAGGGGGGCCTGAATAGAGGCGTACGCGTACCCGTGACGGCGTAAATCGCATCATCGGTATTGCGTATCGCATCGACTACGCTTGCGCGGTTTTGGGTGGTCATATTGGTATGGTTCCAAGAATGGCCGATAATTTCGTTCCCCCCCGCAACCGCGCGGAGTATCGTATTTTCCCAATTCTTTACTTTGTTACCCAATACGCAAAACGTCGCGCGCGCGTTGTGCTGTTCCAATATATCCAAAATCATCCCGGTAAAGACGCTGGGGCCGTCGTCGAAGGTCAGCGCGATCATAGGGCGGCGCGGGGTGGGTTCGGGAACGGGTCTGTTTTCGGGGATATGATTGCGGATGAAATATTCGGGCATGGGCGGAACCGGGGTATTCGGCACAGGGGGAAGATCGGGTGCGACCGCCTTTTGATATGGGGGGAAGTCCGCGGTTCCCGCAAGCAGGAAGGCTTCGCCCAGCGTTTCGAAAGGCAGAATAAATTCCATATCTCCGCCGATGACGGGCAGATATCGCTTCGTATTGATGGGTACCGCCAAGCCTTCGTCTGTAAGGTAAATGCCGGTAAGCCACGAAGGGTTCATGTCAAACAGGAACATTTCCGCTTGCGGCGCTTCCTCCGTGATGCGGTCCCTCAGCATCGCGAGTACCGGTTCAACCCGGTCGAAATCGATGATTTCCCACGGCGCGGCGAACGAACCCGTCTCCATGTCAATGTTTAGGCTTTCTGTCAGAACCAAACCGCCGAACGTACCCCGCATGACAACCCCGATAAACCTTTCGCCTTCAAATTCCTTTGAAAACGTAAGCCGCATTTCACCGCTTGCCGTTTCGTTAAGCGTCCCGTTATACGCCAGCATCGGCATATACACGTTGTTCACCCAATCGCGCAGCATGGCGCTTACGGTATCATTCGTTTCGGGGATACGGATATCGACAAAAAGCGTCCCCGCCGCCATGCCTTCGGCTTGCGTGTCCGCGATGGCACACGTAGTCAACAATACCATTAAAAGAAGGGCAGAAACGATACACATTAAAAATTGTTTCATCGCACGCCCCCCTTTATTAAATTCTATGTAGCGCAAATAAAATGATTCCCGTTTAATTTGCCTTTCTTACCGAAAAGTATACTCCGTACGACAAAAAAGGACAAGCCCCAAAATTCGGGAATTGCCCTTGATTCGTCATGTTTTAACGTCGTTAATCCATTTTGTACTTTTTCTTGAAACGTTCCACGCGCCCGCCTGCCTCGATCAGCAATTTTTGACTGCCCGTGTAGAAGGGATGGCACTTGGAACAGACTTCCACGTGGATGTTTTCCTTGGTAGAGCCCGTAACGAACTCATTGCCGCAGTTGCATCGCACTTTTGCCTGAAAATAGTTGGGATGGATAGCCGCTTTCATTCTTTTCACCATCCTTTCTTTGAAAAAGTCGTCCTTTCGGAAGCGCGAGGCGTACTATAGCACAGGAAGGTGTTGCAATGCAAATGCTGCCGCGTTTTCGATGAATCCCTTGATTTGCGCAAAGGTGATGAAGCGGTTCCGCGATGTATCCGCGGGGGGTTGGTTTTTATACCGGGTATAAATGCCGCCGCTTTCATACAGGATGCTTGCGCGGATGGCTTCGGCTTCTTCCGCCGCTATCCGTCCGTCAAATCCGCGGGTTTCGGCTTGAGGCAATAACCGTATGACGCGTTCGGTTTCCGGTTCCTGATAGAGTTGCAAGTCCAGCGCACCCATTTCGCGGTAATAATCGCTTGTGTAGACATTCTCGGCTTCCTCGGGGTATCCGGCGCAAAAATTTTTCCATAAAGTCAGATTATTATAGACATCCGTCAGCACATGGACTACGTATCCGGCAACGAAGGGATCGGTCAAGTGATTGGCCCCTTTCGGGATGGACGACCAAACCCGGTTGATTTCAACAAGCCATCCGTCGTTATCGGTTATTTTCCCCCAAGGTTCGCTGCTTTCGTGACAAAGATGCGTATGCTTTTTTTCCGCGCCGATCACATGCTGCGGCGCACCTTCCAATCCCGCACGGTAATGCACGCCGTCGGGCGCAAGACTGCCCAATAAAAAAGAAGCGGTTTCACCGTCGGAAAGGCATAACGCCCGTGCGATCTTTTCCGCTACACGCAGGTGTACGACGGGAAAGGGCATTATAAATCTCCGCCCACATGCACCATTTGCATAACAAAACCTGCCGCGATTACTGCGGCTATATTTTTAAATATAAACATTTAATGCCTCCATTCGTTTGTTTGACGGGTACGCTTAACAACGTTACAATAGAATGTGCTTTACAAAATGTCAAATCTATGTTAATGCGGGGCGATTTCGCGCCGCCAAACAATCCCAGGAGGGCGATTTATGAAAAACGCACCCATCGTTAAGCTCGGCATCGTGGCCGTGAGCCGTGACTGCTTCCCCATGAGCCTGTCGGAAAGGCGCCGCAAAGCCGTCGTCGCCGAGCTTGTAAAAAAAGGCATCGAAAGCGTGGAAATCACTACAATCGTTGAAAATGAAAAGGACACGATGCTGGCGCTGGACGGATTGAAAAAAGCCGGTTGCAACGCGCTGTGCGTCTACCTCGGCAACTTCGGCCCCGAAGGGCCCGAAACGCTGCTGGCGCAGAAGTTCTGCGGGCCGGTCATGTTCGCCGCCGCCGCCGAGGAAACGGGCGAGGATTTGATCAACAGCCGCGGCGACGCGTACTGCGGTATGCTCAACGCTTCCTATAACTTGGGCCTGCGCGGGGTCAACGCCTACATACCGGAATACCCGGTAGGCACCGCCGCCGAAGTGGCGTGCATGATCGCCGACTTCCTGCCCGTGGCTAAGGTGAAGGTTGCGTTATCCAAGTTGAAGATATTCGCCTTCGGGCCGCGCCCCTTCGATTTCCTGGCTTGCAACGCGCCGATCGCACCGCTCTTTAAACTGGGTGTGGAAATCCAGGAAAACTCCGAACTCGACCTCTTCGCCGCGTACAACGCGCGCAAGGGCGACCCCCGTATCGAAAAAGTCGCCGCCGAAATGGCCGCCGAACTCGGTAGGGGCAACAAGCACGAAGGCATCCTCACCCGCCTGGCGCAATTCGAAATCACCCTGCTCGATTGGGCGGAGGAAAATAAGGGCGCGAGCGAATATTTCGTATTCGCCAACAAGTGCTGGCCCGCGTTCCAAACGCAGTTCGGCATGGTACCTTGCTATGTAAACAGCCGCTTAACCGCGCGCGGCATCCCCGTAAGTTGCGAAACGGATATCTACGGCGCCCTTTCCGAATACATCCTGTACCTCGTGACCGAAAACGCCCCCACCCTCCTCGACATTAATAATACCGTCCCCGCCGACATGTACGAAGCGAATAAAAATAAAGTGGGCGGATACAAACCCAACGACCTGTTCATGGGCTTCCATTGCGGAAACACGCCCATCTGCCATTTGAAGGACGACGCCGAAATGAAGTACCAGCTTATCATGAAGCGCGCCCTCGAACCCGACGGCGAACCCGACATCACCCGCGGCACACTCGAAGGAACGATCAAAGCCGGGCAAATCACCCTGTTCCGCTTGCAATCCACCGCCGATTGCGTCCTGCGTTCCTACATCGCGCAAGGGGAAACCCTTGATATCGACCACAAATCCTTCGGCGGCATCGGGATTATCGCCGTGGATGAAATGGCACGCTTCTACCGCCACGTCCTCGTCGGCAAACGGTATCCCCACCACGCGGGCATGGGCTTCGGCCATGTAGGCAAGACGTTGTTCTCCGCCATGAAGATGCTGGGCGTTTGCGATGTGGCGTACAACCAACCCGCCAGCCTGCCTTATTGCGGGGAGAATCCTTTTAAATAATCCGGGATGCGGAATCTAACGTTCGGAATAAAAGATAGGGTGGGAATATGTTAAAGAATTTGAGAAAACTGGTTTGCGCCGCCAACAAGGAGCTTCCCCGCTTGGGGTTGGTTTCCTTTACCTGGGGGAACGTGAGCGGCATCGACCGCAAACGCGGGCTGGTCGTGATCAAGCCCAGCGGCGTTCCGTATAAGGATTTGACCCCCGAAAACATGGTCGTCGTGGATTTGACGGGCAAGGTCGTCGAAGGGAAGAACCCCTCCAGCGACACGCCCACGCACCTGCGCCTGTACGAAGCCTTCCCGGAAATCGGCGGCGTTGTGCATACCCATTCCACGTGGGCAACAATTTTCGCCCAAGCGGGTAAACCCATCGAACCCTACGGCACCACCCACGCGGATCATTTTTACGGCCCCGTCCCCTGTACCCGCGCGCTCACCGAAGCGGAAATCAACAACCAATACGAATGGGAAACGGGCAACGTCATCGCCGAAGCCTTCACCGCACTCGACTATACAGCCACCCCCGCGGTACTGGTTAAGAACCACGGCCCCTTCACCTGGGGCGCAACCCCCGACGAAGCCGTGCATAATTCCGCCGTGTTGGACACCGTCGCCCAATTGGCTTTATTTTCGAAAAAGCTGAACGCGAAAATGCCCGCGATCCCGCAAGCGCTGTTGGATAAACACTATAAAAGGAAGCACGGGCCCGACGCGTATTACGGGCAGGTAAGCAAAGAAGAAGAACAATAAAATTTAACGAGCACCCATAAGAAGGCCCTTGCGAACGATTCCGCAGGGGTTTTTTTGCGCCCGTAAAAATAATTTATTAAACCTATTGACAATACATGACTACTGCATTAGTATTATATCAACTATTGCAATAGTCGGAGGTGCACCTATGGGTATTAAGGTGTTTGATTCGGAATTAAAGGTCATGGAAACTTTGTGGAAAGAAGGTGATTTAACGGCGGGACAGCTTGCCAAAATCCTAAAGGAGCAAGTCGGTTGGAACCGTAACACCACCTACACCGTTATCGGGAAGCTGGTTGACAAGGGCGCGGTGGAACGTTATGGGGAAAACTTTTCCTGCAGGGCGATAATCACGAAGGAACAGGTACAAGCGTATGAAGCTACGGAACTGGTCGGCAAACTATTCAACGGTTCCGCGGAATTGTTCCTTTCGGCGTTCATAAACGGCAAGGAACTGCCCGAAGATGAAATAACACGCTTAAAGCAACTTGTTGAAAGATTAAAATAGGTGTGCCACATGAACCTTTTGCAAATGAGCGTAACCGCCGGATTGTTAATCATAGCCGTTTTCATCATTCGAGCGGTTGCCTTAAACAAGCTGCCGAAAAAAATGTTCCTTGTATTATGGGGCGTTGCGGTTCTTCGCTTGTTGGTGCCCGTTTCAATCTCGTTGCCGTTCCATGTCCCGAATGTTTTCGATGTATTCGCTCTCGCGACGGTCGAACAGCTTGCACTGGAAATCCCGGCCGGCACAAGTGTTACATTTACGGTAATCACGGCAATGCCGGAAGCAATCGGGCAAACAATCGAAGCAGCACAACCTTATGGCATAGTACCGTCAACCTTCATGCGGGTCGTTTGGATAAGCGGTATGCTTGCGGTGTTCATCCTCTTTGCGGTTATTTATTACAAGAACCACAGGGAACTACGCTTCGCGACGCGTATCCGCGGCAATGGTTATTTGGGTGAATGGCTTATAAAGCATAAAACGAAACGCTCCCTTTCCATATGGCAATCGGACAGGATCACGACGCCGATCGCGGTCGGGATCATCAAACCCCGCATCATTTTGCCCCTGTCCTTAGCCTTGGACGATACGCGGCTTTTGGATTACGTGCTTGCCCATGAATATTTTCACATCAAACGTTATGACGCGCTTTGGAAGATACTTTTGGCAGTTGCGTTATGCGTCCATTGGTTTAACCCGTTGGTATGGGGTATGTTCCTATTGGCAAACCGCGATTTGGAACTGTCATGCGACGAAGGGGTGATTAACCGCTTCGGCGCGGAAACAAAAACCGCCTACGCCTATACGTTAATCGGCTTGGCAGAAAAGCGGAATCAATTTACGCCGCTGTTCAGCGGGTTCAGCAAAAACGCGACCCAAGAAAGAATCATATCAATCATGAAGACTAAAAAAACCTCACTTACGGGCTTATTGGCGGCATGTTTAACGGTGTTTGCTTTAGTTGTCGGTGCCTTTGCGGTATCGGCCGCCGACCATATACCGGAGCCTTCCATGCCGCCCGTTACCGAGTCAAATGTTCTTCCGCTTCCCGAGCTGCCGTGTTTGCAAAATAATTGCTTAACCATACATCCGGATTATGAGCGTATCAGAGCGGCTATTGAAAACGGCGAACTCCAACCGCTTGATATTCCGGATTTGCCGGAAGGCGTAAAAGTATTTTCTTACAACGGGGAAAACATCATAAAAATAACGATAAATTAATCGCACACCATGAACGGGGGGCGGATAACCCCCCGTTTTAAAAAGGAGAAAAATATGAAAATAAGAATGGTTGCTGTACTAACAGTATTGTTTATTTTAATTGTAAACGCTTTCGCTTCCTGCAATGCAAACGATCCCCGCGAACCGGATTCCCACGAACCGGAAGCTAGAATCAATCACGTTACCGATGCCGATCCGGTATCAATGCCGCAAGAAACAGCAGGAACCGACCCCATCCATCCGCCCAAAACGGAACCTTTACGGGATAACTTCTCCAAAATCCGTTTCGGCGAAACGGAGGGTATCCTGTTACTCGACGTTGAATGGTATACCTTTGAGGAATACATCGAGGAAGTGGTGGAATCGCTGCGGGAAAGGCTCAGCGAAAGTGAAATTCAAAAAATGTACGGTCCCCTCATGGAAAGGATGCGGGCAGGTGAGACATATGCGCCGAAAACGATAAACGGTAGGCCTGTGGGGGAATTGCGTTTTTCCTTTTTCAGCGCAAGCAAATCGATTAACATGTGGAACTCGTACCCCGGGCAGCAGGCGGACCCCGACGGTTATTTCATTTATAACATATATCCGATGGATATATTCGGTTTTAGGGTCGGTTGCGAACGTGAATATGCCTTTTACTTGGACGATATCATCGCGCACTTCCATGGGTTCCTAATCGAAGGTATGATAAATCAAGAGGACTTTGACATGCTTTCTTCGTTTAAAACGCCGCTTGAATTTATCGTCCGGTGGGGTGGTTGGTTTGATGAAGCCGATTTAATCAATTACCCGCCGTCCGAGTTTACATTCCCGACGATACCCGAACCGATAACGGGGCAGAACGCGTTTAACATCCTGTTTATCGGCAACAGTTTTACGTTCTTCGGCGATGTGCCCGGTCAATTGGCTGCTATCGCATTGGCATACGGGATAACGGTCACCTATGATGAAATCACGGCCCCCGGTGCGACGATTGCCGAGCTTACGCCGCGCGCGTTGGAAGCGATCAAAAATAACCGATACGATTACGTGGTTATGCAAGACCACAGCAAACGCTTGGTGTACCATAGAACGGAATTTATCTCCGATGTGGAGTTGCTAAGCAACGCAGCCGCGGCAACCGGTGCAATCCCCGTGATTTACAACACGCCGTGGGCCGAAATTGGCGGCGTACCGGACAGGATCATGCAGGAAGTTATATTGACACCTGTATACCGCATTGCCGCGATATTTAACGGCGCGATCATGGTAAACGCCGCCGATGCGTGGATTTACGCTTATGACATGCATCCGCATATCAGCCTTTACATCGAAAACGATTATCACGCGAACGACGCGGGTGCGTTCCTTACGGCTTGCGTGTTTGCTTCAACGCTGTTCGGCATCCGCGTGGATACGTTTATAGAGGGTAACCGTTATACAGGTGAAGACGCGTTGATCCTCGGGCAAGCGGCGTGGGAGTTCGTAACGGGTTCCTGATTAATTGAGAATGAGTTTAAAAGGGTTGTCCTGCTGTAAAAGCAGTCAACCCTTTTATAATTTTAATTAAATGTTGATTGGTTGTTACCCCTGCATCGCCTTCGAAACTTCCTCGGCGAAGTTTTCTTCCTTCTTTTCGATGCCTTCGCCTTTTTCGTAGCGCACGAAGCGTACGATGCTGTGCTTGCAATTCTTATCCTTGCTGATGGATTTGAGGTATTCCGCCACGGTTATGCCGTCTTCGCGGACATATTCCTGCTCCATCAGGCAGATTTCTTTGAAGGTCTTAGCCATGCGTCCGGTCGCCATCTTTTCGGCAATGTTGGCGGGTTTGCCTTCGGCGAGGGCTTGCTTGGTGTGGAAGTCGATTTCCTTGGCGATATATTCCGGGTCCACGCAATTTTGGCACACGTATTGGGGGGACATGGCGGCGATTTGCATACAGATGTTGCGCCCTGCCTCGATGCAGGGACCGCTGCACGCTTCGTCGTCGCACCCGTTGAAGTCCATTACCAACATGACGGCCACGCGCCCGCCGCCGTGCACGTATTCGATTACCGCGCCGGTCGGGGGTACGTACCGTTCAAAACGGCGGATGCCGATGTTTTCGCCGATGACGGCGATTTGGTGGGTCAGTACGTCCTTGACGGTTTGCGAAGGATCGCCTATCCATTTTTCTTCAAGTAAGGCATCGACCGATTCCGCTTCGGAGTGAAGAACCTGTTGGTTCACTTGCTTTACGAAGTTGATAAAACCTTCGTTCTTGGCCACGAAGTCGGTTTCGGAGTTGACCTCCACGATCGCGCCCCTTTTGCCGTTTTTCGTTACGGCGGCGAGTACGAGCCCTTCAGCGGCTACGCGTCCGGCTTTCTTGGCGGCGGCGGCGAGGCCCTTCTCCCGCAGGATTTCACCAGCGCGCTTCAAATCGCCTTCGGCCTCCACGAGCGCGTTCTTACAAGCGGACATACCCGCACCGCTGATGTCGCGCAGTTCCTTTACCATTGCTGCTGTGATTTGCATATGGGTTTCTTCCTCTCGGTTTCTTTATTCTTCGATGATTTCTTCGCTTGCGTCGGGTGCTTCGTATTCATCCGCTTCGTCATCGTATTCCGCGGGGGCTTCGGCTTCGCCGGGGTCTTCGTCCTGTTCGCCTTGGCGGGCTTCCAGCACCGCGTCGGCCAATTTGCCCGCGATGAGCTTGACGGCGCGGATGGCGTCGTCGTTGCCGGGGATCACGAAATCCACTTCGTCGGGGTCGCAGTTGGTATCCACGATGCCCACGATGGGGATGCCCAAATTGCGGGCTTCCTGTATGGCGATGTGCTCCTTGCGCGCGTCAACGATGAAGATAACGTTGGGCAAGCGCTTCATGCCCTTTACGCCGCCGAGGTTCTTTTGGAGCTTTTCCATTTCGTGTTCGAGCTTGGCGACTTCCTTCTTGGGGAGCATCGCCATGGTGCCGTCGGACTGCATCCGTTCCAGGTCACGCAGGCGTGCCACGCGGCCCTGCATCGTCTTAAAGTTGGTGAGCATACCGCCCAGCCAGCGTTCGTTGACGTAGAACATGCCGCAACGGATCGCTTCCTCTTTAATGGATTCCTGCGCTTGCTTCTTGGTGCCTACGAAGAGCATCTCCCCGCCGTCGGCGATGATCGACGCCACGGCCCTGTATGCCTCGTCCATCTTGCGCACGGTCTTTTGCAAGTCGATGATGTAAATCCCGTTGCGCTCGGCGTAGATGTATTCCGCCATCTTGGGGTTCCACCGCCGGGTTTGGTGGCCGAAATGCACGCCCGCTTCCAGCAGTTGCTTCATGGATACGACTGCCATACTTACCTCCTAAGGTTTGTCCTCCACGATCCGTTGTATTCGCACCCTAGCGCGGACCGTGTGCGTAGTTTTCTACAGCTTGCGCATTATAGCGCAGGGGTTTTTGATGCGCAAGGGTTAAGATAGGATTTTATCCTTGATATGTCCGCAGCGTTCCATAACCGCCGATGCGATGGCGGTTCGGCGTTTATCATCCGCTTCTTCGGACTTGGACAAGATTTCCATGATTTCGTCAAGCAAGCCGACAAGCGTGCCGGAATCGAACCACGATAAATCCTCCGCGAGTTTAATCTGTTCGATGTGGCTTGAACGGAAGGGCTTACATTCGACGGGGGAACCGACGCGCCGCGTGTTGTACCAAAGGGACGTACCGCTGTCGAAAATCGGTGCCGCGCCCAACCATTCCAACGTTTCCGCGTTGCGTATAAAACCGAAATTGTTGTAATGCCTATCCTCGTTGGCAATGATGTAATCCAACACAAGCATTTTATCCAACGCCTCACGGATGCCGGGTATACCAAGGGTTTCACAACCGCGCAGCAGGTGTTTAATATTGGAATCTCGGTTATCTTTTTTATAATGACCGTGGACGCGCCAAGCGGGTACAAGTTCGGTATCGGGTGTTACGAAATTTTCGCATAAGCTATACGGTTTATCGCTGTCAAAGGTAAGGGTATAAGGTACATGGGGGATATTCAACCGACGCATAACCGCACTTGCGATGACTTCATTGAAAGGTTCCTGTTGGAAAACACCGCTGCCGCCCTTCATTAAATAACGTTTACCGTCTGCGATTATCCATTTTTTGCGAAGCCAACCGTCCGATGTGTTGTCAGGCGACATGAAGTTGATTTGCTTGGGGTCATTGGGTTCAAACCCGAACAGGATTTCCCCGATATCCTTTGAAAAGTCATTGGTAAAAAAATTGACGGCCTCCCAACGCAAGCCGCTGTCCTTGGGGCATACCCAATAATGATCGGACAAACTTAACCCGCAGCATTTGGTAAGCAACCGCGCGGTATTGTGAATTTCCAACCTTTCAAGTGCTTCCCGTATACCGTCCCGGCTTGCGGGGATACAACGGCCCGTCCACCAATCGTTAAGTGCTTTACGGTCAATGCTTGTGTTTTGGATTTTTATTCCCAAGGGAAGATGCCGGATGTCGTGTACAGCTTCTATTTTACTAATCGTGCCTGTCGCCTCGTCTATTTGCATATCCACGACCGGGATATTCTTGTGCATCAGCGTGTATTTCAACAGTTGCCGCCTCCTTCCCGCACAATGATATGTCAATGGTTGTATCACATATGGGGGTTAAATTCAATGAAACAAACAAAAACCCCATGCGGGAAACTCAAGCATCACAAGATGCTCCCGCACAGGGTTTTCACCCGCCTCCCGACGTCACTTGGGAGGCGTTCTTATTTATTTTTGCTCTTTTTCCGTTTTTTGCTATGTCGTAGAAAAGGTCAGGCGGATATCCATTACATGCATACCTGTGACTCGGCTGCGCAGCCTTTTATGAGTCGGTTGTAAGCCTCGGCGAAGTTGAAAATCGGGAGCATAAGCATCAGGGACGATTGTACGCAGAAATCGGGATGACCGTGTGCAGTCAGGGTCGTATGGATGCCGTCCGTCAATAAGATGGCCTCGGCTTAAAGCGATTATACCCAATAGGTGTACCATGTCAATATGTTTATGTAATGAACGTTTGTTTGTAATATAATTGTAACATTCGCACACCCTTCATCGACCCCTTGCGCTTGTCTTGCGGGATATGCTATATTACTTGCGCGCATTGCGAAGGCAAGGGTATCGGTGCGCTTGGGGGCGAAATATGGCACATTATACATGGAGCGCGGAGCTTGAAATCGGTGAAGCGACTATCGACGCCCAGCATAAATGGCTTGTCGATACGTACAACGCCCTTATGCGCAACTACAATGAAGAACACGGCATCAGCGAACTGCTCACGGCACTCACCCACCTGTACGATTATACGGAAAAACACTTCAATTATGAAGAATCGGTACAATTGAACATCGGCTTTCCCGATTACGACCGGCACAAACTCTTGCATGAAAATTTTAAAAAGTCGGCGTTAAACCTCGTCGAAAAGGTGAAAGCGGAAGGCCCCTCCAAGGAATACGCGAAACTATTAAACGCAACAATCGGGGCATGGCTGATCAAGCACGTAAAAATGGAAGATTTAAAAATTAAAAATTATATACGGAGAAGATAGCCAAGAACACAACACGGGGAATTGGCGCAGTTGGGAGCGCGCTTGAATGGCATTCAAGAGGTCACGGGTTCGAATCCCGTATTCTCCACTTTAAAAACATAGCCGTACCATTCATTACGAGGTTAAACTCGGTAGCGGGTGGTTCGGCTATTTTCGAAGAGTGGTGCATGTGCCATGCGCGTAATCGCGGGTACGGCAAGGCGGACGGTACTGACCGCGCCTTCGGGCACGGATACGCGCCCCACAAGCGACCGCGCGAAGGAAGGGCTGTTTAACATCATCGGCCCCCTGATCGTCGGCGCGCGGTTTTTGGATTTATTCAGCGGGAGCGGTGCTATCGGTATCGAAGCGTTGAGCCGCGGCGCAAGTGAAGCCGTATTCGCTGAGCAAGCCAAACCCGCGCTGGAAGCGTTAAGAAAAAACCTGGCGTCCGTAAAAATGGAAGCCGCCGGCATAATAATACCGGCGTCCGCGCTTAACGCGATCGGGCAATTGGAACGCGAGGGACGGGAATTCGATATCGTTTTTATGGACCCGCCATACGATAAAGGTTTAATTGAAGGGACGATATCGGGCTTGCTTAATTCATCCGTCCTGACAAAAGACGGCCTCGTTATCGCCGAAACGGAAACGGGCCTCCCCCTCCCCCAAGCGGATGGTTTTACGCTTGAACGGCAGCGGGATTACGGACGCACACGGTTCTTATTTTACCGCAAAGGAGACGCGGAATGATCCTTTTATACCCCGGCAGCTTCGACCCGGTTACGCTGGGGCATATCGACATCATCCGCCGCGCGGCGGGTTTGTCGGGGCGGTTGATCGTCGCCGTACTGGACAATCCGCACAAGGTACCCCTGTTTACGGCGGAAGAACGGATGGCGTTCCTTCGGGAAGCCTTGCGCGGCGAAACGGGGATTGAGGTCGCGGCTTTTTCCGGCTTGCTGGCGGAATACGCCCAAAAACGCGGCGTGACGGCGATCATACGCGGCGTACGCGGCACGGAGGATTTAACAAGCGAAGCGCAATACGCGTGGCACAACCGCTTATTCGGCGGGACGGAGACCCTGTTCATTCCCTCCGACCCGGCACTTTCACATATTTCCGGCCGCATCGTACGCGAGGCGGCGGCACATATTTGTCCGAATATTCAGACGGGGTTTGACGATTCCGTCCTGCGGCAACTGGTAACGGACAATGTCCGTACGGCTCTACGGCAAAAATTTATCACAAAGGGGTAATTCCACATGGATGCATTGCTGTTCTACTTGGCCGAAATGGAAGAAGTATTGGAAACGAGCAAGAAATCGATGATCTTCTCCGACAAGGTTTCCGTTGACAAAAATAAGCTGATGGAGATCATCACCGAGCTGCGCTTGAACATGCCCGACGATATCCGCATGGCGCAGCGGCTCTTGGGCGACCACGACAAGGTGCTGGACGACGCGCAAAACAAAGCGAAGGTCATCCTGGAAGACGCGGAAATCGAAGCCAAAAAAATGGTGCGGGACGACGAAATCACCCGCCGCGCCCAAGCCGAAGCGGTCGATATTATCGACGCGGCTAAAAAAGAAGTACGCGACATGCGCATGGGTTCGATGGAATACGCCGACGAAATGCTGGAGAAAGCCGAATCAAAAATCCGCGAAATCATGAACAATCTGGACAAACAACATAAAACCGTTATGGAATACTTCGCCCAAACCATCGATGTGCTGTACACCAACCGCCAGCAGCTTAGGGGGTAGCGATCCCCCCTTCGCGGAAATTGAGTTAAACGATACCTCCGGCGCACAATCGGTTGCCGCTCCGCTCCCGCAAGCGCAAACCATCCCTACCCGCGCGTACGACCCTTTACGCGCGCGGTTCCGCGACATGCGTATGATCGCCGACTACGCGCCATACGCCTATCAAAACGACGGCTGGCTTTTCTACGAGCAGGCCAAATTTATGGCCGACGTTACGGACGATTACCCGCACCGTACGGCCTTCTCCGCTTTTTACCCCTATTACCAACGCATGGGCTACGAGCAATTGCGCACGTACTTCACATGGCGCACGCTTTTGCGAAGCGGCAACTATCCCTTCGCGGGTGCGTCTTATTTATTTTTGTACATATATGAATTGCTGTCGTGCGTGGGCGTAAACGGCCCCGAGGACGGGCTTGAAAAATTAACCGCGTTATGGCCGCATTACCGCGAAGCCGTGCCGTCGCTTGACCAACACCTGCCGGTTTGGATAAAAGATTTCCATATCTGTTACGAATTGCCGCATACCTTCGCGGCGTTTGTGGCGGAACGGGGCTTGCAGCGTTTCTATACCGAAGGGACCGCCGCCGTACGGAAGGATACGGCGCAGGATTGGGTGCGCCGGTCGGGCTATGACATTAAAAAATCGAAGTTCTATATCGGCAACGAAGCCTTGGCGAACAAATGCATAACGTTTGTCTTTGACGCGCTTCGTTTATGGTGCGTGTCGCGGAACGTCGTTTTGGATGATTTACTATTCTACGATGTTCGCCGCGGGGAATTTTGGAAGCCGTTCGCACAAGCCCTATATCACCCCGCACCCAACGAACCCGACCGCCGCGTGGAAATGCCCGGGCACGAAGTTTATATACGGCACGCTAACCGCTGGACGCTTGAAAAAGCGCAGCCCTTCACCGGCACGCGGGAGCTGGTGGGGCATATCTTACGCAAAACGGAATCGTGCCTGCGCAAGCATTTAAAACATAAGCACAAACTCACCGCCGATCCACGGACGCTTGTGTACAGCGAACGTAAGCTAAAAGCCGCGGGCTTAACGCTTGCGGCCATGGACGCGGAAATCGAAAACGCCGTCGCCGCGTTCCAACGGGAGCAAAACCGCGTGGAGGTCACGGTGGACACGGGGAGCCTTGTAAAAATCAGGGAGGAAGCGCAGGATACACAAGAAAAGCTGACGGTGGAGGAAATAATTCCAACCGCCGTTATCGAATCAAAGGATGCTCCCCCCGCGCCTTCATCTGCACCGTTCATGGATCGTTCCCCGGAACTCCCTCCATCGGCTGTTTTACAGGTTAGGCCACTACCCCTGCTTTCCTCCGGTTGGGGCGCGTTTGCCGACGCGCTAACCGACATGGAACGCGAAGCGTTGACGATATTGCTCCGCGGTGAGGACGACCTTAAATCATTAGCCGACACGCAAGGGATAATGCTTGAGGTACTGGCGGAAGGGATCAACGAAAAAGCCGCGGATTTCATCGGGGACAATGTGCTGGATACGGACGGCGGCTTTGTTTTATATAATGAATATAAGGAAATGATTGGGGATGCTGTAATTTAAACATGTACAACGGCATTTGTCATAAATAATGTATGAAGAAGTGATCTAATGACAGCAAACAAACGCAGCTTTTATTTGATAGTAATAAGTCAAGGCATCAGCTTGATCGGCAATGAAGTCCTTTATTTTGCGATTTCGCTGTATATCCTTGATTTAACCGGTTCTGCCGAAATCTTTGCTACTATGGTGGCTGTTTCGTTTTTGCCCCGGATTTTGTTTGCGCCGTTGGGCGGGGCTTTGGCCGACAGATTTTCAAAGAAAATGATTTTAGTTATAAGTGACAGCATAAACGCGGCATTTGTAACTTTATTAACTTTATTGCTCATTAGCGGCAATGAATCGATCATTCTGCTCGCGGCTACCGTTACGCTGATGACACTTGTTGCCACCGGTTATCACCCCACGGTAACGGCTTCTTTACCTGTCTTACTTAAGAAAGATGAAATAATTAAAGCAAACGGCATTGTGCAAGGGATAAAGGCTTCGTCAAGGCTACTCGGGCCCATTTTGGCAGGCTTGCTGTTCGGTATAATCGGTGTCCTTTATTTGGTGGGGCTATGTGCCGTTTTCTTTGTGTTTTCCGCCGTAATTAATGTATTTATCAAGATACCGCACCAAGCAAAAGAGACGGTTGGCGGAATGTTGAGTACAATCATTACCGATATTAAAAACGGATTTACCTATATAATTAAGGGTAATCCTTTGCTTTTTAAGATCGCTGTTGCTTTTACCCTGTTCATTTTTTTCTACCAAGCGATGCTGTCCGTTGTACTTCCTTACATGGTTAGGATAACCTTTGGAATGAATGAAGAAGTTTTCGGCTTTATCAACGCCTCCATTGGGCTTGTTGTAATTGTGGGAAGCCTTTTATCGGGAAAACTAAAAAAGTATATGGAGATTAAACATTTACCGTATTATTTTATGTTAATCGGTATTGTAACTGTTCCTATAATGGTGTCGGTGATGCTTCCATCAACCATTAATATGCTGCCGCCGTTATTAATGGTTTCCGGTTTTATGTTAATCATGTTTGTTTTTACAATTTCTAATATATTGGTGATGGCTTACATGCAGACCCATGTACCGCAGGATATGATAGGCAAAACATCAGCAAGTTTCTTAACAATTGTCAATGTTTCCGCCCCAATCGGTTTGATCGTTATAGGTTGGCTTTTGGAAAGTTTGGTAAATTTCCAATACTTGATTTATATGTCAGTAGCAATATTTACAATTATGTTGGGCATCGTAACGAAAAAGTATTTACGTTCATAATTAAAGGTTTATTAAACCGATACAACCCCGTTGACAATTCTGCTAATACTGTATATGCTATATATATGCTGTAAGCGAGGTGATTGAACCGATGATTATCGTTTCATTGCAAAGCGAAGTACCCGCCTATGAGCAAATCAAGGCGCAAATCAAGGCGCAAATATTGTCGGGGGTGCTGACGGCTGACGAGCCGCTGACCTCCATGCGCCAACTTGCGCGGGATTTGCGTGTGAGCGTCATTACAACGACCCGCGCATACGGCGACCTTGAGGCGGAAGGGTTGATTTACACCGTCCAAGGGCGCGGGTGTTTTGTTAAGGGCAACGCGGAGTTGGTTCGCGGGCAGTATCTGCGTTCCGTTGACGATTCGTTAAAAGCGGCAGCGGAGAAAGGAAAAGCGGCGGGTTTGTCCCTGCTCGAATTGACAAGTAAATTGGAGGAAGCATTTTATGGGCAACGCGATTGAAATAAAAAATTTATGCAAGGAATATCCCGGCTTCGCGCTTAAGGACGTGAGTTTTAGCGTACCGAGCGGCTTGTGCTGCGGGTTTGTCGGGCCCAACGGCGCGGGTAAGACCACGACATTAAAGGCGATGCTGGGCATGGTTCACAAGAGCGGCGGCGAAATCCGGCTGCTGGGCAAGGCGGACGGCGACGTTACGGCCAAAGAGGACATCGGGGTTATGTTTGACCAGCCGTACTTCCAAGAGGACTGGACACCGCTTGATATCGAAAAGGGCATAAAACCTTTTTACCGCGGATGGGACGGCGGGCAATACCGCAAGTATTTGGCGCAGTTCGGGCTTGACCCCAAAAAGAAGTTCAAAGATTTTTCGCGCGGTATGAAAATGAAGCTGTCCTTCGCGGTCCACCTTTCCCACGGGGCGAAGCTGCTCATCCTGGACGAACCCACGAGCGGCCTTGACCCCGTGGCCCGCGACGAAATGCTGGATATCATGCGGGAACACCTCGTTGAGGAGGATCGCACGATCCTTTTCTCCACGCACATCACGAGTGATTTGGAAAGGATCGCCGATATGATCGTTTATATTTCCGGCGGTTCCATTTCGTTCAGCGGGGACAAGGACGAGCTTGTTTCCCGCCATTGCGTCGTGCGCGGCGGCAGGTTACCGGAGGAAAAACGAAGATATGCCATCGGGATACGCGAATACAAGGACGGCTATGAATGTCTGATGGAAACCGATAATATCGGCGGCTTGCCCCCCGACGCGGTAACCGAACGCGCGACCATCGGCGATGTGGTGGTCTATATGGAAAGGCGGTCACGATATGCTTAACATGATGAAGCTCGACTGGCTGGGTATGAGGAAGTACCGCAGCCGTTTAATAATCGCCGTAATTACCGCTTGTGTGTTCGGCGGGCTGTTCGGCGCTTGGATGATACTGCCGTATTTGGTGTTCGGTATGTTTGACGCTTCCCTTTATTGCTTCGACGCGGAAGAAAAGGGGGAGTTGAACCGGCTCTACCTAACGCTTCCTATTTCGCGGGGGACGCTCATCACCGCAAGGTACATGCTTTCATTGATTTTACAGGGCATCGGAATCGTTGCGGGGGTCGTTTTAACGTTTATCTTTTCCCGTATACTGTACGGAAGGACGATAATCAATGAACACACCTTTATACCGAACTTAGGAACATTGGCTGTCATGACATGCGTAAGCCTGTTGATTTGCGCGTATTTAAGCCTGATTATGCACCCGATACTGCACAAGTTCGGTTACACGAAAGCCAAGATTATCGGCTATGTCTTGCCGATTGTGGGTTCGTCGTTGTTGGTGGTAATATTTGTCATGATAATGACCCGTATCGAAGCGGTCGGCGCGGTTACGCGTTCCGCTTTTTTGTGGGCATATGGTAATCCGATGCTTTTTTCGTTTATTATACTGTGCGTGACGGCATTATTCCTCGCGGTTTCGTACGCGTTGTCGCTGAGGGTGTACGCCAAGCGTGATTTTTAAATCCGAAGGGAGCTACGGCTTTGCGCAGCGAAAGGGAAATGCTTGATTTAATCAACAGCGCGGCGGAGGAATCTGTTCCCATGCAACCCATGACCCCGAAGGAACGCGCGGTCGCCGCGTTTGAATTGCGCATCCCCGACCAAGTGCCGACCTTTGAGTTGGGCTTTACGCTTGCGCCGGAAATGTTCGGGATCAACCTGTACCCATCGGACTTAAATCGGGAAGTAATCGGCAAGTTATCGGTGTTGGACAAGGAACGCCGCTTAAATGAGGTCGCCGAGGATATCGCTTATGTGTTCGAAGCGTTGGATTGGTGTATCATTCCCGGGCATTTCGGCGCGGGTTACGTGGAGGGGACGTTCATTTCGCCGGAACGGGTATTCCTGCTTAAAAAAGTACGGGAATTAGCCGGCGGGCGCAAGATGGTGGGTTACACAGCGGATGGGACCTTTTCGACATCGCCGCGCGGCGGCGTTCATTCCCTCGCTTATCGGGTCAGTAACGACCCGAAAGGCTTGCATGAGGAAGCCAAGGCCCGCATGAAAACCGCCATCGAGCGTAATAAACGCCTGGCAGAAGCGGGCGTCGAGGTGGCTTTGCTTTGCGCCGATTATTGCGACAAGACGGGGCCGTTCCTATCACCCGCGCAATTCGGGGAGTTCGTAGCGCCTTATTTGGCGAAAATCATCGCGGAATGTAAAAAAGCGGGGATGTATACGGTCAAGCACACCGACGGTAACATCATGCCGATCTTGGATCAGCTCGTTGCGTGCCAACCCCACGCGTTACATTCGCTCGACCCCGCGGCGGGCGTGGATATCAGGGAGGTGAAGGTGATGATCGGCCATAAAACCGCGCTCGTCGGCAACGTAAATTGCACGGCCTTGCAATCCGGCACGGACGAAGAAGTTACCGCAAGCGCGGAATACTGCCTGACCCACGGCAAGCCGAACGGCGGCTATATTTTCAGCACATCCAACCTCCCCTACCGCGGTATGCCGCCGCACCGTTATCAAATGGCCTTGGATGTTTGGAAGCGGATGCGTGATTATCCATGAGGGATACCATACGGCACGCGTTGCAGGACCGCACCGCCGCGTCCGCGCCGATAAAAAACCTCATCAATATCGCGTTGGACGAAATGGATGCGTTAACCCGCCTGCGGGATTCGTCCTCACGTAATATGCAAACGGACGTTAATAACCTGGCGCGGGAATTGTGTAAAAAGTATTTCATCGAAGAAAACGCGGCGCGCATGGTCATCGAATCCATCGCGGAATTGCTGGGTTACGTACCCCCCGCCGACTGCGAAACCTGCGCCCCGTTAATTTTGGTGGATTCCGTTAAAATTAATGACACCGTTGCCTTCGGGGATTACAACTGGCGCGTGCTGGATGTACAAAATGATATGGCATTACTCCTAAGCGCATATATAATAGAGCAACGCGCCTACCATCCCTGCTACGAAGGCGTAACCTGGGAAACCAGTAAGCTGCGGGCATACCTCAACAGCGATTTTATCGAACGTTTCGACGAAGCGGAAAAAGGTCATATAGTCGAAACTTTGTTAAACAATCCGCCGAATTTATGGTATGATATCAACGGCGGAAACGATACGCGCGACCGTATATTTATCCTAAGCCTCGAAGAGGTTGATAAATATTTCGGCGATAGCGGCGATTACGCGAACAAAAGGCGCAAGAAATACGACGGCGGCAAGTGGGTAAGCGACGAAAAGGGTTGGATCCTGTCCAACGGATTCGATAACGACCGCGCCGCCGAACACAACGGGTTGGCGTCGTTTTGGTGGCTTCGGTCGCCCGGCTACAGCGAATACACAATCGCTTACGTAAGCACCACCGGCAACATCCCGCTTAACGGCGACCGCGTATGTATAGGCCGCGGAGGCGTAAGACCGGCTATGTGGGTAAAATTGGCAACCGTGGAGGCATAACATGCTCGTGCAAATCCTTTTCATCGCTCCGTTTTTGTTGTTTCCGCTGATCATCGCGGTCGTGATGGGTATTATGGGGTATCGCAAGGGTTGGAAGTTCGGGGTGATCGGCTTAACGGCGATGGTCGCAGCCGCAGGTATGGCGTACGGCGCCGCGTGGTTTTTATCACGCGTATTGGCGGGTTTGTCATTCGTTGAAGATATCAGATGGGACATCACGCTTATGCTGCGCGACGCGGGGCTTGCCGACCTCGCGTGGCAGGGCGTGTACGACGCGACCCTTAACCGATTGTTAATGCTCGTTTTGCTCCCTGTACTGCTTATCTTGATTTACATAATCATATGCGTAATATGGGCGATCCTGTCGCCGAAGCCGCAACCCTCCCTAAAACCCGTGGGAATGGTATGCGGTATTTTTATTGGGGTAATCGCGGGGGTTTTCGGTTTGTTCGCCGGAGGGGTTAACGTCGTGACCGAAGCGGGCCGCGCCGGCCGCGCCGCCGAAATCATCCGACCCATCAATTTCGATCAATTCGATCTGATCCATGTAACTGACCGCTTGCCGGAATTGCTTGATATTTATTTCGACACGGAGCTGATCGACGCAAGTGAATTCGCTAGGGCGGAGCTGTTGACCGACGCGATCAACGGCGTGTTCGTCGAATCGATGGATAATATTAACACCATGCTCATCATCCGTTCATCACGGAGCCGTCTTATGCAGGACGCCGATAACCTAAAGGAGCTCGCGCGGTTCGCCGACAAGCGGCGGATCATCGCGAACCGCTTCGGCGACCCGTTTGAAATCGATAACACCAAAATAGCCGAAAATATCGATGAACTGTCTCATTACCTGTTCAATTTCACGTTTTCGCCGGAGTTGGTACGTATCTTGCTGACGCAAACGATACGCGATATGTCGGGCGACCCGACGTTCATCTATCCCATCGGTATCGTGACCCGCGATTCGGAAGCCGCTTTCGCGGAGGCTTTAGCCGCGCTATACAGCATTTCCGATTTTATCGGCGGCAAACGCTTCGACCAAATGGACGAAGCCGAACGCGGCGATACCTTGGACACGGTCAATACCATCCGTTATTCGCCGTTGTTCCCGACGAACGTATTCGCTTACTTGGCTGATATCTTGCAGCACGGGGAGGAATAATCAATGAAAAAACCACGCTTCGTTTTATGGATTGCCGCTATCATCCTGCCGTTATTCCTGGCGGCGTGTTCAAACGACGCCGACGTCGTAGGGTCTGCGCGGACGATAAACGTTTTCGAAACCCATGGCGAAAATACGTCGATCACACGCGGCGCGACCCGTACCGCTCCCCGCGCGGGCTTCCGTTTGGCTGACCGCGACGTGGCCGAAACGGGGCAGGCCTCTAATATCTACCTTTTGCTCAACGCGGAATCCATCATGAAGATGGACGAACGAAGCACGGTCGAAATCAACCGCGTTTCCGACAACCTCCTTTCCCTTACGCTGGTGGAGGGTGCGGTCGCGGCGGATATCAAGCGCGAATCTTCTGACGATATCTATGAAATCCATGTAGGCAATATTATGATGGGTGTGCGCGGGACGTCCTTTATCATGGAATACCGCGGGACCGCTCCCGTTATCGTCATGCTGGAGGGCAGCGGCGAAATCGGCGGCATTATACTCGAAGCCGGGGAAATCGCGGTCATAGACGTAACCGCGGATACGGTAACCGTGGAGCCCTTCGTCCTTGAAAACCTGGACAGCCCGTTCATCGCAAGCGAAATCGCCCGCCGCGAAGGGAACCAAACCGTGTACGGCACGGGGATTCGTATCGCGGTCGTGCAAGCGGGTGCGGCACATAACGAAGCGGCTGTTGTCATGGAATTTGAATTGATGGAGCTTTACCTGTATGCCGGCTTGCACGACGATATCGTTTGGCCGTCCGACGGGTACTACGAATTGCGCCTTTATACGGACGGACGTATTTCCGCCGGAACGATGAAGGAAATGTTTCCCTTCATCGTCTACGAAAACGAATGGCGGTGCCTGCGCGAAGGATGCTTAACGGGATGGTTGGGTACAAACCAATGCCCGTGCGTGGATGAAATGGAATCGGTCATGAGGGTTTGGCGATGAGCGTCCCCCCGCGTATCGCCAATTTACTGATCAACGCCCTGCGCTCGGGGGTTGTGCCGCGTGTGGGCTTGGAGCATATAACCGTGGGCCGCGCCAAGGAAATCGGCGCGATCCTGCACGATATTGATATGATTGAAGCGGGCGGCGCGACCTTCCGATTTATCGTGGGCAAATACGGCAGCGGCAAGAGTTTTATGATGCAAACCATCCGCAATTATGCCGCGGCGCGGGGCTTTGTGGTGTGTGACGCCGACTTATCTCCCGAACGCCGTTTGGTAGGCACCAAGGGAAGCACGCAAAACCAAGGGCTCGCCACCTACCGCGAGCTCATGCAACACCTTTCCACCAAAGCAAAACCCGACGGCGGTGCGCTGCCTTTGATTTTGGAAAAGTGGATCAACGGGATCATGACGGAAGTAAAAACCTCCAAGGATTGGTACGATAACCCGCCTGTTATAGATGAAACGGTTGATTCCGAATTCGACGCCTTTTTCGATGCCGCGGTCGAGCGGCGGATTTACACCGTCATCGGCGAATTGGAAGGCATGGTGAACGGCTTCGCCTTCGCGCAAGCGGTAAGCACTTATTACCGGGCATACCGCGACGGCGACGAAACGAAAAAAGGCCATGTCCTCAAATGGTTCCGCGGGGAATATAACGGCTTGCGTGAAGCACGCGCCGATTTGGGCATCAATTTATTCGTCAACGACGAAAATTGGTACGACTTCCTAAAGATATTTGCGATCTTTTTGGTAAAGGCGGGATACAAGGGCTTGCTCGTCCTCATCGACGAACTGGTCAACCTTTTTAAACTGCCCAACGCCATCACCCGCGCGGCTAATTACGAAAAAATTCTCACTCTTTTTAACGATACGCTCCAGGGCAAGGCGAAGCACATCGGCTTTTTGATGGGCGGCACGCCGCAATGCATGGAGGACCGGTACCGCGGCATTTTCAGCTACGAAGCCCTGCGTTCGCGCTTGGCGGAAGGGCATTTCGCGGGGGCGGACGTAAAAGACATGACCGCGCCCATCATCCGCTTGGCCATGCTCACGCAGGAAGAAATGTATGTACTGGTGGAAAAACTGCGTGACATCCACGCGGGGCTGTACAACTACACGCCCGTACTCACACACGAGGACCTGCTCTATTTCCTTACCGTGGAATACAACCGCGTGGGCGCACAAACCCACATCACCCCGCGCGAAATCATCCGCGACTTCATCGAACTCGCCAACATTCTGCACCAAAACCCCCACCTTTCGGTAGCGCAGGTGCTCGGCTCAAACAGCTTCGAATTGGCAAAAGGCGGCCTGACGGACGAAGACGTAAACGAAGAATTTGAGGAGTTTGAAATATAGGCACGTAAAGGATGATGACAGCCATGCAAGCCTTGCGCTGGGGATTGCCCTATGTAATGAAATACAAGGGTCGGCTGATATTCGGGCAAATCATTAATTTTATTAATATTGTGCTCAGCTTGGTCAATCCCATGATGGCGGGTATGATTGTGGCAAACGTCATCGAGGGCGGGCAACGGCATTTGTTGATCCGTTATTTGTTGGTTATGGTCGGTATTACGCTGTACCGCAGCGTCGCGCGTTACCTTTTCCTGGTTCTGTACGAAACCACTTCACAAAAAATGATATTCGAACTTCGGCGCGATATCTATCACAAGCTGCATATCCAAAACTTCCCGTGGTTCGATAAAAACCGTGTGGGGGATATCATGTCCCGCATGACCGGCGACGTGGAGGCTCTGCGCCATTTTACGGCTTATACGATTTACGCCATCCCAGAAAACGTGTTGATATACATCGCCGCGGTAATCGTCATGAGCTTCATTAACATTCCGCTAACGCTTGCGTTATTGGTGACGACACCGATTGTGGTGTATGCCGCCACCAAGCAGGCAAAGGAAATCCGCCCCGCTTTCCGCAATGTGCGGGAACAGTTTTCCAACCTTAACTCTGTGTGCAGCGAGAATATCGGCGGTAACCGTGTGGTTAAAGCCTTCACCAAGGAAGCCCACGAAACGGAAAAATTCACCGATGCCAACCAAAAATTCTACGACAGTAACATGGACACCGCCAAGGTGCGGATTAAATATTTCCCCGTTATGGAGACCTGCGCGGCCGTGTTGCCGCTTATTTTATTGCTGGTGGGCGGGGTGATGGTGATTTACGGGCGCTTGCAGTTATGGCAGTTGGTCACCGTCAGCGGTTACCTTTGGATGCTCAACAACCCCACCCGCATGTTGATATGGAGCGTCAATGACGTGCAAAACGCCGCCACTTCCCTGGATAAAATCCACGAAATGATGCGGCAGCCCATTTTAATCGAAAGCCCGGAAGGGGTACCCCCGCCGGAAAAAATCAAGGGTGACATAGAATTTAGGGACGTAAGTTTCGGCTACAGCTTCGAACCGGGGGCGTATGTGCTTAAAAATATAAACTTTACGGTAAAACAGGGGCAAACGGTGGGTATCGTCGGGGGTACCGGTTCGGGCAAGACGACGCTGACGGCCTTATTGGGGCGTTTTTATGACGCGAACAAAGGCGAAGTGCTGGTTGACGGCAAAAACGTGAAGGATTACAACCTGCCGGGATTGCGGAAAAACATTTCCTACGCCATGCAGGACGTGTTTTTATTTTCCGACACGGTTGAGGGGAACATCGCTTTCGCCGTGCCGGATGCGCCCATGGACGTGATTTACGACGCGGCGGGGATTGCCGATGCCCATGAATTTATTTCGAATATGCCCGAAAGCTACGACACCATCGTAGGGGAACGGGGGGTCGGGTTGTCCGGCGGGCAAAAACAACGGATTTCCCTTGCCCGCGCCATCGCGAGCGAACCGCCGGTATTAATCCTGGACGACGTAACCTCGGCGGTGGATATGGAAACGGAACAGCGCATCCAAACCGCCTTAAACGAAAAGATACTCAAAAGCGGAACACCCCGCACGACCTTTATCGTGGCGCACCGCTTTTCCTCCGTTAAAGACGCGGACTTTATTTTGGTATTGGAAAACGGTGAAATCACCGAGCGCGGCAACCACGACGAATTAATAGCGAAAGACGGCTATTACGCCAAACTATATAAAGAACAGCGGGGAGGTAACCCCCATGGCGCGTAATACCTTCCGCACCGACGAGGTGCTTAACGAGCAAAACGTTTTCAAACTCGGGCATTTAAAACGGCTGGACAAATATATCAAGCCCTATTCGAAGAAGTTTGCCACGACCCTGGGCTTTACGGTGGTTTCAAGCGCGTTGGGGCTGTTGGCACCGTACCTCACCATGATTGTGATGGACGACTCCATTCCCAACCGAGACGTGTGGCAAGTGGTGCGCCTGTCGGGGCTGATGCTTTTGGCGGTTTTGGTTAATATATATTTCATGCGATATCGTATGGACGCGATGGCAAAGGTAGGGCAAGGTATTATCCGCGACTTGCGGCTGGATGTGTTCGCCCATTTGCAACGCTTGCCCTTTGCCTACTTCGACAGCCGCCCCCACGGTAAAATTTTGGTACGGGTGGTCAATTATATTAATTCGCTAAGCGATATGCTTTCCAACGGGCTGATGAACTTGATTACCGACTTGCTGTCCCTGGTGATTATTGTCGCGATCATGCTTTCCATTGACACGTATTTAACCCTGGTAGCCTTGGCGGGTATGCCGCTGTTAATCATCGCTGTGTTCTTTATCCGTATCGTTAACCGCAAGGCTTGGCAAATATTCAGCGCGAAGCAATCGAATATGAACGCTTACATCCACGAAAGCATTGCGGGGGTAAAGATTACCCAATCCTTCGCGCGGGAAGCGAAGAACGCCGAAACCTTTGCCCATGTATCCGGCGAAGTAAAAAAAGCCTGGAACCATGGGGTGAAGGTGCAGTTTCTGATGTGGCCCAGTATCGAGAATATCAGTATCTTGGGTGTGGCGTTTTTGTATATCGTCGGCGTTTCTTTAATCACGCAGGAAACGCTGACCGTGGGGGTCCTGATTGCCTTTGTGGCTTATATCTGGCGGTTTTGGATGCCTATAAACAACATCGCGGCTTTTTACAACACCCTTGTCACCAACATGAGCTATTTGGAATTGATCTTCGAAACCCTGGACGAACCCGTAATGGTAAAGGACCGCCCCGGCGCAACCCCGATGCCCGTAATCAAAGGCAAAGTGGAATGTAAAAACATAGGCTTCGGCTACGAAGAAGGCCAGTCGGTGCTTAAGAACGTCAGCTTTATATGTAATGTGGGGGACACGATTGCCCTGGTGGGGCCGACGGGTGCGGGCAAAACCACCGTAGTAAACCTCATCAGCCGCTTCTATGAATTAAATGAAGGACAGGTATTGATTGACGATGTGGACATCAGCGGCGTAACCCTTGCCTCCCTGCGCAGTCAAATGGGGATTATGCTACAGGACAGCTTCCTTTTTTCGGGTACCATCATGGATAATATCCGCTACAGCCGCCTCGGCGCCACCGACGATGAAGTAATAGAAGCCGCCAAATCCGTATGCGCCCATGACTTTATCATGGAAACGGAAAAAGGCTACCAAACCGAAGTAAACGAACGGGGCAGCCGTCTATCCCTCGGGCAGCGGCAGCTCATCTCTTTCGCCCGCGCCTTGCTCGCCGACCCGCGCATCCTTATCCTGGACGAAGCCACCAGCAACATCGACACGAAAACGGAAAAAGCCCTCCAAGAGGGCCTAAACCGATTGTTGGAAAACCGCACGTCCTTCATCATCGCCCATCGCCTTTCCACCATCAAACACGCGGATAAAATCCTGGTCGTGGACAAAGGCAGCATCGCCGAATCCGGCAGCCACGACGAACTGATGGCTTTACGGGGGGATTATTATAATAACATAAATCGACAACGGTCGACAAAAGTGATAAAATAAAAGCATGGCATATGACGCGAAATTTCGGGGTCGTGTGTTGAAATACATCGACAAAGGTCACACAGTACAGGAAGCA
>Ga0131853_10000415_pt1 | contig 77910 bp, 73 predicted proteins | sample TergutLab28metaG_FD_92764 | JGI IMG/M metagenome (GOLD analysis project Ga0131853, IMG submission 92764) | Labiotermes labralis P1 segment gut microbial communities from Petit-Saut dam, French Guiana - Lab288 P1 (version 2) (version 2) | ecosystem: Host-associated > Arthropoda: Insects >...
CGGGCAAAAATGAGCAGTGGATTCTAGCCAAGCAGCTTTGCTACTTGGAGAATCTGTGCAGGGGCTCTGTTAGCCAAATCAAAGATTTGGACAGTCGCCGCCGCAAAAGCTACGCAATAAGCCAAAATTATTTTACGAATCAGGATTCGCGATGCAGTGGCTTCTAGTCAAATCGAAGATTTGAAGAAGCTGTGCAGGGGTGTGTTACCCAAATCAAAGATTTGGAACATCACCACCAAAATTTCGTCTTATTGCTACGCTTTTAAACACTCATTTTTGCACCTAAAAGAAAGGATTATGGTAATGAAAAAGTTACTTGTACTCCATGGTCCAAACTTAAATTATCTCGACAAGCGTGAGCCGTCTATTTATGGGACAACAACTTTAGCTGAAATTGATGCAAGCTTAATGGATTATGGGCAAAAGTTAGGTTATCAAGTGACTTGTTTTCAATCTAATCATGAAGGCGCTTTAGTTGATCAGATTTATGAAGTGGATGAGGCCGGGTTTGCAGGAATTATTTTTAATCCTGGTGCTTACACACATACAAGTATTGCACTTCGAGATTGTATTGAAGCGGTTGCAATTCCGGTTATTGAAGTGCATTTGTCAAACATTTATGCACGTGAACCATTTAGGCATCATTCATTTATTTCAGCAGTAGCAGTTGGACAGATTTTAGGATTTGGTGCGTTTGGTTACCAGATGGCGATTGATGCGATCAATAATTTTATAAAGGAGCAGAAAAAATGAAATTAGAGATTTTACGTAAAAAATTAGCTGAGCAACAAGTTGATGCAATTTTGATTACAAATACTTATAATCGTAAGTACATAACTGGGTTTACAGGATCAACAGGTGCTGCGTTGGTTTCTCAGTCAGATGCTTTATTTCTAACAGATTTTCGTTATATCGATCAGGCAACTAGCCAGTGTGTAGGTTACGAGATTATTGATGTTGCTAGCACAAAAGGCGACTACCCAGCGTTAATACAGGAAAAGGCGAAGGCACTCGGAATTAAAAAGCTTGCTTTTGAACAAGATGAAATGACTTTTGCTACGCATAAAAAATATGCAGAGAAGTTTGAAGGCGAATTAGTACCGACATCCGGTTTAGTTGAAGATTTGCGTAAGTTTAAAACAGCAGAAGAAATTGCAATCTTGCAAACTGCTGCTGATATTGCAGATGCGGCTTTTAACCATATTCTTGGGTTCATTAAGCCAGGGCTCTCTGAAATGGAAGTTGCAAATGAGTTGGAGTTTTTTATGCGTAAGGCAGGGGCTACTTCTTCTTCATTTGGTATGATTGTTGCTTCCGGCTGGCGCTCTGCGCTTCCTCATGGTGTGGCAACTGACAAGGTGATTGAAAAAGGGGATATGTTAACACTTGATTTTGGTGCATATTATAATTACTACGCTTCTGATATGACTAGAACAATTGCTGTTGGTGACCCTGGTGAGAAGTTAAAGGAAATTTATGATATTGTTTTGGAAGCACAATTGAATGTGAATGAGAAACTTCGTCCAGGGATTACTTGTAAAGAAGCGGATGCATTAGCGCGTGATATTATTACAGCAAAAGGTTATGGAAAGTATTTTGGTCATGGTCTTGGTCACGGTGTTGGATTAGAAGTTCATGAAGCGCCGACCTTATCATTTAAATCAGAAGAAAAATTGGCAGCTGGTATGGTTGTGACGAACGAACCGGGAATTTATATTCCAGATTTAGGTGGCGTACGTATTGAGGATGATTTGGTTCTGACGGAAGATGGCAACTATTCATTGACGATTTCAACAAAAGAGCTTATTATTTTGTAAGTTAGGCGATTTCAGTTATAAAGATAGGGGTAAATGGAATGATTTCAGTAAACGATTTTAAGACTGGGTTAACAATTGAAGTGGATAATGGCATTTGGCAAGTAATTGAATTTCAGCATGTTAAGCCGGGAAAAGGTGCAGCGTTTGTTCGTTCTAAATTGCGTAATTTGCGCAGTGGCAATATTCAGGAGAAAACTTTCCGTGCCGGTGAAAAGGTTGAGAAGGCGCGAATTGAGAATAAAAAAATGCAATACTTATATGCTGATGGCGATAACCATGTATTTATGGACAATGCCACTTATGAACAAATTGAGTTAGCAGCGGCACAAATTGATCGTGAGTTAAAGTTCTTGAAAGAGAATATGGAAGTTAATATTATGATGTTTGGTAGTGAAATTCTGGGAGTTGAGTTACCAACGACAGTTGTGTTAGAGGTAGTGCAGACAGATCCAGGTATTAAAGGAGATACTGCAACCGGAGGTTCTAAGCCGGCAACAATGGATACAGGGTTAGTTGTTCAAGTGCCATTGTTTGTCAATGAAGGTGATAAGCTGATAATTAACACAGCAGAGGGATCTTATTCTTCCAGAGCTTAATTAAGGCACTAATATATGATTGAAAATTAAAAAGCTAAAGCTGAGGTGTTCACCTCAGCTTTAGCTTTTTCTATAATTAAATAACAGATAAGGCTTTTTACTTGATTATTAGGAATAAATATGGTGTAATTTGCCTGTACATGTTTAAATATGCATAACAAACAAAAATTAAGGGAGTAGAAAAATGAAAAGAAAAATGAAAATAAGTTTAAACCTGTTGTTAAGTTTTAGCTTGTTAGTAAGCTTAGTGTTTAGCATGGGAGTGGTGGTAAATGCGGAAAGTATTCAGCCATATGGTACATATGATTTTGACTTTGACTTTGATGCTGATGTGAAAGGTCCTTGTGGTGATACAGTTAATAGGCCCGAATACGATCTGCCAAAAGAATTAACTTTACATGGCTATATAGGAGGGCTGTTTGCTCCAGATGAAAATGTCCTTGAAGTTTTAGAGTATAATCTTGCTGATGGAAAAGGTTGGATACCGATAGCAGCTGGGGGGGTAATTGATTTCAGAGGCTGGGAAGATGGCAAGTATGAAATTATTTTTAGAGCAAGTGGTAGGAATATCAATACTGGTATCGATCTAACAGATACCGGAACTGTTATCATTAACCTTTTAACTGTTCAGCCAGAAGTAGGTGTTATTGGTGGAACACCTGATGAGAAAGATGGCGTTCCCGTAAACCCAGATGGATTAGATCATGGTGGAAAATATGATGAATGGGAATGGGTGATTGTAGATAGTAATGGCAAAGAGTGGGGTAGAGGAACTGGAGATGATGATCCTAATAAAGTATTAGGGAAAAATCCTGATGGTTCATACGCGTTACCTGATGGTGACTATACAATCATCGTTACAGAGAAAAAAGAAACAGAGTATGGAAATGAAGTATCTGGTTCTGTGGAAAGCGATTTTAGAATTGTCAATCCGGAGAAACCAGTTACGCCACCACCAGTTACACCACCAGATTCAAAAATTGACTTTGAAATAAAAAAAGCAGTGGATAAGGCAAAGGCTGAAGTAGGCGATATTCTAACCTATACAATTACGGTGAAAAATAATAGTGAAGTTGCAGTAGAAGAATATATTGTAGGGGATGCATTGGATTTAGACTTGGTTGAATTTGTAAAAGGGAGCATAACTGTAGATGGTGTAAACAATCCTGAATATGCAGAATACATTTTTGAAGATGGCATAGGGATAGTAGCGGTGCTTTATGATACATTTGAAGCAGGACAAGAAAGTACAATTACATTCCAAGTAAAGGTGTTGCCAGCTGCGGAAGGGGAAAAAATCCTAAACTCCGCGTTCATTATTGATTTTAACAACCCGGATGCAGAGGATACACTATTTATATCCAATCAAGTAGAGACAGAAATATTAGCATCTAAAAAGCCAGAACCAAAGCCAGAACCAGAGCCAAAGCCGGAACCAAAGCCAACCAAACCTGGTGGGTCAGCGACGCCAGATACAGGAGACAGCTCTGCATCAGGATTAGTAGTAATTGTATTAATTGCATCATTGGTGATATTGGTTGCGATAAACAGAAAGAAATTGTTTCAATAATTACTCACTATAAATAAAATTTAAGAAATGTTCTCATGATTTTGAGAGCATTTCTTATTTTTTTCGGTCTATCAAATGGCTTGTACTCATATAAATGTTTTGAAAAAGATTTGTGGAGGCATCTCTTGGAAAACTTATTAGCCATGTTACCAGAACGTCTAGCAGCGCTTGTTCATAGGCTTGCTGCCGAGCAGTTGAACATTGTGGAAGAGATTCGCATTCGGACGAATCGACCACTGGAAATTGCTTTTCGTGAGGAAGTACGGTTTAGTAACGAGGTTGTTACAGCAGAAGAAGCTGAGCAATTTCTTGGTAAGATCAGTCAATTTTCCTTTTACATGTTGGATGAACAATTAAGGCGTGGCTATATTACTGTTGCCGGTGGGCATCGGATTGGCTTAGCTGGAAAAGTTGTGTTGGATGCTGGACAAGTAAAAGGTTTACGTGGCATTAGTTCTTTTAATATTCGTATTGCCAGAGAGCAGATTGGTGTTGCCGAAAGGTTAGTACCTTATCTTTATAAAAAAAATTGGCTATCAACGTTAATTGTTGGTGCACCACAGACAGGGAAAACAACTTATTTGCGTGATTTAGCACGATTCATTTCACAAGGTAACTTAAATCACCGAATCGCTGCAAAAAAAGTTGGTATCGTTGATGAACGTTCGGAAATTGCTGGCTGTGTGAATGGGATTCCGCAAATGACTTTTGGTCACCGGGTTGATGTTCTTGACGCTTGTCCGAAAGCAGAAGGCATGATGATGATGATTCGTTCCATGAGTCCAGATGTGTTAGTAGTCGATGAAATTGGACGGGCAGAAGATGTGCAAGCGATTATGGAAGCGGTTAATGCCGGTATTGCTTTAATTATTAGTGTGCATGGGAATGATTTTAACGAAATTTTACGGCGGCCATCCATCAAATCTATTATTGAAAATGGAAATTTTAAGCGAATTATTGAATTACAACGGCAAAAAAAGCCTGGTGTAATTACGAACATTTACGATGAAGAAGGGCGACGCTTACGTAGACCTCTTTCCTAACTGTTTGCAGCCAAATTTTTGCAAATTTTCCGTTCTGACTGCGTCGCTTATCAGTGGCGAGAATGTTCTAAATCTCCGATTTAGCTAACATTGTCCCTGCACAGATTCTTCAAATTTCTGATTTGACTAGAATCCACTGCAAAAATACGTCCTGTATTCGCCTTCTTCGCTCCTTGAATAACGAAAAATTTGCTGAAAAATTCAACTACAAACAGTTAGGAAAGAGGTCTTATGGTTAAATTAATCGGCATTGGTTGTGTTTTGATTTCAACTACTTTAGTAGGGTTTCATTTTGCGAATGTACTGGCAAATCGCTCAAAGCAGCTCAGACAATTGCAGTCGGCTTTGCAAATTCTTGAAGCAGAAATCACCTATGGACAAGTACCGCTTGCTACAGCGTCAGCAAGAATCGCTACACAAATTCAAGAGCCATTAGCGCTTTTTTGGCGAAGTCTTTCTAATAAATTGACCGCTGGTATAAGTGGGGTTTCAGTAATTTTTCGAGAAGCATTAGAAGAAACTTGGCATCAGACTGTTTTAAAGCAGGAAGAATATGAGATTATTTCACAATTCGGTGAAACGCTTGGGAAGCATGATCGTTATGGACAGCAGCAACATATTCAAATTGCATTAACGCATTTGGTACGCATTGAGAAGGAAGCAGTCGAAGAGCAGCGTAAATTTGAAAAAATGTTCAAATCATTAGGTGCTTTATCCGGATTGTTGATTGTCATTTTGTTGGTATAAATGCGTTTATGTCTATAGCACCTAAGGAGAGCAGAAAATATGGGAATTGATATTGATTTAATTTTTAAAATAGCAGGTGTTGGTCTTGTCGTAGCATTTATTGTTACGATTTTAGATCAGGTTGGTAAGAAGGAATATGCACAATGGGTGATTTTGGTTAGTTTTATTTATATTTTATTTAATGTTGCTCAAGTGATTGGGGATTTAATGGGAAAAATTCGCGATGTCTTCCTATTTCAGTAGAAAGGCGTGGGTTCTTCTCATCTAAAGGAGGGCGTGCCATTGGATATGCTACAAATAGCAGGAATTGCCTTAATCGGTGCTTTTCTGGCAATGATTGTCAAGGAGCAGAAACCTAGTCTGGCGCTTCTTTTAGTGGTATTTGTGGGCAGTTCTATTTTTTTATTTTTAGTAGATAAAATTACAGAAGTTGTCAATATGGTTGAGCAGTTGGCGTTAGGTTCTAATGTGAATATGGTTTATTTGATAACAATTTTGAAAATTGTTGGTATTGCCTATATTGCTGAAATCGCAGCACAAATTACGAAAGATTCAGGACAAGCAGCAATTGCTTCAAAGATTGAGCTAGCTGGGAAAATTATTATTTTATCAATGGCGATTCCTATTTTAACAGCAATCATTGAAAGTGTTATTCATTTACTTCCTAGTTAAGTCAAGGAGCAGAAATGTGTGCTTAAAAGCGTAGCTTTTGCACATTTCTTCCCGATTAAGGAGTTTATATATGCAGCCAAGAAAATACTTGAAAATCTATTTCTTATTGCTGACATTGTTGATTTGTTTTTTCAGTGGCAGTAGTGTTTATGCTAGCGAATCTACAACAGACGAACTAAAACCAGTGGATATTAGTGAATTACAAGATTACTGGGATCTAATTTCTAAAGAGTATCAAGGCTTTTTGCCGGAATCACAAAGAGGCAGCTTGTCAGATTTTGTTTTTGGTGATAAATCATTTTCGTTAAAAGATTGGGGAATTGGGTTAATTCAGTTTTCAATAAGTGAATTACTTGCTAATGGCAAATTGCTTGGTATGTTGATTTTATTAACTGTGTTTAGCGTTTTTTTAAATACGTTGCAATCTTCATTTGAAAAATCAGCTGTTAGTAAGGTAGCCAATGTGGTTGTAATGTTTGTTTTATTATTGTTTGCGGTTAGTAGTTTTCAAACGGTCATGAGTTATGTAACTGAGACAGTTGAATCAATGATTGATTTTATGATGGCGATGATTCCGATTCTTTTAGCGATGACCGCAACTTCTGGTGGTGTTACTTCTGCTGCTTTCTTTCATCCTGTTTTACTATTTCTAATGAATAGTTCAGTTTTGCTCGTGCAGTACGTTGTCCTGCCGCTTTTGTTTTTCGCAACGATTTTGGCGATTGTCGATCAGATTTCAGAGCAGCTTAAAGTGACCAATATTGCTAACATGTTGCGATCTGTCAGTATTTGGTTACTCGGCATTTTGATGACGGTTTTCCTTGCAGTTCTATCGATCCAGGGAACAGTGACCGCAGTGACCGATGGTGTTGGTATGCGGACAATGAAATTCGTTTCCGGTAATTTCATTCCGGTGATTGGAAAGATGATGACTGATGCTACGGATACAGTCATTAACACTTCGGTATTGTTAAAAAATACAATTGGGATTGCCGGTCTTGGGATTTTACTCCTTACCATTATTTTTCCAGCGCTAAAAATATTGATGATGGCTTTTATGTATAAATTTGCTAGCTTGGTGCTTGAGCCCATTGGCGGCGGGATTGCAGTTAAGTGTATCGAAGTGATTGGGAAAAATATCTTGTATGCTTTCGCTGCTTTTATGATGGTTGGTTTGATGTATTTTTTATCAATTGCTATTGTGATCTTAGCAGGAAATATTACGATGATGGTGAGATGATTTAGAATATTTTTTATGGACATGAGAAAACTGTTTGTCTAAGCATCATGTATAGTTTAATATTAAAACAACATTGTCTATATATAGTATGGTATAATACTAGGATCATATAATATTCATTCTGCTTCATTTCAATTAGAACTACTTGGTTTGAAAAGCAATATGTAAAAGCGAACATAAAAACTAAAGGAGAGAAAGTAGTTTGCAAAACCTGACTGTTATTAATTGGATTAGTATTAGTATCATGCTTTTGATTTTATTTGGTGGTCTATCACTAAAACTTTATTATCATAAAAAGCTTAAGGATTTAGATGGCTTTATGGGGATCATCCCAAAAGAAGATGATGGGCAATCTAATCATAGACGAGATGGGGAATGATAAACTTTCCCATCTCTTTTTTAAGACCTCACCCTTTATGGGTGAGGTTTATTAGTTTGACATTAAAACAACGTAGTTTGCATTCTAACACTTTTATAAAGAAAAAGCTGGTATAAATGTAATATAACATCTTTATAAATGGTTCTTTTAATAAAATAGATTACAGAATAGGAAAGTGAAGCATGATGAAAGTAAATCAAGCCCTGTGGACAACAACAGATGATCTAATGCTTGCAGAAACTGTACTCTCCAATGTACTTAAGGGTGGGACGCAGGCAAATGCATTTGAAGAAGCGAGCGATTACTTAGAGAGAACGACTGCTGCCTGTGCTTTTCGTTGGCATACGTTTGTTAAGCAGCAGTATACCAAAGAAATAATTCATGCAAAAAAGTGCAGGCAAAGTGATTTGCATTTGAATTTGAATAGAGAGAATTTGTCACTAGCATCCATTCAAGCTTCGGTGAGAGTTCAGGAGACTAATGACCTATCAATAGATACGATCATTCTTTATTTACAGAAACTACGGCAGGAGGAATTAGTACTAATGCTTTTGCAAGACGAGAATGAGCGATTAAAAAGGGAAATACAGGAATTAAGAAGCAAAAACGAAAAAGCAGAACAACAAATTGAATTACTGCTAAAGCAATACTTAAAGCAGGGCGAATACGAAGTGTTGAAATATGTTATGGAAGTGTTCAAGTTGGCTGCTACAGAGCCAGATGAGCATTTCGATAAACAATTGGATCATCAGGATTACTTGACTCAAGTTGCGAGATAAAGTACCATGTTAGAATAAAAAATACCTCATTAAGAAGATACTGTTTCTCATTCATTTTTCTATCTTCTTTATTATACCTTTTTTGTCTATTTCCCTTCTATATTTTAACTTTGATTTTTTAACTAATTTATATTAAATTGATATTATTATCCCTTCATCATCAAGTGAATTTCGCTCCTTACCTCCTTAGAGCGTGCAGGAGGGTATAGTTTGCCCTTAAAAAGACATAGTTTGCTTCCCTTTAAGTGGGAATTAAGAAAGAGAGATATAATAAATAAGTTTTAAAAAGGGAATAATTTAGGAGAAGATGCATATATAAAGGCGGACAATAGGGGGGATTATCTTTTGAGAGTAAAGAGGATTGCTATCTTTGGTTATAATATGGAAGAATTAAAGTTCTATGAGAGTTTGTGCCGAAAGTTGGGTTCAAATTACAAGACCTCGGTAGAATTAAAATCATATGATAATGCAAGTGATCTTCTGTTTGATTTAGATCAACCTTTGTTCAGAGGAAATCTGGATGTCATATTCTTATGCGTATTTTCAGAAAGTAGCTTAGATATAGCTTCTCTTATACGGGAAGCAGGTTTTGAAGGGCTCATTATAGTGATGGGAACAAAAGATGTCACGTTCAAATATGAAAAATTATTTGACTATAACATATTCAATTTTGTACGCAGAGGTAGCGAAGAAGAAAATATCAAGCGCCTAGTCATGATAATAAAAAAAGCAATAGCGACGATCAATCAAATGGATCATGAAAGATTAATGTTATCTTATGCCGGAGAAATTAGGGTAATTCGTATTGATGATATTGTATTCTTTCAAAAGCAAGGAAAAGGTTTGATTGTTCACTATGGAGATGGGGAACAATTCTACTTCATCTCTTCGCTTGTGAAGCTGCAAAATAATTTGAAAGGAAAGGGCTTTTTCCGATCTTCTCTTTCCTATTTGGTGTCGTTGCATGCTGTGAAAGAAGTGAGTAGGGCTGAAGTTGTAATGTTAGATGGTACAAAAATTCCTGTCGGACGTCAATATTATTCTAAATTAAAAGATGAACTACAACAAATGAGGGAGATGCTGTGAGCGGGGGTAGAAAGAGTAAGATTTATGTTATTATGCTATTGATTAGTTGTATCTTTATGCAGAAGGCTGTTATAAAAGCAGAGAGTGAATACAATTGTTCAGAAGGACGACATCAGTATGAGCTGATTCATCGAGTTGAAGCGACAGCGACAACTGACGGAAGTGAGACATATCGTTGTGTGCTGAGTGGTTTTGAATATACAGTGATTGTGCACGCGACCTCTCATCTCTGGGGTGAATGGATTGTAGACAGAGAGCCAACTTGCACTGAAAAGGGGCAACGGCATCGCATTTGTACTAGAACAGCGAATCCTCATAGAGAAGTAGAAGTTATTCCTGCATTAGGTCATGATTATCAGTTGACGGTGATACCAGCTACTTGTGAAGAAGCAGAATTGAAGACTTATACATGTTCCAGGTGCGGTGATACTTACACTGAGTCAGGGGCAGCGGCACTCAGACATGATTACCAATCTGAAATCACAAAACCAGCTACATGTACAGAAGATGGCATAGAGACATTTGTTTGTGCTCACAATTCGGATGAAAGCTATACTGAGGCCATTCTTGCACTAGGTCATGACTTTGGTGAGTGGCAAATAGAAAGGTCGGCTGAGGAAGGGCGTGCTGGCTTAGAAGTTCGTATTTGTTCCAGGTGCAGTGAACGTGAAGAACGGATGATTGCAGCTCTACCTGTGCCTGAACCACCATCACCACCACCCCTATTCAATAAGGTTGATGCGATCGTAAATAGTGTGAGTGTTGGTTTGCTTATCTTATTTGCTTCGATGCTCTTATCTTCTATGAAAGTTGTTAAACTGGAAAAGCAAGCGTATGGAGCCTATTTAGAACGTGAAAAATTAAAGAAGTTGCAGTTGAAGAAATATAATTTCTACTAATTTAGATTAACAGATTTAACAAGTTGGGATAAAAAAGCTTGGCATATGACATAGTTGGATGTAAAAACAACGTAGTTTACCATCGAAGCTTTATTTGAAGAAAAAAGATGTTATAAATTATAGTGTATTATTCTCACTAAAGAAGTAGATTTATAGCAAAAAGATTCGTCGGAGGTGAGAGTAGGAGGGATGAATTTAAAAAAAGAAACTTCTATCGCTGATGCAGAAAGGGTAGTTGCTAAACTTGATTTGATTTTACAAGATTTAGAAAAAGAGCTTGTTAGAATTAATTCAGCATCTCAAAAGGTCGAAGCAAAAATTACAAAAGTCAATTCAGCTCTTCAAGATTTAAAAATAAAGACTAGCAAGATGAATATAACTACTCAAGTGTTGAATGAAGTAACAAAGGAACCTTCTGAAGATGTTGATGGTTTTGACTTTAAGTCTACCCAGCCGCTGATTCGTACTTCAAGCAAATCTAAGAAATCAAGGAAGCGATCTTCTTGGAAGCGACTGAATGATTCAGATGGCATAACAACTGACAAGATAAAAAAGTCATCTGTTACGAAAGCTAGTCGGATGAAATCTGCTATCTTTGGTTTTTTCTTTTACATGGTGATTGCAATTCTTGTACTCAGTGTGTATTTTTTCGCCAATAGTAGTAGCGGTAGTGGTGCACCAAGAAATGTGTTTGGCTACAGTACCATGGTTGTGCTAACTGGTAGTATGCAGAGTGAAATCCCACAAGGGTCAGTGATTATTGCGAAAATAGTGGATCCGAATACGCTGGAAATCGGTGATGATATTACGTATTTGATGGACGCCAACACTGCTGTTACCCATCGTATTATTGGGATCTATGAGAAATTTGCGAATGATGCTCGTGGCTTTGAAACGCAAGGAATTATGAATGCTGAGCCAGACAAAGAGATTGTATTGGCCGATAACGTGGTGGGCAAAGTAGTTTATCACAGTTTATTGCTTGGTAAAGTCATCAATTTCATCAAAGATTATGCACTTTATATTGCAATTTTCAGTGCTTTATTGATCGGTTTTGTCGTAGCAATGCGCGCAGCACTTTCTAAGAAAAATGATGTGAAAAAGGTAGTAGAACAATCTTAATTTAACTTGGTAGGGAACTAATGGCTGTGAAGTTTTCAATGTTACTGCAATGAGGTTCAGTTGCTGTGATGTTGAAAACTTCGCAGAATGCAAAATTCTCGCAAAGTTTTCGATAGAGTTATATCTATTGAGGTAAAAAATAAAAAAGGGGTAAATGTTATGAGTGAAGTAGTAAAGCCAAAAAGAAGACGCCAAACAGCGTCAGTCATTGCAGCAGTATTAGTGCTGGCAATGCTATTAACAGGCACATTTGCATGGCAATCCATAAGTCAGCAAGCGTTAAACCAAGCAAAAGGAAAGACGGAGTTTGCAGGCGGTCGCCTTCATGATGATTTTGAAGTGATGGGAGAAGACTTTGGTCTTAACGAATGGACCGATGGAGCAACAGCGAACAAAGATGTGTACATTGAGAACTTCGAGTCGCTAAAGCATGGTGGAAAAGATATTTTTGTACGTATACGCTTATTTGAGTATATGGAAGTAGGGACGGGAGCGAATTTGAGCCCTGGAGATGACGGCTATGATGCAAGAGAAGCAACGTCATTGGTTGCAGGAGCAGATCGAGATGATTACACAACATGGGCACCACGAGTACCAGGAGCAAATGATGATTCTGATATGTTCCGTAGTATTTGGGATTGGAACATGGGCGGTCAGAAAGACTATATGCCAACATTCAACAAAGATCCATACAGTAAAGAATCAGATGTTAAAGGTGATGCAGTAGATCCACAAGGTGTAAGACCTGGGGAAGTTCCGAATACAACAAATCCACAAGGATCAGCAGCATACGATGCGGATGCAGGACTGCACGATTATTTCGTGACTAATCCAACGAAGAGTGCACAAGTGAAAACAGCTGACAAAGATGGAAATCCAGTTATTTCACCAAACCCGGTAGAGCATGAAGCGAAGCCAACATTGGATGCAACAGTTATGACAATGGAAGAGTGGATAGCAGCAGGTAGTAACATGGGACCATTCTGGGTAATTGATGAGGATGGTTGGGCATATTGGGCACAGCCATTAAGTCCAGAAACAGCAACAGGTTTATTGTTAAACAGCATCACGCTATTAGATGAGCCAAGAGGCGAATGGTATTATGGCATCTTCGTTGATGCACAAATGGCAACAGCGGATAGTTGGAAGAAAGATGAAGCAGGTGGTGGTTTCTACCAACCGGATTTATCAAGTGATGCAGAGAACTTATTGAATCTAATTACTGGAAATCAAGATAACGATTAGAAAGACACTTAGATTACCAACATTCAGCGTTAATTGATCCTATGAAGTTAGGGGCTTAACAGCCCCTAACTTTCAAATTCTAAGTAGCTGAAGGAACGTACATTTTCAAAACGATAAGATGAGATATTGATTGATAAGCTTGTGTTGCTGTTACATAACAAGCTTATCAATGAATACCTCATTAAAGGGATAAGGAGAGAGAATGAATGCAGAAACTATTGCAGACATTACCTGATCATTATATACGTCGGATCGTAAGCGGATTCGTATCAATTGTGTTAATACTATCCATTATGATAAGCGGCACACTTGCTTGGTTGAGTATTTCACAAAATGCATTGAATCAAGCGAAAGGTGAAGGAAAAGGGACAATCGTTCATTTGCTGAAACTGGAGAAAGATGCAAACGGTGTGGAAACAGAGATCGTTGTTCCGGATGCTGAGTTTTATCTTTACAAAGTAGCAAAACCAGATGATATCCAAATAGGTGGACGTTATGTGACCAATGAGGACGGTAAGATTGAAGTCACGCTAAAACCAGGAGATTATTATTTTCTTGAAACAAACCCAAGTCCTGGCTATACATTCGATCAGGATAAGGATGGAGAAGCGATCAAACGTTATCCATTTACAGTAACAGAAAGTAATGCAGAGGATGCAGTCGTAACAGCTTATAACCGTAAATTAAGCGGTGATTTAATGATCGAAAAAATCGTTGAAAATTCAGATGATTCACCATTACCAGGAGAGCAGTTAGATACAGAATTCGAGTTTACGGTAACATTCTCTGATGGCGGTACTTATCCGTACCTAATCGATGGTGGAGAGGAGCTTGAACTGGCTAGTAGCGGTACGATCAAGTTAAAACATGGTCAGACAGCAGTGTTTAAGAATTTACCTTTTGGTGTGACTTATACGGTAGTAGAAACACCGACGGCAGGTTACGTTATTTCCGGAGATAATCATGCAGGAACAATTACTTCTGAAGGTGTACTCGTTACGTTTGTTAATACCTTCCAAGTCAGGAAAGAGGAAACCGGTAGCTTAGTTATAACAAAAGAAGTGCGTAATGAAGATGGTACTGAACTGACCGATGAGCAAAAAGAGAAAGAATTCGATTTTACCGTAACCTTCTCTGATGATGGCACGTATGAGTACACGATTGATGATGATGAGGCAGTGTATACGATTGTAAGTGGAGAAACAATTAAGTTAAAGGCTGGTCAGAAAGCGACAATTGTGGATATCCCTGTTGGTGTTACGTATACAGTTGTAGAATCGGATTATGAAGCAGATGGTTATATCGCTACAGTTCTTGATTATGAAGGTATGATCACAGTGGACGGTGCTGTCATCACATTACCATTTGTCAATATTTTTCTTGCAGAAAAGGAAGAAAGAGAAGATGGTAGTCTCTTAATTACGAAGCAAGTCATCGCAGGTGATGGTGAAGAGATCGACCTTGATTCAGAATTTGAATTTACAGTCACATTTGAAGATAGTGGTACTTATAGCTATCACATTGATGATGGTGAAGAGATTGAGCTGGAGAGTGGTGGAACAATTGTATTAAAACACGGGCAAATAGCAGTGTTTGAAAATCTACCGCACGGTTTGGGCTTTATGATCGTAGAGGCAGAAAAAGATGGTTATGCTGCAGCCATTATTGAGGTCAGCGGTACAATTGTTGGAGATGAAATCATTGTTGTGAACTTCGTTAACTACAAAGACTCGGTTATACCGCCGGATCCTGAGGAAACAGCGATCATTATTGAAAAGATAGGTGAAGGAGTAGGCTTTGACCTGAATAAAGAGTTCGAGTTTACAGTCATCATTAATGGTGAAGCATTGCCAGAGAAAATTAAATTGAAGGCAGGCGAAAAGAGTGATCCAATTCAGTTAAATGTTGGTGATACTTACCAAGTGATTGAGGATGATTACACAGCAGATGGTTATGTGCAAACAACATTGGTCAATGGAACTGGAACAGCTACGATTGAAACGATTACAGTAGCCCAGACAAACCGATATATTGATCGCGTGATGGTTCAAATAGCAGGTGAAAAAACTTGGGATCTGAAAGGTGAAAAGCTAGACTTACCAGAAGTAATCACCATTTACTTGAAAAATGGTGATACGGTTGTTGAGATCGCTACAGTTAAACCGGATGCCAACGGTAAATGGTTGTATACATTTGATGTACCGAAATATGACAGCGACGGCAAAGAGATTGTCTATACAATTGAGGAAGAACCGATTGAACAATTCCGACCGGAATATAGTGGTATGAACGTTAGGAATGTTTATATTACACCTGCAGTGATTGTGCCACCGATTGTGGAAAAGATGATTAAGGGAGATAAACCGGATAAAGCAGAAGTATTTCAGTTCAGACTGACGGCACAAAATGGCGCACCAATGCCGGTAGGAACAACTTCCGGAAACAAAGTGATCACGATTACAGGAGAAGGTCAGCTATCATTTGGAGATATCATCTATAAAAAAGCCGGAACATACGCGTATACGATCACCGAAATGAACACAGGTGCAAACGACTATACGTATGACAATTCCGTTTATACATGGACAGTTGTAGTAGCAGAAGAAAATGGTGCAATGGTTGTGAAATCAGCGACACTTACCAAAGATGATAAAGAGCAAGATAAAGTAATCTTTACTAATAATTATAAGAAACCAACAGATCCGCCTGATCCGCCTGGTCCAACAGATCCACCTAAACCACCGAAGCCAAATGATAAGAAAATCACTATCAGCGGTGCGAAAACATGGAATCACGGTAACTTAGATTCACAGTTTCATCCAGGTGCAATTATTATTCTCGTCAAAGCAAATGGTGAAACCATCATTCAGCGTGAGATTAGTGATAGAGATCATTGGAGTTGGACATTTGTACTTAATAAGTATGATGCAGATGGAAAAGAAATTGCCTATACGATTGATGAAGAAAGAGTAGCCTTCTATGATAAAGAAGTGAAAGGATACAACATTACGAATACGTATAATGCAAACAGAGATCCGAATGCAGGTGGATCAGATAAAGGAGGTGTACCAAAGCAACCTGAAACGGGCGATCAAGGGAATACATGGTTATGGTTAACCATGATGATATTAAGTTCGATTGCACTAGGTATAACGGTATTTTATAATCGGAGACTATCAAAGAAGTTATAATCATATGAGAGCTTTCAGGTTCTCTCTCAGGTGGTCATCACAATTAGTAGATTTTCATTATAGTTTATAGTGTACTATAAACTGAAGCTATTATAGTTTAAATATTGAATAGGAGAATTTTAGATGAATAAAAATAAGAATGGGTCACATAGAAGAATAAAAACCGCTACGACAATGGCTATACTTCTTATGTTACTTGGCGCAACTTTCGCAGCTGTTTGGACTAATCAACAAGCACTCAATGAAGCAACATTTTATGTGAATCCCGGTGGAAGAGTCCATGATGATTTTAATGTAGAGAGTGGTAATAAAGACATCTATGCAGAGAATTATGGCGAAGAGGATATCACTGTACGAATTAAGCTATCCGAGTACTTAGAGTTGGGTGAAGGGGCAGGTAAGCCAGCTGATGAAAATCTGGCTACATCTGTTATCCCTGGAGCTGAGCTTAATGAAAGAAGTACTTGGACACCATATAAACTGAACCAAAACAGTGGTCAACCGGTATTAACTGAGTTGAGAGATCACGTAACTTGGACACTAGGCGGAGATAAAGTATATATGCCGACCTTTAACCGAGACAATAACAGTTTTGATACTGATGCAACAGGTGATGCTAAAAATATTGCAAATGGTGTAGTAGAAGGAACTACAGCTGTAGGTGACGGTACACATAATTTCTGGAATATTGGCGATACGCATACCGATACACTATATACAACGGATTCTATCGATGCAGATCATACAAATGAGGCACGAGAAACATTAAAGCCTGATACAGCTTATGATAGTTTGTATGTAAACAATTCACCTGGTATTATGACGATGAAGACATGGGTAGATAATGATATGCCGTTAGGAAACTTTTGGGTATACGATGAAGATGGTTGGGCATATTGGGCTAATCGTCTTGAGCCTGGAGATGCTACAAGCTTGCTACTAAATGAAATTGATATTTCTAAAATCATGAATACCAATTCATACTATGCAATTCATGTAGATGGTATCTTCTTCACTGAAAGAAACCTTGAATTATTCTATTCAGATATGACAGAAGATGCTAAAGATTTATTGATTGAAGTTTTTGGATTAACAAAGTATTCAATTGAAATCAAAGAGACTGGATCAGCCGCAGGTAGCGATATCGAGGTAACAAGAGGTGAAAGCGTAGCTTTAGAAGCGATTGTAACAAGAATGAAGCCGGCTAGCCCACCTACTGTACTAGTGAATCCAGTTGTAGAATGGGAAATTCTGTCGAATGTGCATCCAGATACAACAATCGATAGTTCGGGTAATTTAGTGACGTCTCCAGATGAGACAGCAGATGTTATTACTGTGCAAGCTGTATCAAATGGTGCGTATACAATGGCAGATGTTATTGTTAAAGATATTAATTATGAAATTGTTCTGCGACCAAATAATCCAAGTGTGATGATTGGAGAATCAATACAATTGACTCCGACTGTTACCATGATTAAGCCAGGGCAGGCACCGCAAATTATTACGAATCCTAATGTAACATGGGAGATTGTATCACCACATCATGCCAATACAACGATTAGTAATACAGGACAACTGTCAGTTGCTCTAAGTGAAACAGCAACTACAGTTACAGTTCGTGCAACGGCCTATGGTCAATCTGTAGATGTGAATGTCATCGTACTTGTATGGCAAATTGGAGACATTAAACAATACGGTAGCATTCCTTGGCGTGTCATCGCAGTTGATGAAAGTGGTAGCTATTTGCTTCACACGCAGTGGGGTTACTTGAATAACCAAACTTATAACGCAAATGTAAATTATACTTTATTCGAGAGTTCACAAATTTATGGTCAGATGCAAAACTGGTTTGCTACTAATGCTACGGATGAATTGAAAGAGATGGCTTTAGATTATCAATATCAGACGAATGATGGCTCTCCAATAGCAAAAGGAGCAATAGGTGCTGGTATCGAATTTGATTTTACAACGAATGCAGCAATGCCGGCTAACAATAATGCAACTTATCGAAATCAAATCGCAACTCGAGGTATTACAAAGCCTGGTACTGTTCGAGGAGATGGCCATGTATTCTTACTAAGTTTATCAGAATATAATAGATACCTTGGAAATCAACCAGCGGCATGGCGTGCCCACCGGAATGGAAGTGCTACGGGAGCGTTGAGATATGGTATACTACGTTCACCGATTAACGGTGCAGGCAATCGTAAGATTGTTGAAACAAGCAATGCCGCAAACCCTGTATTACAAGCTGGATTTATATCAACTTCTGGCTATCATGTCGTACGTCCGGCAGTGTGGGTTAAGCCATAATTTAATTGAGTAGGGGGAAGTAATTCACTTCTCCTTTCTCACCGTTCAGTATACAAAGGCTGGAACATAAATATTTCTAGCAAATAAAAATAGCTAAAAAATCGTACTGTTTGCTTGAAATTAAAGCCTACAGTACGATTTCTGCTTATTTTTGACTGAAACAGTAAGCAGTTATTTCTCAAAAAGAAAAAATTATAAAACAAGCATATTTTTTCTTAAGTAATTATTGTGCTATACTACACGGAGCTAGCTAAATCCTCGTTTGTCTTGAGGACATTGTTTAAAGAAAGATACTGATATAAATGTAAGAAAGACCTGTTGGAGGCAAGAATAGAGGGATGAATAAAGAAAAGAATTCTATCTTTGATACAGAAAGAGCTACTAAAACCGATTTAAATCTACAAGATTTAGAAATGGAAATAGATAAAATCAACTTATTTTTACAAGAATTAAAAGTAGAGGTTGCCAAAGGAAATACGACTGCCAAAGCGTCAAACGAGATAACAGAGGTGTCTTCTGAGGGTTCTGATTTTAAATCTAGTCAGCCGCCGATTCACCCTTCGAGTAGAGCTAAGAAATCAAGAAAAGATGGTATAGCAACTGGTGAGATAGAAAAACCATCTGTTACGAAAGCTAGTCAGGTGCGATCTGCTATTTTTGATGTCCTCTTTTACATGATAGTTGCAATTCTTGTGATCGGTGTCTATTTTTTCGCCAATAGCAATAACGGTAGTAATGCACCAAAAAGTTTACTTGGATATAGTGCCATGGTTGTATTAACTGGCAGTATGCAAAGTGAGATTCCACAAGGCTCAGTGATTATTACGAAAGTAGTGGATCCGAACACGCTAGAAGTCGGTGATGATATTACGTATTTGATGAATGGTAACACTACTGTTACTCATCGTATTATTGAGATACATGAGAACTTTGAGAATACTACTCGTGGCTTTGAAACACAAGGGATCATGAATGCCGAGCCGGATAAAGAAATTGTATTAGCCAATAATTTGGTGGGCAAAGTGGTTTATCACAGTTTAATGATTGGTAAAGTGATTGATTTCATTAAAGGCAATTTGCTTTATATCATAATTTTCAGTGTGCTATTGATCGGTCTTGCCACAGCACTGCGTGCATCACTTTCTAAGAAAAATGATATAGAAAAACCTTAATTTAACGCTGCCAGTCTCCGTAAAAACTATCAGTAATCTATCTATAGTATTTCAATAAAAACAACCCCATATGAATTTGTATATGCTTATAAAGCATGATTCACATGGTGTTGTTTTTATTTTGAGATACTTGCCCCTTCTCTTCATTTTTGTAGTCTATTTACTAATTTGTGCGCATAGATTATTTTGAGGAAGACAAGCTTTGTAAAGGGATATTTCAAATGGATTTTTTAAAAGGTTTTTTAACGAATTTAGTTGTCTTGATTCTACTAGTGGTTGTGCTGGATTTATTGCTGCCGGAAAGTAGCTTTCGTAAATATACAAAATTGGTGATCGGATTGATTTTTGTCTCGATCCTATTATCACCCATTTTCCAGCTATTTCGTACTGATTTCTCTGAAACCATTGAGTCTGGCATAGCTGCACTAACTCAAAATGATCAATATTCTTTTACAAATCAACTAGAAAGTAAAAAAAGTGAAATAAACTTGTCCAACCGTGCATATATATTGGAGCAAATGGCTGAAAAATTAAAAAGAGATGCCGAAGAGGAGTTGATGACCGCTTTTCAATATAAAATTGTCAAAGTAGAAATTGAAATTAAAGACCAGTCAGGTGAATTAAAAACAGAGAATATTCAGCAAATCAATGTACAGTTAGAAGAGACATCTTCTGACCTTGGAACAAGTACGAACATTGAACCGGTTGAAGAAATCGATATTAGGAAAGGCACACCTGTCATAGCAGGAAATCGTACTAAAAAAGAAAACGAAATCAGTACATGGCTCAGTAATCGATGGGGAACGAAAGACATAGCTGTTCATGTAATGATTGGGGCATAGGGGGAAGAGAACTTGCAGGAAAATAAAGACCTTCTTTCCTTAGTGAAAAGCTGGCTATCAAAGTATCAGTCGTTAAAACTCAGCCCAAAGTTACTGGCAATATTTATGCTGGGAGTGATCTTATTGCTATTTAGTCAATATTTTTCTCTACAAGAGGAAGCACAAGTTGTAAGTGGTCAGCCTGATATATCTGCTGATGACAGTACTGATAATAATGTTTCCGAGTTAATAGATGGTAGCATGACATCATTAGAAAAAAGCTATGAAATTGAACTAAAGCAGGCACTGGAATTAATGGCAGGTGTAGAGAATGTCAATGTGATTGTAAAACTAGCTTCTTCGGAACGAAAAATCTATGAAAAAGAATATTCGTCGGTTAGGAAGAAGACAGAAGAGACTGATCAAAATAATGGCAGGCGCAACATTGAAGAAGAAAGCAATAGTAATAAAGTTGTTACGATTAAAGAAGAGCCACTGATTACTGAAACAACAATGCCGGAAGTAACCGGTGTGCTAGTTGTGGCAGATGGTGTTAGCGATATGATTGTGAAAGCACGAGTCGTTGAAGCGATAACAAGAACGCTCGGTGTACCAAGTCACCGAGTTGCGGTGATGGCAAGGTAAAATCAGGGTGCTTTAGCGAGTGCTTAGAAACGTAGCGTCTTATTTGTTTACGAGTGCTCGCTTAAATATACTACTATCTTTTGGAGGTTTACATTTTATGATACGAAAAAAACAAACCATTTGGTTAATGACGATGCTAAGTTTAATTGCGGTGTTGAGCATTTATTATTTAACAACACCCGAATCAGACTTAACTGCTTCAGTACTTGATCCGGTTGGGGTAAAAGAAGAGGCAAAGAAAAATGCAGATAAAGTAAGTGTGGATACAAATGAAGCGGCAGATCCAGTTTTTGCTGAGTTAAGAATGCAGTTAAATGATAATCGGAGCAAAATGAAAGAAGATTTACAGGAAGTTGTAGCAACAACAACATTTTCAGAAGAAGAACGAAGTAATGCTTATACACAAATGCAAGCTTTAACGGATGTATCATCAACTGAAAATACACTTGAAACACTGATTAAAGCAGAAGGTTATAGCGATGCATTAGTGCGGATTGAAGATCAAAATATTCGTGTTACGATTAAGTCGGAAAAAGATTCACCGGCAGCAGCGAATGAAATTATTCGCTTAGTAACAAAGGAACTCGGACGATACGAACCAGTTTCGGTTGAGTTTCAGAAGAAGTAAGCAAATGAAATCATATAAACACCTAATTTACTGTTTAGTGGTAGATTAGGTGTTTTTTTATTGTCTATACGTGGATATGGTATACTGTTAATCAGAATATCTTTATGCGATTTTATAGTTTGAATATAATGAGATATGAAGGAGCTAACTTAATGGATGCAGAATCTCGCAGGAAACAGATTGTAAATATGATTATCGAGCAAGAAGCGCCTATAAGCGCTTCTTCACTTGCAAAAACGCTAAATGTAAGTCGTCAAATTATTGTTGGTGATGTTGCATTGCTTAGAGCCGGAGGACATGAAATTATTGCAACGGCAAGAGGTTATATGATTCCAAAATTTGAGCCGATGGGTCAATATTTAGGAAAAGTAGCTTGTCAGCATAAACCGGAAAATACGATTTTTGAACTTTACACAATAGTCGATTTAGGCGCTTCTGTTATAAATGTAATTGTTGAACATGAACTGTATGGTGAAATAACGGGAAATCTTAATCTTTCAAGTCGAAAAGATGTAGATGTTTTTTTAGAGAAAGTTGAATCTTCGGAGATCAAGCTCCTCTCGGAGCTAACAATGGGACTTCATCTACACACGATTGCTTGTCGTGATAAAATTCATTTTGAACAGATACGTCAAGTATTGAAAACAAAAGGGTATTTATTTGAAAATCAAGCTTGACAAAAGTAAAAAACCCCGTATAATTTACATGTGTCATGACATATGTAAATTATACGGGGTTTTCCTGTAGTGTATGAAGGGATGGGAATAAAATGGGTGTTCTCGGAATATCGTTACTTTTCGTTGGGATTGTTCTTGTTATGAATGGCGTCAATCGTCTTTCTAATGTAGATGCTAAATCAACGGCGTTTATGAATCTTGTTACAGGTTTTGTAATTATAACGTTAAATATAATTGCAATAACAGGGGCAAGCACTATCTATGATTATCAAAATGTTGCTTCAGGTTTTCTTTTTGGTTTCACATATATATTTGTGGCGTCAAATTATTTGTTTAAACTTGATTTACGGCCCTTTGGGTGGTTTTCGCTATTTGTTGCTATATATGCGACAGTTATGGCGATATCTAACTATAGCACTGACATTAGATTTACATTACTATGGAGCGTTTGGGCTATTTTATGGTTAGCAGGTTTTTTAGAGTTGGTGCTAAAAATGAAGCTCGAAAAAATATTTCCTTATTTGTCGATTGTTATAGGAATTTTTGCGGCATTTATCCCTGCGATGATTATATTGCTAAACCTATGGTAAGGAGCTGATTTAGAGAATGAAAAAATGGTTGATTGTAGTTGATATGCAAAATGATTTTATTACCGGCAGCTTAGGGTCATCAGATGCAATAAGCATTGTTCCTTATGTGAAGAATAAGATTGCGAAATATCGCAAAGATGGCAATCGTATTATTTTCACAAAAGATACCCATAGCGATAAATATTTAGAAACACAAGAGGGGAAGTACTTGCCCGTTAAGCATTGTATTAAAGGTACAGACGGGCATGAAATTGTTAGTGATTTAGATATAGGTGATAGTATTATTTTTGAGAAGCCTACTTTTGGGTCGCTTGAATTGGTAGAATTTCTTGAAAGTCAAGAAGGAATCGATGACGTTGATGAGATTGAGCTATGTGGATTATGTACAGATATTTGTGTTGTTTCCAATGCCTTGATTTTAAAAGCAAAGTTTCCTGAAATTAAAATAACAGTTGACGCAAATGCTTGCGCCGGCGTTACAAAAGAAAGCCATGAAGCGGCATTACTGACAATGAGAATGTGCCAGGTGAATGTAGGCGAGTAGAATCTGCATCCACTCGCCTAACGTTTTAGAACCTGATTTACAATATAATGGTCTCAATTAAATCCTGTAATCGATGAGCTCTCCTAATGTCAGATTCAAAAGTAAAGAGCGGAGAGCCGTTCATTAGAGAAGATCTCTTAGATATAGTCAGATATATTAAAAAGAAAAGAATGTTTTTGGGTATTCATACTAATGCAACATTACTGAATACGAAAATCATTAAAGAATTAAAGGCAGTATTAAGCGAAGTTGATGTAATTCAAGTTAGCATAGACGGTTCAACTTATGAAATTAATAGAAAAATGCGAATGGTCAGCAAAGCACAGCATGATTTGATTCTGAATAACTGTGGCCTACTAGTAGAGAAAGGCATAAATGTAAAGGTAAATGCAACTATAACCAATCATAATGTTCATGATATGGTAAACATTTATTCATTATTGGTGGATATAGGAGTCAATGAAATTAGCTTTTCAAGTGTTTTTTTGATGAGGAACAGTATGCATTATACTTTTATGCCCGAAGCAGAAGAAATATTGAATGCTTTTGTGAAAGTTCTCATTAAAAGTGAAGAAAAAGGTCACCCTATTCCAATTGTTCAAGATCCTATTGCTGTTCCATATGGAGATAGTAATTTGATAAGCATTTACAAAAGTATCCCTGATTTAGCAAGTTTCTATTGTCCAGCGGGTATTAGTGCTATAGAAGTAGATGAAAAAGGAAATGTATTTCCATGTCCGTTTTTAAGAAATGAGAATTTCCTTGCGGGGAATTTATTGAAAACCACACTGCCCCAGTTATGGAAAAAGAAAAATACTTGGGATATTTTTAGAAATAAGCAAACTAGCACAGATCTGGATTGTCCAGATTGTCATTTTTCATCGATATGCAAAGGTGGTTGTGCGGCTCAAAGTTTTGAACTATTTAATAATACAGATTGTGCTGATCCACGGTGTGATTTAGCAAAAAACTGGAGGTATAAATATGTATAGGATTCCTGATAACATTATGTACAGATATGAACCAAATTTTAACAATGGAACATTATATATTTGACTATAGAACATCAACAATTGTTAAAAGTAACAAGATTGCCTTTGATATCCTTAAAATAATTGATGAGGAATCTAAATGGGATGATGCTATAAGAAGGATTAAAAAACAATTTCCCGATCAAGATACTAATGAGTTTTTGGAATCCTTGTTAAAAGTGAGGGTGCTGGTCTGTGAATAAAAATGATTTGCGAAGTATTTTAAAGAACAAAAATATTAATGTTCTTTTTTTGCTATTTTTCTTTTATTTTTTTGTTTTAGAATCAGTAGGATATATTATGCCATTGTATCTGCAAAAGTTAAATGCCCCTGCTACTTTGATGGGAACGATTTTATTTGCAGCAAGTCTAGTGCGGGTATTGTCACCGACTTTTAATCAGCTATTACGATTTAAAGCTAAAAATAATATTATGCTTATTTTTATGTTACTTAGCTTTTCTAGTCTTTTTCTTGCATATATTAATCAGGTTTATATCGTAGCCTTTTTGCTATTTTTGATTTTGGCGACACAGAGTTACTTTAACATAACTTCTGTACCAATGCTCATCTATTCGACCGATGAAGGATTAAGAGGAAGAGTGTTCGGAATTCGAGATGTCTTTTTATACGCTGGTAGCGGTTTTGGTTTGGCACTATCAGGTTGGCTTGTTGCTATTGGTTATCATGCAGTGTTTTGGATGATGTTTGTTTGTTCGATGCTAGCATTGGTGCTGACAAGGCAGTTAAAAAATAATCCGAATAAGAAAAAGGACGAGAATGCCAAAGGTGGGATAAAACAATTTTTAGAAAACTATAAAGCTACAGTTCGCAAGTCTATATTTCGAAGATTTCTTATCATTGGCATCATTACCAATTTTACTACTGGTGGTATTTTTCTCATAGCACTGCACGGGAAGAATATCGGAGTATCAGCGGATTTCGTATTGTATGTTTTTGCAGGCTCATCTATTATTGGTGCACTATTTTCATATTTTGGCGGCTGGTTAGTAGATGTATGGAGTCAGAAGAAGCTATTCATCTTATCAGGAATTGTGACAGCATTAAGTTTCTTTATGATTCTGATTGCAAATAATTTCTGGCTGTTTTCCGCAAGTATTTTGCTGAATAGTATTACGTTAATATTTTCGACAGTGCTACCGGTTTACTTTTTTTCCTTTTACAAAAACGAAGATGAGGGAGATATCGCTTGGTCAGTATTTTCAACAGCTACACTGATTTTTGCTATGATCTCGCCAATTATTTGGGGGAGTATGTGGGATTTAATGAATGCTTCAACTGTATTTTTCTCATTGTTTGTAATCGAACTGATAGGCGTTATCCTTGCGATGATTATATTACCTAAGGAAAAAAAACTTTTACATGATCATGGATAATAGATGTAGTGAGCTCCAAAAAGATTTTCAATTTCTTCTTTGCCATAGGATGTTCCTCTTTTTCTAGGAGATTCTATTATAAGGGAGTTTTTCTGCGTTTTCGACTAATAAACTGCATTTTACCACAAAATATGCGCTAAGGTGTATAATTTTGTTGACTTCTTATATAAGAAATGGGGTAGTCGGGAAATACCGAAAAATAGCTCCAAAGAGATAAAGTAAAAACATGTCCCGAAGAATCCTGGTTATAATCCGGATTCTTCAGGACATGTTTTTATGTATTTTATGAGAGTATACAATCCCTTACATAAGGACTTCTGCATGAATTGGTGGAAGCTATTCATATATATGAAAGTGGTAATATTAAAATACAATTCAAGTTCGAAGACCAATACAAACGGATTGTAGATTTTATCAATAACAACATATACACTTCAATACTTTACTGATATTTTTTTCGAATACTATCAGTAAACTCAATTTTTCTCGATTTACTGACATAATTATGTCGGTAAAATCATTTTTTCAATGTTTTACTGATGGTTTTTTGCAAATACTATCGCAAAACAATCTTTTTTCTTAAATTACCGTAGAGTTATAGCAGTAAAACTGTTTTTTCGATGCTTTACCGATAGCTTTTGAAAGCACTATCACAAAATGAAATTTTTTCTTGACAGAGTTGTGAAGGAAGAATAGTTATTATCAGTTGTTGATGTAATTGGCGTGTTAATTGAACAATTAACGCATAGTAGTGCAAGGAACTATTAGAAAGTATTGAAAAAGCGTTTGCAGGACGAAGGTTTAAAACGTTACAAATTGTAACGTTTTAAAATTTAATAATAAAGCAATGCATTCATTCAAATGAACAAAAAATGAGTGCATTTTATATTTTCAGAGGCAATTTACTACATAAAAAATAATTAAAATTATATACTGTAAGTATAGGCAGGCTTACTGCAAGGTGAATCAAGCCCCAACGTTAGTGAAATAATATTTTAATAATACTACTGTTCTATTTATTTGATATGTGGTATTATTATCTAGTACTAATCGAGGGTTAGCAATTTGGGGATTTGGTTGTGTATAGAACGAATGTGTCTGTTTCCCAATCGCTAGCACCTAAATAGGGACCGGAGGTAAAGGTATGTTAGAAATAAAAGATATAAAAGAGTTGTTTGAAATGTTAAAGGATTCTCCAATTGAACATTTTGAGTATGAAAAAGAAGGGCAACGCTTGGTTTTAAAGAAACCTTCATCTGCATTTTTTGATATGACGAGGTCAGCAGAACCAGCACCGTACATAGCACCACAGCTTGCTGTTCAGCCGATGCCTCACGAAGTACAAGCAGCTGCAACAAATCCTGAACCTGCTGAAGCCATTGTGGAATGCACAACGAAACAAATCTTGTCACCGATGGTCGGTACTTTTTATTCGGCATCATCTCCGGAAGCAGCGCCATTTGTACAAGTAGGTGATCGCGTTAATGCGAAGAAAATTGTTTGTATTGTTGAAGCAATGAAATTATTTAATGAAATTGAAGCTGAAGTAGACGGAGAAATCATGGAAATTCTTGTAACGAACGGGCAGTTGGTTGAATATGGACAGCCATTATTTACAGTTAAGGTGCAGGAGTAACGGTCATGCTAAAAAAAGTTTTAATTGCTAATCGTGGGGAAATTGCTGTTCGGATTATTCGTGCTTGCAAGGAATTAGGTATAGAAACAGTTGCGATTCATTCAACTGCTGATGAAATGGCAATGCACGTGCAAATTGCTGATGAGGCTTATTGCGTTGGCCCTACTAAATCAGTAGATAGTTATTTAAATAAAATGAATATTATTGAAGTTGCCAAGAGAACAGGCTGTGATGCGATTCATCCCGGCTATGGATTTTTGGCGGAAAACGCTGATTTTGCAGAAGTTTGTGCTAAGTGTAACTTGATTTTCGTTGGTCCATCGCATGAAGCGATTGCGAAGATGGGAATTAAAGATGTTGCCCGCGAGGAAATGAAGCGTGCAGGTGTACCAATTGTACCTGGATCAACCGGTATTGTTGAATCAGATGAGAAAGCTTTGCAAATTGCGGGACAAGTTGGTTATCCGGTGATTGTAAAAGCAACTGCCGGAGGTGGCGGAAAAGGTATTCGTGTTGCTCGTGATCAGGACGAGCTATTAAATGCGTTAAAAGTGACACAGCAAGAAGCAGAAACATCTTTTGGGAATGCCGGTGTTTATATTGAAAAATATATTGAAAACTTTCGCCATATTGAAATACAAGTGCTTGCTGATAATTTTGGCAATATTGTACATTTGGGAGAAAGGGATTGCACAATTCAGCGTCGCTTGCAGAAGTTAGTTGAAGAATCGCCGTCACCTGTTTTAGCACCAGAAATGCGTGCAGAAATGGGAGAAGCAGCAGTTAGAGCTGCTAGGGCAGTTGATTATTCAGGTGCAGGAACAGTAGAGTTTATTTATGATCATCTTGAACATAAATTCTATTTCATGGAAATGAATACACGGATTCAAGTGGAACATCCTGTAACCGAGATGGTTACAGGTATTGATTTAATCAAGCAGCAATTATTAGTAGCAGCAGGTGAAAAATTATCATTTTCTCAAGATGATGTGCAGTTTAATGGTTGGTCAATTGAATGTCGAATCAATGCTGAAAATCCGGAAAAAAATTTCATGCCGTCTGCCGGGGCAATATCAATGTACTTAGCACCGGGCGGTTATGGTGTCCGAATAGATTCAGCGATGTATCCCGGATATAAAGTCCCACCTTATTATGATTCAATGATTGCAAAATTAATTGTTCATGCGCCATCCCGTGAGGAAGCCATTGCGAAAATGAAACGTGCTTTAGAAGAATTTGTGATTGAAGGTATTTACACAACCATCCCTTTTCATATAAAATTAATGGAGCATGAAAAATTTCGTTCAGGGGATTTTGATACTAAATTTTTGGAATTGTTTCCGATTGCATAATGATATTAGGAGGTTTTTTTATGAGTGATAAACAAACAACGGATTTACCTGAGTTTGAATCAGAACTTGGTAAGGTTGAGATTGCACCAGAAGTCATTGAGGTAATTGCCGGTATTGCAGCAAATGAAGTGGAAGGTATTGCTGAAATGAAAGGTAATTTTGCTGCTGGTGTTGTCGAGAAATTGGGTAAGAAAAACCATGGTAAAGGTATTCGAGTTGAAATTCATGATGATGGTGTACAAATTGATGTATACTGTGTAGTTAAGTTTGGCTTTTCGATTCCAACTGTTGCAGAGAAAGTGCAAGATAACATTAGACAAACATTAATGAGTATGACGGCACTTACAGCAACAGAAGTGAATATTCATATTGTTGGTATGCAGTTTGAGCAAGCCAAGTCCGAAGTAGAGATAATGGAAGAAGCTTAAATCTATTTTGGGTATATCATTCATTTAAGATTCCATTTTATAATGGGATCTTAATTTTTTTATTAAAGATCATGTTTAAAATCTGCGTCATTGGTGGTTTTTTAGTGTGTGATTTGGTACAATTTCATAGGAAGCATATCATTAAAATAAATTTGTTGAAAGAATAAGCAGAGGCTAAAGTAAATGGAAAAAAAGAAAGTATCAAAACGAAGAAAAAGTCGTGAGCAAGCATTGGCGGCTTTGTTTCAAATTTTTTTGGGAAAGAATGACCTTGATATTGCCTTGCAATATGTGGCAGAAGATTCAATTAACCATGATTTCCTAAAAGAATTAGTCCAAGGTGTTGTTCAGCATCAAGAAGAAATCGATGCTGTGATTAAAGAGAATACAAAGAAGTGGTCGATTGAACGCTTTGGTAATGTGGAATTAAATGCAATACGAATTGCAACATTTGAGTTAATGCATAAACAAGAGACACCACCGAAGGTGGTTATGAATGAAGCAATTGAAGTGATTAAAACGTTTAGTGATGATAAATCAGCTAAATTTGCAAATTCAATTTTACAAAAGATTTCTGATCAAATAAGAGGTGCTTAGAAGCAGATTACTTTACCGATGTATTGTTATGAATGAACAATACATCTAGCGAAAGAGCAAAGTTTCTTAGTAGGCTCAGGTTATGAGAGAGGGAGGAACAGTAAATGACTGCTCAAGTTATTGATGGAAAAGCTATCGCAGAGCGAATTCGTGCAGACTTGAAACTTGAAGTAAACAAATTAAAAGAAGAAGGAATCAATCCCGCTTTAACGGTGATTTTAGTTGGAGAAGATCCGGCTTCGCAAGTTTATGTTGGTGCCAAAGTTCGCTGCTGTCATGAGTTAGGGATTGCGTCACAGGAAATTAAGTTACCGGAGGCAACAACAGAAGATGAATTGTTGCAACGAATTGAAGCACTTAATCAAGATGGCAAGGTGCACGGTATTCTTGTACAGCTACCGTTACCACGTCATATTAACAAGCAGAAAGTTGTTGAAGCGATTAGTCCGGCAAAAGATGTAGATGGTTTTCATCCGATCAGTACCGGGAGGATGATGACAAAGCAAAATACATTTCTGCCATGCACACCTTACGGCATTGTTCGTATGTTACAAGATTCTGGTGTTTCGATTGCCGGTAAACATGCAGTGATTTTAGGAAGAAGTGATATTGTTGGTAAGCCGGTTGGTCAATTATTGCTAAATGAAAATGCAACAGTCACTTACTGTCATTCTAAAACGGAGAATATTGATAGTTTTCTCAGACAAGCAGATATTATTGTAGCTGCAATTGGTGTAGAGAAATTTTTACAAGCTGATCAAATGAAGCCTGGAGCAGTTGTGATTGATGTAGGAATTAATCGCATGAATAATGGCAAGCTTTGTGGCGATGTTGACTTTGAAAATGCTCAGCACATTGCCGGGTACATCACACCTGTGCCTGGTGGTGTTGGACCGATGACAATTGCTATGTTGATGATGAATACAGTGAAAGCTGCCAGAGAACTGACAAAGGGATAGATGTTTCATGAAAATAGGGGAAGAACAGCAATATTTAACTGTAAGCGTTCTAAATAAATACATTAAGCGCAAGTTCGATTATGATCCTCATTTGGAAACTGTGTTTGTAAAAGGTGAAATCTCTAATTTCAAGCAGCATTCCAGTGGACATCTTTATTTTACTTTGAAAGATGAAAAGGCTGTTATTCAAGCAGTCATGTTTCGAAACGATGCGAAGCATGTTAAATTTGCGATTGAAAATGGGATGAAAGTACTTGTTGTAGGAAATGTAACAACTTATGAAGCGGCAGGCACGATTCAGCTTTATGTGAAAAAGATACAACTGGATGGTATTGGTGATTTATTTGTCCGGTTTCAGCAATTAAAAGAGAACTTAGGTGCGGAAGGGTTGTTTGATGCACGCCATAAGCAAAGAATTCCTGCTTATCCAAGTAAAGTTGCTGTGATTACTTCACCAACTGGTGCTGCTGTTCGTGATATTTTAACAACGATTAAGCGACGCTTTCCGATTGCTAAAGTGATTGTATATCCTGCGATTGTACAAGGTGAGAAAGCGGCCCATTCTTTAGTCACAGCGTTAGCAGAAGCTAATAGTGATTCGAGTATTGATGTGATGATTATTGGCCGTGGTGGCGGCTCAATCGAGGATTTATGGGCATTTAATGAAGAGGCGGTTGTGCGGGCAATTTTTCAATCAACAATTCCAACAATTGCTGCTGTTGGCCATGAAACAGATGTGACAATTGCTGATTATGTTGCAGATATGCGAGCGCCAACACCAACAGGAGCGGCAGAACTGGCAACACCTCATTTTCTGGATTTGTTAAAACGAATGAATTTAATCCAAAATCGGATTTATAGTTATGCTAAAAATCAATTTCAAAGTGGTCGCGAGCGTTTAGCAGCGATTGAAAAATCTTATGCTTTTCGTTCACCAAAAGTATTAATTCAAGAAAAGCGTTATCAATTAGATCATTTGCGTGAAGGGCTTATGCGGCAAATGAGCGATTATCTTCAAGATAGACGCATCAAGCATCAAGCAGCGATAAATGAGCTTTATTTACGAAGCCCAGGGCGGCAGATTGCTAAATTTCGATCACAGCACGAGCTGCTTACAACAAGCCTTACGAAAGAAATGAAGCATTTGCTGCAAGTGAAGCAGCAACAATTTTTTAATCAGACACAAGTCTTACAAGCTGTTGATCCATTAAAAATTATGACACGGGGCTATGCAGCAGTTTTTGATCATAAAAAAGAAGCCATCACAAGCATTAAATCTGTAACCAAAGGTGATTCACTGAGCATTAAAGTGACAGATGGCACGATTGAATGTACTGTAAATGAAACAAGGGGTGAGGCAAATGAATAAGGAAACGTTAACATTTGAGCAAGCAATGGAGAGACTGGAAATGATTGTGCGTAGTTTAGAGGAAGGCAAAGCGCAATTGGATGATGCATTGAATTTATATAAAGAAGGTTTGGAGTTATCCAAATGGTGCCATGATAAGCTGAACCATGCTGAAGAGCAAATTGCCACAATTATGACTGTAGATGGTGAAGAGCCATTTGACATTGAAGGTGAGGAATAGAGCTTGCTTGATTACAAAAATTTTGCCGAAAAACATTTACAACCTTTTGAAACTTTTATGCTAGCCTATGTAGACGATATGGCAATGCCGGTGAATTTGAAAGAATCCATGCTTTATTCGGTGCGAGCTGGTGGTAAGCGCATTAGACCGATGCTCTTGCTCGCTACTTTGGCTTCTTATGGGAAAGATCCATCTGTTGGCTTTTCCGCAGCAAGTGCAGTTGAGTTCATTCATACTTATTCATTAATTCATGATGATTTACCTTGCATGGATGATGATGGACTGCGTCGTGGCAAACCAACCAATCACATTGTTTTTGGTGATGGATTGGCTACATTAGCAGGTGACGCGCTTCAATCAGTCGCTTATCAAGTGATTGCTGAGTGTGATACTTATTCCGCTACAGACAAGGTAGATTTACTTGCTGAGTTGGCAAAAGCTGCTGGTCCTTTAGGAATGGTCGGTGGACAAGTTGCTGATATGGAAGCGGAAAATCAGCTTGTTCATATCGAGCAACTAGAACAAGTTCATTTATGGAAAACCGGGAAATTAATGGAGTATAGCTTATTAGCCGGAGCCATATTAGCCGGAGCAGGCGCTAGTGACATTGCAAAGTTGCGTACTTTTGCGAAACATTTAGGTCTTGCATTTCAAATTCAAGATGATATTCTGGATATAGAAGGTCATGAAGCCATGATTGGTAAGCCGGTAGGCAGTGATGTTGATAATAACAAAAGCACTTACCCGGCAATACTAACGCTTGTGGGTGCCAAAAAGAAATTAGCACATCATACAGAGATGGCGATTCAAGTATTAGATCAAATTCATTTTGACGGTAGTTTACTAAAAGAAATTGTGATAATGCAAGCAAATAGAAAAAAGTAGCCATTTTTCTAAAAGGAGATTATATTTTGAAGATTGAGTCAATTGTGGATCCGACATTTTTAAAAGAATTGGAAAATGATGAATTAGAGCAGTTAGCTGTCGAAATTCGGGACTTTCTAATTAATAAATGTTCAAAAACAGGTGGTCATGTTGCGCCGAACTTAGGTGTTGTCGAGCTAACGATGGCCTTGCATAAAGAATTTAACAGTCCAAATGATAAATTTCTTTGGGATGTAGGGCATCAATCTTATGTTCATAAAATTTTAACCGGTCGTGCTAAAGATTTTGATACGTTACGTCAGTATAAAGGGTTATGTGGTTTTCCAAAGCGTGATGAAAGTGAGCACGATGTATGGGAAGTAGGTCATAGCTCCACTTCACTTTCAGCAGCAGTTGGTATGGCAATTGCTCGTGATTTAGATGGAGAAGATCACCATGTTGTGCCGATTATTGGTGATGGCGCATTAACAGGTGGTATGGCACTGGAAGCGCTTAACCACATTGGTCATGAAAAAAGACGTGTCATAGTCATTTTGAATGATAATACGATGTCGATTGCGCCTAATGTTGGTGCATTGCATTCTGTGTTAGGGCGATTGCGTGCAGCACGTAAATATAATAACTTGAAGAAAGATGTCGAAGAAATTTTAAGAAAAGTTCCGAGGGTTGGGCACAATATGGCAGCAGCAGCGGAACGTGTTAAAGATAGCTTTAAGTATTTGTTTGTTCCGGGAATGTTTTTTGAAGAACTCGGTTTTACTTATTTAGGTTTAGTCGATGGCCATGACTTTGCACAGTTAAGTGAAAATTTAAAGTATGCTAAAAAGATAGATGGTCCCGTGATTGTTCATGTGATCACTACAAAGGGAAAGGGGTATCCACCTGCTGAAACAGATAAAACCGGTCTTTGGCATGGGCTGGGAGCATATGATGCCAGCACTGGTAAGGTGAAGAAGTCATTCTCAGCAGGACCTTCTTGGAGCTTGTTAATGAGCGAAACTGTTCGGGAGATTGCTCGTCGTGATAAACAGGTAGTTGCGATTACCCCGGCGATGCCGGTTGGTTCTAAATTAGAAGGTTTTCAATCTGAATTTCCGGATCGGATGTTTGATGTCGGAATAGCTGAGCAACATGCGACGACAATGGCAGCTGGTATGGCAGTTGCCGGGATGAAGCCATATTTGGTTATTTACTCATCTTTCTTACAAAGATCATATGATCAGGTATTGCATGATATTGCTCGTCAAAATTTAAATGTTGTCATTGGAATTGATCGTGCCGGTTTAGTTGTTGAAGACGGTGATACGCATCAAGGTGTGTTTGATATTGCCTTTTTAAGGCATATTCCGAATATGACAATTGTGATGCCAAAAGATGAAAATGAAGGCAGACACTTGATGCATTCAGCATTTTGCTATGAAAACGGCCCGATTGCGGTGCGATATCCACGAGGGAATGGCTATGGTGTGGAACTTGATTCTGAGTTGAAGGTGATTCCATATGGGACTTGGGAAGTACTGCGAGAAGGTAGCGATGTTGCCATTTTAACATTTGGAACGACAATTCCTTTGGCACAAGCAGCAGCGGAGCAGTTGGCTCAGGAAGGTATATCCGTTAAAGTTGTGAATGCTCGTTTTATTAAACCGTTTGATGAGCGCATGCTGCGAGAGATATTAGATGCTAAGATGCCGATTTTAACAGTGGAAGAAGCTGTTTTACAAGGTGGATTTGGCAGTTCAATTTTAGAGTATGCCCATGCTAATGGTTATCAGCAGCAGGAAATTGAATGTATTGGTATACCGGATGAGTTTGTGCAGCATGGTGCTGTGGATTTATTGTTGGAAGATTTGAATATCACAACGAGTGGTATTATGGATAAAATTAAAACGAGTTTTACGAAGTTTCGTAAAAAGGGCAGGCTACATGAAGAAAGAACGAGTTGATGTTCTGTTATTTGAACGAGGGTTAGCAGAAACAAGGGAAAAAGCAAAGCGTGCTGTGATGGCTGGTATTGTTTACTCAAATGAAGTACGAGTGGATAAACCCGGTGATAAGCTTCCAATTGATGTGCCACTCACAATTAAAGGTAAAACGATGCCTTATGTTTCTCGTGGTGGCTACAAATTAGAAAAAGCGCTACAAGTTTTTGATTTAGATATTCAGAATCGGATCATGGTGGATATTGGTTCTTCTACAGGTGGTTTTACCGATTGTGCTTTGCAAAATGGTGTCCAGAAGTCTTATGCCGTTGATGTTGGCACGAATCAGTTGGCATGGAAGTTGCGTAATGATGAACGTGTGATTGTCATGGAAAAGACAAATTTTCGCTATGCTGAAGCAGCTGATTTTACAGAAGGATTGCCTGATTTTGCAACGATTGATGTATCTTTTATTTCTTTGACGTTGATTCTACCTGCATTAGCGAAAATTTTACAGCCAAATGGTGATTGTGTTTGCTTAGTGAAGCCACAGTTTGAAGCCGGGAAAGAACAAGTTGGTAAAAAAGGTATTGTGAAAGATAAGAAAGTGCACTTGGAAGTTGTGGAGAAGATAGCTGATTTTGCAGTAGCTGTTGGTTTTACTCTGTGTGACGCGACTTTTAGTCCAATTACCGGTGGTGACGGTAATATTGAGTTTTTATTTCATTTAAAATGGGCTGATGATGGTGAGAGTGATGGTGGAAGGATTTCTTTAGTAGAAATAGTTGATTTAGCACATCATGCTTTAAGAACAAATCAAGGATAAAGTAAGGTGTTGGGATATGCACCTTACTTTTTAGTATTTAATTCTTTCCCCCAAGCGGTCAGTTGATCTAATAAAGGTAATAGTTGCTTTCCTTTATTAGACAAGGAATACTCTACTTTAGGAGGAATTGTCGCAAAATCTTTACGTATAATTAAATTTTGGTCTATTAAATCATCCAAACACCTAGTAAGCATTGTATTAGATATCCCAGTTACTTTTCTGCTCATTTCATTATATCTTATCGTACCATGTTTTCCGATACACCACAAAATGGGGATTTTCCATTTACCACCTATTACTTTCATGACTTCAACAGCAGGACATTTTATTTTTTTCATTATCTTATCTCCTTTTAAGGAACAAAAATATTAGTACTAGTATTTTTAGTTGTATATTTTATACTTAGTATAACAAATCTGCTAACTAAAAAGGAGATAACCTATTGATGAATGATGCAGTCAAATTTTTATCAGAAAACACAACGGGAATCTTAGCAACAATTGGGATTGATGGGAAACCTAAAGTTCGACCATTTACGTTCTTTTTTGAAAAAGAGGGGAAGCTGTGGTTTGAAACTTCAAATGACAAAAGTGTTTACAAAGAACTTATTACTAGTCCTAACTTGGAATTTTGTGTTTTAGGTAAAAAAATGTCTTGGATTAGACTTTCAGGAGAAGCAGTATTTATAGACGACCGTGAGGATATTAAAGTAGCTATGTTTAAAAAAGCTAAAAATTTAACTTTTTTATATCAAAATCCACAAAATCCAGTTTTTGAAATATTCCATCTAAAAAATGCTAAAGCAGTTCTACACCAATATGGCTCAGAACCTAGAGAATTTGTATTTTCCTCATAAATCTAATGATGATTTGGCAAATGCAATAAGAGTTGGTAAAATTGAGGTAGTGAACGAACTATTACTCAGAAAGAGGTACTTTGTATGCTAGTGGAACTTTCCATTAAAAATTTTGCGTTAATTGATAAGCAAATACTAAATTTTTCTGGTGGACTTACAGTATTAACTGGTGAAACGGGTGCTGGAAAATCGATTATTATTGATGCTATTGGTGTTTTAGTGGGCGGTCGAGCATCTGCAGAATTTGTGCGCCATGGTGAGGAAAAAGCAATTATTGAAGGGCTATTTCAATTTGAAGAAGATGACCATCCTGCATTAATAGCCGCGCAAAGTTTGGATATAGAAATAGAAGAAAATGCTTTAATTGTCAGAAGGGTTTTAGCTAGTAATGGAAAAAGTAGTTGTCGAATTAATGGGCAATTGGTGAGGGTATCTGAACTTAAGCAAATTGGTTTGAAAATGCTTGATATTCATGGGCAGCATGAACATCAAGCATTGATGGATGCTACGCTTCATTTATCATTATTAGATCAGTTTATTGCAAATGAAATTAATGATGATTTGGTAGAATATCGAGAGGTGTATCATCGCTATTTGCAAATAAAACAAGAGTTAAATCGGTATACTACTAATGATCAATTATTAGCGCAGAAGTTGGATTTATTGAAATTTCAAGTGGATGAAATTTCAAAAGCAGATTTGCAAATCGGTGAAGAAGAGCAATTGATTGAAGAGAAAAATCAATTAAATAATTTTGAAAAAATTCAAACTGGATTGCAAAATGCTTATACAGCACTTTCTGCTGAGGAATCAGGGATTGCTACGATTAGTGCTGCAATGCAAGAAATAAGAGCAATTGCTGATTACCATGAACAATATCAAGCCTATGCTGAATCATTAGCTAATGCTTATTATATACTAGAAGATACTAGCTATTCACTTAGACGCGATTTAGATTCCTTTGAATTTGATAGCAAACGGCTGATGATCGTTGAAGCTCGTCTCGATGAAATTCAGCAATTAAAGCGAAAATATGGTAGTGGGATTGAACAAATATTAGCCCATCTACAGGCATCGGGGCTGGAAATTGAAGCCATTGAAAATAAAGAAAGTCACCTTGCAGAGTTGACTAATCAATTTGAAACTCAGCAAGCAAAAGTAAAAGAAAAAGCAGCACATATTTCACAAATTCGTAAGCACTGGGCAAAAACATTGGAACAACAAATTGAACAACAATTGCAGGAACTTTACATGGAAAAAGCACAATTTTTCGTTCAATTTTCTGATATAGCACCAACTGAAACTGGCATCGATAGCATAGAATTTTATATTGCTGCCAACCCTGGTGAACCACCAAAACCATTAGCTAAAACTGCTTCGGGTGGAGAATTATCAAGAATTATGTTAGCGATTAAAACCATTTTTTCTCATCTTCAAGGTGTTGCAACCATTATTTTTGATGAAATCGATTCCGGTGTAAGTGGTAGAGTAGCACAAGCAATTGCTGAAAAAATTTATCGAATTTCTTTAAATGCACAAGTACTATGTATTTCTCACTTGCCGCATGTAGCATCAATGGCGGATACGCACTTATTTATTGCAAAAGAACAAAATCAAGATCATACGGCTACAAAAGTTTTTGCATTATCTGAGCCAGAAAGAATTATCGAAATCGGCAAAATGATTTCTGGACAAGATGTCAACGCACATACAGAAGAACATGTGAAGCAAATGTTTTACCAAGCTGATCAGATTAAACATAAATTGCAATCGTTGCAGTAGCTTCTAGTCAAATCCTTGCAGGGGTGTGTTACTCAAATCGGAGATTTTGAACATCACCGCCAATATTTGGACATCCTATTCAAGGATGTTCTTTTACTTAAATGGGTATATTTACATCACCTAATAATATCCAAAGCATGAAGTGAATTCTTTTGCTAATTTCCAGTTTAAATTTCTCCTAATTTGAGCAAAATTATTCTGTAGCCAATGTCAAAATGAAGTGCTTATAAGATTCACTCAGAAGGAGAAGGAGTAAATGAATAGAGAAGTTGCTAAAAGAATTATCGGATCCATTCTCCTAATCGTATTGATTGCGGTATTTACGAATCAATCAGTGATTCGATTATTAGAAATTCCATCAAATATTGTTGTGTTTAAAGGTGAACAATATCATATTGAACAAAATGAACTCATAACTGTGAATGCTAGCGAAGAAGCAGTTGCAGCTTTTAAATCCAATGATGGAGTTGCTGTGAAAGGTGTCGAGACAGGTGATTCACAATTGGTGTTCTCTGCCTTCGGCATTCCGGTTAAGACGGCAAATGTGAAAGTTTTAAAAGAACTTAAAGTTGTGCCAGGAGGACAATCAATCGGTGTGCAACTCAATACACTCGGTGTCCTTGTTGTTGGTTACCATGAGGTAAAAAGTGCATCAGGAACCAGCTGCCCCGGGGAAGATGCAGGGGTTAAAATTGGCGACATTGTCTCAGAAATCAATGGGACAAAGATTGCCGATATGAAAGTTTTTGCAGACCAGCTACAAGATGCTGATGGAAAGCCACTTAATGTAAAAATTATTCGTGATAATGCTGAAAAGGTCATTAAAATCAAACCTGCGAAAGATGCTGTTGATAGTAGCTATAAGCTGGGATTATACATTCGTGATTCAGCTTCAGGAATTGGGACACTGACCTTTTATGACCCTGAGTCGACTAAGTATGGCGCATTAGGGCATATTATTTCCGATTCGGATACAAAAAGTCCGATTGTCGTAAGAGACGGAACATTATATAAATCGACAATTACCTCAATTGATAAAGGTGCTAGTGGAAATCCGGGTGAAAAGTTAGCCCGTTTTTCAGAAAGTAGTCAAAAGATCGGCACAATTGCCTCTAACACACCATTTGGAATCTTTGGGAAATTAACTGTACCATACCAAGGTGCAAAACCATTACCAATTGCACTATCATCAGAAGTCAAAAAAGGGCCTGCTGAGATACTCACAGTTGTAGATGGAAAAGAAGTAGAGCGTTTTAAAGTAGAAGTTGTAAGCACCACACCACAAAAATTTCCTGCGACCAAAGGGATGGTTATTAAAGTAACTGATCCGAAATTGTTAGAAAAAACAGGAGGAATCGTTCAGGGAATGAGCGGCAGTCCAATTATTCAAAACGGTAAACTAATTGGTGCTGTCACGCATGTATTTGTCAATGATCCAACATCAGGCTACGGTGTTCATATTGAATGGATGCTGCAAGATGCAGGTGTTGACATTTACGAGGAAGAGCAGCAAAAAGTAAGTTAAAATGAAATCATATTATCATCGGTAGTATCGGTGATGATATGATTTTTTGTATGTGTCACAATATTTAAACAGATCATGCATTAAAATAAATTTTTAGAGGGAGTATTTTCAAAAACTGACGGTAATGCATTGAAAAAACAGTTTTACCGCCATAATACTGGCGGTAAATCGAGAAAAAACCTTATTTAGTGAGAGTATTTTCAAAAACTGACGGTAATGTATTGAAAAAAACAGTTTTACCGCCATAATACTGGCGGTAAATCGAGAAAAATCTTTATCTACTGACAGTTTTACAAATTATAATCTCGATTATAAAAATAGAGCTGGTACAAACCAGCTCAAATTTTAACCATTAATCGCTAATCCATCAATTGCTAATGCAGCTTCACCCATAATCTCTGATAAAGAAGGGTGGGGGTGGATAAGACGTCCAACATCCCAATCTGTTGCTTTTAGCAGCATGGCCATACCTGCTTCAGTAATTAAATCTGTTACATGAGGACCAATCATATGTACACCAAGCAACTGATTTGTGTCAGCATCTTTAATCAATTTGACAAAGCCATCAGATTCACCAAAGACTAGCGCCTTACCAATTGCTTTGAAAAAGAACTTGCCTACCTTAATTTGATAACCTTTTTCAATAGCTTCTGCTTCGGATAACCCGACACTAGCACACTCTGGGCGACCATAAATACATTTTGGTACTAACGCCGTATCGATTGGCTGTACTTGATGTTCTGATAGATGTTCTATTGCCAAAATTGCTTCATGAGCAGCAACATGTGCCAGTTGTAAACCACCAATCACATCACCAATAGCGTAAAAGTGAGCATCATTTGTTTGGCAATAAGGATTCGTCTTAATCATGCCACGTTCAATCTCAACGCTTGTATTTTCTAAGCCAATATTTTCAGTATTCGCAAGCCTGCCAACTGATACTAATAGCTTTTCAGCAGTATAAGTTTTCATATTGCCTTTAACTTCTGCAGAAATTGCCACAGAGTCATCAGCTAGTTTGTAGGTTTCCGGTAAAACTTTAGCCGAGGTAATCACTTTTACTCGTCGTTTCTTTAATGAACGTTGCATTTCTTTGGAAATTTCATGATCTTCTGTTGGAATAATCCGATCAGCATACTCAAGCACAGTTACTTCAATACCAAAATCAGCTAACAGTGATGCCCATTCAATGCCAATCACGCCACCGCCAACAATAATCATCGACTTTGGTAAGCTTTCCATATGGAGTGCTTCATCGGAAGTGAGCACATATTGACCATCTGCTACTAATCCCGGTAGGGAGCGTGGACGCGAGCCAGTAGCAATCACACATCGTTTGGCTGTAATCACCTCAGTGCCGGTTCCATCATTTAACTTGACGGCAATAGCAACCGGGAAATCTGCATCATCAGTCATTTTACTAATTGTGCCAACGCCTTCAATAACAGTAATTTTACCAACTTTCATTAAATGGTGAATGCCTTTTTCCAATCCAGCAACAATTGCATTTTTGCGAGCAATCACTTTAGAAAAGTCCACTGTAACATCACTGGTGATAACTCCGAATTCATCTGCTTTTTTTGCTGTATGAAAAACTTCTGCACTACGTAATAAGGCTTTCGAAGGAATACAGCCGGCATGAAGGCAAGTTCCACCTAGCTTTGCTTTTTCAATGATTGCGACATTTAAACCTAATTGCGATGCTCGAATCGCAGCAACATAGCCACCAGTTCCACCGCCAAGGATGATCACATCATACGAGTTCATATATACTCACCTCTGATTTTCTATTTTAATGCGGGTTCACCATATACTTTCACTTGCTCAACTTCTTGTAAAACGCGTAACACACCGGCAGCCAGTGCCGACATTTCTTTTTCACCGGGAATAGTAAGAATTGGTGCTAAAAAAGCAACCCGCTCACGAATTAAATCAACAAGCATGTTTGAGTGTGCTAACCCACCGGTAAGCACAATACCATCAATTTGTCCTTTTAAAACAGTACTTGCAGCACCAATTTCTTTAGCAACTTGATAAGCCATTGCTTGATAAACTAAAGTAGCTTCTTCATGGCCTTCTTCCACCATTTTTTCAATTTTGATACAGTCATTTGTGCCAAGGTAACTGCTTAGACCACCTTGTCCAACGAGCATTTTGTGTATTTCAGATTTTTCATATTGACCTGAAAAACAAGCATCAATTAATTGACCAAAGGGGATAGTACCTGAACGTTCAGGACTGAATGGGCCTTCACCATTTAAGGCATTATTCACATCAACAACTTGTCCTTGTTCATGAACACCAACCGATATACCGCCACCCATATGAGCCACAATCAAGTTGACTTCAGAATAAAGCTTTCCTAATTTTTTTGCTGCAATGCGAGCAACTGCCTTTTGATTTAAAGCATGAAAAATACTAACTCGTTTGAACTGCGCATGTCCTGACAAGCGGGCAAGCGGCGCCAATTCATCTACAACAACAGGGTCAACAATGAAAGCCGTGATTTTAAGCCCAGAAGCTATTTCATAAGCAATCAGAGCGGCTAAATTAGAAGCATGTTGTCCGTAAGTACCTGCTTTTAAATCAAGTAACATTTGCTCATTAACTTGATATGTACCACCAGCGAGTGGGTGTAACAATCCACCTCTAGCAGCAATCGCATCTAAGCTATCCAAAGTAATATTGGCTTCTGCTAAAGTAGCCAATATCGTTTCCATTCGAAATGAAAGCTGTTCACTAACTTGTGCAAATTGTTTTAACTGATCTGTATCATGCTGTAACGATTTATCGAAAACAGATTGATCATTTTCAAATACAGCGATCTTCGTTGAAGTTGAGCCCGGATTAATTACTAAAATTCGATATACTTCTTTCAAAGTTACTAACTCCTGTCTAACAATATATAAGGGGGATTAAGCAGTTATAAATAACAAAAATTTTGGTACTAAATCGAGTTAATACCAAAATTTTATGTGATTAGCGTCCGCTTAATAAACTTTTTTCATTGATTAAAAATTGACTTCGTGACTTGCGAACACGCTCAATTTTCTCCTCTGCCATACGGTCAGCTGCTAAAAATGTTGGAATATTATCGCGCTTAGAAATTTCAAACACTTTCTCAACATTCGTATAAATTGTTTCTACTTTTTTCATTGCACGTTCACGATTGTAACCTCTTAACTCATCTTCAACATTGATAACACCGCCAGCGTTAATCACATAATCTGGTGCATAAACAATGCCCATGTTGTGTAATATTTCTCCATGCTTTGTATCTTTTAGTTGATTATTAGCAGCGCCAGCCACTACTTTTGCTTTTAACTGCGGAATTGTTTCATCGTTAATCGTTGCACCTAATGCACAAGGTGAGTAAATATCACAATTCACACCGTAAATTTCATTAGGAGCAACTGCTGTTGCACCAAAAGTCTCTACTGCTTGTTTTACAACGTAATCACGGATATCAGTAACAATTAATTTAGCACCTTCTTCATGTAAATGCTTGCACAGTGTAAAAGCAACATTACCAAGACCTTGCACAGAGATAACTTTTCCGGCTAATGAATCGCTACCAAAAGCTTCTTTAGCAGCAGCTTTCATTCCTTTATAAACACCATAAGCAGTTACAGGAGAAGGATTACCGGAAGCGCCACCAAAAGCAGGTGAGATCCCTGTAACAAAATTCGTTTCTTCATATACGAAATCCATATCTTGAACTGTTGTGCCAACATCTTCCGCTGTAATATAGCGCCCATTCAACCCTTGAATGTAACGACCAAACGCACGAAACATTTCAGGATTTTTATCCTTTTTGGGGTCACCAATAATAACGGTTTTACCACCACCGAGATTTAAACCAGCGGCAGCATTTTTATAAGTCATACCGCGTGCTAAACGCAACGCATCTTCTATTGCCAAATCTTCTGAATCATAAGTCCACATTCTTGTTCCACCAAGGGCAGGGCCTAAAGTCGTATCATGAATTGCAATGATGGCTTTGAGACCAGAACTTTGATCATGACATAAAACAACCTGTTCATAATCATACTTTTCCATATACTTAAAAATTTCCAATCAGCATTCCCCTCTCTGATTTAGGTGCAATTAGGAGCGTTTAGAAACGTAGTAATAAGACGAAATTTTTTGCGAATCCTGATTCGCAAAATAATTTTGGCTTATTACGGAGGTTCTGCTCCTAATTGCCCGATTCCAACTAAGTTGCATAATCTGTCTTATACTGATTGATATTAGTTTACAACTAAAGTCAATTCTTAACAATATAGACGTTAATATTCAGAAAAGTAAAATTAGAGTGAATTATGAAAAGGTGAAACTAATTCGTATGTGGAATGCATTCCCTAGCTAATGTAATCTCATCTGTAATGATTCCGGCACAACCATATTCAGCAAAAGTTTTCATAGCTGCTGGTTTATTGACTGTATAAGGCCTAATAGCAATTCCGGCAGCTTGCGATTGTTCAACAAAATCCTCTGTCACTAGACTTTGTTCTAAATGAAGCGCTGTTATCCCGAGTGCTTGTGCATATTCCCAAGACACCGGCTTACTGGATAGAAGCGCTAATTCAATTTCCGGATCAATTTCATGACAATTGACTAATGTTTGAGGATTGAAACTAGAGATGATTGATCGGTTTTGTAATCCATATTGATGAATCAATTCAATAGTTTTTGCCTCAATGTCAGGATAAGCAACTTTGTTAGTTTTTAATTCAATATTTAGCAAAATCGCTGTTGGTCTGGCCCAATCAAGCACTTCTTCCAATGATGGAATTTCTGCTTTATTTTTTTGAAAAAACGATTTATTTTTATGACATTTTTTCAATTCCGCCATTGTGTATTCGGAAACAAGCCCTTTACAAAAAGTTGTTCGATCAACTGTTTCATCATGAATAACAGCTAATTCTTCATCTTTTGTCATATTGATATCTAACTCAATACCATCAGCACCTGCTTCGAGTGCTTTTTTAAAAGCTAACATTGAATTTTCTGGGTATCGCTTTGAATAACCACGATGCGCAAAAATAAGTGTCGTCAAATGAATCCCGCCTGTTCTATGATTTGAAAATGCTTCATAACTTATTGCAAGGACAAGGTATTGGAATAAGCAGAATTTCTGTTATTTTAGCCCAATTCCAATTAAAAAGGTGGACAAGTTATGAGAGCATCAAATGTAATTGTAAGAAAAAGATTAGTGTGGGCACTTGTAATCGGCCTACTTGCTTTTACCATAATAGATCTTCGGCTTGGATATGTGCAAGTTTTTTCAGGTGAATTGCTCATGGACCGTGCCAAAGATTCTTGGAGTCGAAATATTCCTTTTGAACCAAAACGGGGTGAGATCAAAGACCGTAATGGTGTTGTGTTAGCAACCAATAAGAGTACACCAACTGTCTATATTGTACCACGACAAATTAAAAATATAGATGAAACAGCTGCAAAATTAGCATCAGCATTGGAAGCAGATGAGGCAAAAATCCGTGAACATTTGCAAAAAAAATCAATGATTGAGCGAATTCCGGAAGGGCGAAAGATTGATCATGAAGTGGCAAAAGAAATTCGTGCTTTATCACTAGAGGGTGTCTATATTGCAGAGGATGCGAAAAGGCATTATCCTTTTGGCAATTATTTATCACAAGTACTTGGTTTTGCCGGCATTGATAATCAAGGATTAGTAGGCTTGGAGCTAACTTATGATGAGTTGTTAAAAGGGGAAAAGGGTAGTGTAAAGTTCTATTCTGATGCAAAAGGGAATCGATTAAGAAACTTAGCAGATGATTACCAGCCACCGACAAATGGGGATGATTTAGTTTTAACAATAGATAATCGTGTCCAAACCATTATGGAACGTGAATTGGATATTGCGCAAGCAAAATATAATCCAGATGGTATCATTGCAATTGCTGTCAATCCTAATAATGGAGAAATTTTAGGCATGTCCAGTCGTCCAAATTTTGATCCGACCGATTATAAAAATGTACCGCAAGAAATTTACAATCGCAATTTACCAGTTTGGAGCACTTATGAGCCGGGATCAACTTTTAAAATTATCACATTAGCTGCAGCACTTGAAGAAAAACTAGTGAATTTGGAAAAAGAGAAATTCAATGATCCCGGTTCTGTGACAGTTGAAGGCGCGCGGCTCAAATGTTGGAAAGCAGGAGGACATGGTCATCAGTCATTTTTAGAAGTGGTGCAAAACTCTTGTAACCCGGGATTTGTGGAGCTAGGTAATCGCCTTGGTAAGGACAATTTGTTTTCCTACATTAGAGATTTTGGTTTTGGCACGAAAACAGGTGTAGATTTAGCTGGAGAAGGAACAGGTATTCTTTTTGATATGAAGCAAGTTGGCCCGGTTGAGCATGCAACAACAGCATTTGGGCAAGGTGTTTCCGTTACCCCGATTCAACAGGTAATGGCAGTTTCAGCAGCCATAAACGGTGGGACACTATATACACCATTTATTGCAAAAGAAGTGGTTGATCCGGTGACAGGCAAAAAGAAAGTTGAAAAGAAGCCAGATAAAAAGCGTCAAGTCATTTCCGAGAAAACTTCCAAACAAGTGCGTGAAGCTTTGGAAACAGTTGTTGCACATGGAACAGGGCGGGGTGCATATGTTGATGGTTACCGAGTTGGTGGTAAGACAGGAACCGCACAAAAAGCAGTAGGTGGTCAATATTTAGAAAATAATCATATTGTATCTTTCATTGGTTTTGCTCCGGCAGATAAACCGGAATTAGTTGTCTATGTGGCAGTTGATAATCCAAAAGGCACGCAACAATTTGGTGGTATTGTTACAGCCCCGATTGTCGGAAATATGCTAAGAGATATGTTGCCTGCACTCGGAGTTAAAAAAAGAAAAAAGCAATTGGAAAAAGAATATCAATGGCCTGATCCAATTACAGTTGAAGTCCCTGATTTAGTTGGCTTATCCAAAAAGGAGCTTACGAATCAACTTTATACTTTAAAAACAGATGCGGTTGGTAAAGGGGATGTTGTAGTTGAGCAATCACCGGAACCGGGTGTGAAAGTGCAGGAAGGTTCGACGGTTAGGATTATATTTGGGGAAGGCAGTCCGAGCGAACAGCAGCTAATTGATGATTAACTGAAGCTTTATTGTTGTGATATGCAAACATAAGAAATTTTTTTAAGGTGTGAAATAACGGCTAATTATTTCACACCTTTGTATGATACAATTTAGATGCTTGCCTTCGGGCTATAATGCAGATGTAGAAAATTTATATTTTCGGAGGCAATCATGAAAAGTAGGAAACTAATCCATTGGCTTTGTCTATCCGGCATAATCAGCTTTGTATTCTATATACTACATGACATCGTCGGAGCATTAAATTATCCAGGCTATAATTGGATAAGCCAAGCCGTCAGCGATTTAACTTCGGTAACTGCACCGTCTTTTATAGTTTCGAGCAGACTCTCTTCTATATATAAAATTTTTGCGTGTTTATGTTGCACTTTAGTCAGTATTGTTATTCAAGATAAAACGAATAAAACGCTTCGACTGGGTGTTTATTTGTTTACGACAATGGGTTGGATATCCGCTATTGGTTACTTACTTTTCCCTTTATCAGAAAGCGGATATGCAGGACAATTCCAAGATATTATGCACTTGTTTGTAGTGACACCTTTCGTCGTTATTTTAACGATCACATCACTTACTCTAATCTCTGTCGGTGGTTTGAAAAACGGAACGAGTAAACCACTGGCAATAACTGCATTGTTTGCTTTGGGTTTTATGTTTGCAGGTGTAATTGGCGTAGGGGTTCTCCCTTTAGATTATTTTGGTATTCCGGAAAGGTTTTCCGTATATAGCGCGGTTATTTTTAATGCGATATTGGGAATCTATGGCTTTCTGCTTTTCGACCCTAAAGAAAAGGATGTTTGACGCAAATCGTTAGGATTATGGTATACTAAATAGATAGTCGATACTTACGACTATCTATTTTTTTAATTAAAAGGTGTTAATATTGGATACGCAAAAAGTGATTTCTTTAGAGGATAGAGTGCCAAAGTTAAAAAATATACGAAAAAAGAAAGCTAGAGTGCAGCTGATTATTTTGTTGGCCATTTTTTTTCTGCTAATGTTGTTGATTGTTTATTTTAATTCTTCATACAGTAAGATTTCTGATTTTGATATCAAAGGCAATCAGTTGGTGACAGAAGAAGAATTGCTGCAATGGAGTAGTGAAGCTAAAGATGAATTATTTATTACTTATAGTACGAGCAAGTTGGAAGCACAGATTTTAAAGCATCCGGAAATTAAAGAGGTTCATGTTAGTAGGCAGTTGCCGAATCAGCTGAACATTGAAGTGGTAGAAAATAAAAAAATTGCTTATATGAGAGAGAAAAAAGAAAGTCATTTTACACCGATTTTGGAAACTAGTGACTTGCTAACAAAGCGGCAGACAAATGATCCGGAATCATTGCCGATATTAGTTGGCTTTACAGATCAAGAGGTATTGAAATCTTTGACAATAGAGTTAGTAGAACTACCGAAAGAGATTACAAATTTGATTTCAGAAATTCATAATACTAAAGAAGGTCAAGGTAGAATTCATTTGTATATGAATGATGGAATGAAGGTAGTGGCGAATATTGCTACTTTAACTAAGCATTTGGTACATTATCCTTTGTATGCGGAGCAGTTTGATCCTAAGGTAGAAGGTTTTTTAGATATTGAAGTAGGTTCGGTTTTTCTACCTTATGATCCGGTAGACGTTGATGAAGGTGATAAAGATGATGAAGAATGATTCGGAGTATTTAAAGTAATGATGGATAAAATGATTCCTGTAATTGAGGAGCAAATTGCTGATAAAATTAAAAAAGTTCAAGAAGTCAGTTTGTATAATACGAGTAAAGTGATAAGAGCGTTTCAGCAGTATCGGGTTAGTGATTCACATTTTATTCCGACTACCGGTTATGGTTATGATGATAGTGGTCGTGATACATTAGAGAAAGTGTATGCTGCTGTTTTTGGAGCTGAAGCAGGGCTTGTACGTCCGCAAATTATTTCCGGTACGCATGCAATTTCTACTTGCTTATTTGGTATTTTGCGACCGAATGATGAGCTTTTGTATATTACCGGAAATCCTTATGATACATTGGAAGAGATTGTCGGGATTCGTGGTAACGGGGTAGGTTCATTAAAAGAGTTTGGCATTAGTTATAAGGCTGTTCCACTTCAAAATAATACGATTGATTATGAGACCATTGCTAAGGCAATCAAGCCGCACACAAAGATGATTGGTATTCAGCGTTCCAGAGGTTATCATAATCGTCCGTCTTTTACGATTGTAGAAATTGCGGAGATGATTCGTTTTGTTAAAACAATCAATTCCGAATTGATTGTTTTTGTTGATAATTGTTATGGGGAATTTGTTGAGACGGAGGAGCCAACTGATGTTGGAGCTGATTTAATGGCCGGTTCATTGATTAAGAATCCTGGCGGTGGATTGGTTAAAACCGGTGGTTATATTGTTGGACGTGAGTCTCTTGTTGAGCAATGTGCTTATCGTTTAACAACGCCGGGGATTGGTGCTGAAGCGGGTGCTTCGTTATATAGTTTGTTAGAAATGTATCAAGGTTTTTTCATGGCACCGCATGTAGTTGGTGAAGCATTAAAAGGTGCCATTTTTACAGCAGCTTTACTTGAAAAGTTTGGCTTTGAATCGACACCACGTTGGGATGCTGAGCGAACAGATTTGGTGCAGGCAGTGAACTTTCATAACCGTGATAAAATGGTGCGCTTTTGTCAGGAAATTCAGTATAATTCGCCGATCAATTCACATGTAACACCGCACGCAGCCTATATGCCGGGTTATCAAGATGATGTGATTATGGCAGCTGGGACTTTTATACAAGGTGCTAGTATTGAACTGACTGCTGACGGTCCGCTTCGAGAGCCGTATACTGCCTATGTGCAAGGTGGCTTGACTTATGAGCATGTTAAATTGGCTGTTACTAAGGCTGTGCAAGCGATACTTCAGCGAGCTGACGAGGGTTTAAAATAACTAATGATGAAAGATCTAGAGGGACTTATAAAAAACTTAAATATTGATTTTTATACTTAGATACGCTATACTGAATTTATTAGATTTTTACTTTTATGAAAAAGGATGTATGCTTGGTGAGTGTCTTAGGTCTTATCTAAGGAAAATTTGAAGAAATAACCGTAAAGGGGGAAACCCTCTTTTTAAGTACGGCTTATTTCAACCTGATAAGATACCTACTCACTTTTCTTGCACCTTTAATTTTGAGGCGTATTTTTATTATTGCTCAAAATTTTTGTGAACTAGAAACGACTGTGCCACGGTATCTCCGTGGCTTTTTTGCGTTTAAAAAATATAAATTTGAAATCTAAGTGAACATCGAGCAAGGTATCTTAATTGGTTTGAAAATAACAATTAAGGAGAAAATGAAACAACATGAATGAAATGACATTTGAAAAATTACAGTACAACGAGTTAAAGGAACGTGTGAAACTACATTGTGTCAGTAGCCTTGGAAAAGCACTCATCGATAAATTACAACCGAGTGGCTCGCTAAAGGTTATTAAAAACAGATTAAATGAAACCACAGAAGCTAAGGCGTTATTGGCGTCAGCTGGACATGTGCCACTTATGGGGATTTCTAACCTAGGTAATCTGGTTGAGAAGTTAGAAAAAGGGATTATCCTTGAACCGAGTGAGCTGATGAGTGTGGGAGATTTCTTGCGTGGCTGTCGTAAGATAAAAACTTTTATGGAAACCAACGAATTTTACGCCCCAACCCTCGCAAGCTATGCAGGCTCAATTACAGAATTAAGAGACATTGAAGAAGAAATCGATAATGCTATTAAAGGTGGGATTGTTGACTCGTCAGCGAGTTCGACCTTAAAGCGAGTTCGTAAGCATATGGAACAGACCGAAGAAAAGATTAATGAGCGGTTAAATAAGTTCCTAAAGAATTCAGAGAACAAGCAACATATCGGAGAATTTTTCGTTAGTAAAAGAAATGGACACTACACCATTCCTATTAAATCTGCCTCTAAAAATAGAGTAGCAGGAACAATCATTGAAACCTCATCAAAAGGCTCAACTGTATTTATTGAGCCACAAGTGATTACAAAGTTAAGTGGTGAAATGGCGATTTTAGTTGTGGAAGAAGAAATGGAAGTTTATCAAATACTAGCAGGACTTTCAGGTTTGGTTTTAGAACAACTGCATGCCATTAATATCAACATAGAACTGATTAGCCAGTACGATATGGTCTTTGCTAAAGGAAAATACAGTATGGCAACCGATGGGATTGAACCAATATTGAATGACTATGGTTTTGTTAAAATGGTCGCTTGTAAGCACCCTTTTCTAGGTAAAGAAGCCGTTCCTCTTGACTTTGAAATCGGGAAAAACTACCGAAGTCTAGTCATTACAGGTCCAAATGCAGGTGGGAAAACCATTGTCTTAAAAACCATTGGGCTGTTGACCTTGGCGACTATGTCAGGCTTTCATATCACGGGGGCAACTGGCACTGAAATAGCCGTTTTTGAAAAGCTATTCGTGGATATTGGAGATAACCAAAGTTTAGAAAATGCCTTATCGACCTTCTCATCTCATATGAAAAATCTAGCAAGAATTATGAATCAAGCCAACCACAAGACCCTGTTACTATTTGATGAAATCGGAAGTGGAACAGAACCGAATGAAGGGGCAGGGATTGCCATTGCTATACTGGAAAAACTTTATTTAAAAGGTTGTATCACAGTTGCCACAACCCACTACGGAGAAATCAAAGGCTACTCTGAACAACACCCAGACTTTATGAACTCTGCCATGCAATTTGACAACGAAACCCTTACACCACTCTACAAACTACTTATCGGAAAATCAGGTGAGAGCAACGCTCTTTGGATTGCCAATAAAATGGGGATTGCTGAGGATGTACAAAAAATTGCACAAGGCTATATGAAAGAGAAATCATACAACTTGGCGAAGGTCGATGAAAGTCGAGTTCGTAAAGCGAGAGTCGTTAAAGAGGTCGATGAAAATCATTATGATTACCAACAAGGTGACCGTGTGAAATTGTTGGATTACGATGACATGGGAATTGTCTATGAGGGGATTAATCAGCTGAATAATGTGAAGGTTTATTACAAAAAGGAATTTGTTGATGTGAATATCAAGCGACTCCAACTTGATTTACCTGCCAGTGAATTGTATCCGCAGGGCTACGACATGAACCAACTGTTCTCTGACTTTAAAGACCGTAAGTTCCAACATGACATGGAGCGAGGCTCGAAGAAGGCATTGAAGAAAATTCAGAAGGAAATAAAGCGAGGTTATGAGCACGAGTAATTTTTTTAAGGAGTTATTTGATACTGATGCATTCGATGCAAGATTTAGAGCCGCTAAATCAGAAATCGAGTGTGATGAACATGAAAATCTAATAAAAATCATCTTACGAAACTTAGATTGGCCAAGCTATAGGGGTATCTACCCCCTGGGCAAGAGTGGACTGTTTCGGGAAATAATATCTTAGTAAAGGTTGTTTCAAAAAAAGACGTAACAAGTGAAACCATTAGCATTTCCGACTATAACGTCCGTCAGCGAACAGTGAGTCGACAAACATTAAAATTTTTTGATGAGGGCAATTATAAGGAGACTTGACATGTTGAAGAAAATCGGAATAGCTCTTTTAATTGTAGCGCTTATTGTTATCGTCCTATTTGTTTTAATAGCGATATGGGTTCATTGGAACTTATCATAAAGTTGTTTTGGTAGTTTTGAAGAATGCTATTCAAGCTATCAATAAATGTTAGGGTATAGTATAATAGAGCTGTTGATTTCGTTGTGCTATTTATTTCGAGTAGGAGGAGTTTTTTATGTTTAAAGTGATTAGTTTTGTAAAATTCATTATATTTATAAGTGGATTAATTTGGTTTGGATATAGAGCATATATTGCTGATGCTGGTAGCGGTGGGGAATTCCTTTGGTTATTTTCAGCTATATTATGGTGTTTCGGCTGGTGGGTCGCCAGGTGGTTTAAGAAAGTGAAAGAAATCAATGCTCTTCCTTTATTGAGTGCATCTGTAAGGGTTGTTTCTTCGTTACATGAGGTAGAAGAATTTACTAATCAGGTCGATGAAAATCTGTTTACAACATCAACAGATCATAAATATTCAATTGCATTTGAATTTCCTGATAAAAGTCGCAAACTATTCGGTGTTGATGCTGAGCAATATGCCCTTATTTGTGAAGGTGATACAGGAATTCTTAGCTATAAGCAACTTAAAAATGGTAAGCTTTTGTTTGTTGATTTTCAGCGATATGCTTAATAACATCATTTTGATTGCATCTAGGAAAAACTTCTATTTTCTCAGGAAGAAATTAGCTTATAATAAGAGATATCACTACAAACGAAGTGATATCTCTTTTTCTTCAATGATAGATCGTAAGGAAAAAATGGGAGAATTTTAAATAAAATCAAGATAAGTGATCGGAAAATGGTATAATGAATAGATCATACTGAATAGTATACCAATTCAATATTTTAGAAATGATGAGGTTTTTATGAAAACAGCATATACACCAATGATTCAGCAATATTTAACTGTGAAAGCAGAGTATCCTGATGCTTTTCTCTTTTATCGTTTAGGCGATTTTTATGAGATGTTTTTTGACGATGCTTTGAAGGCTTCGCGTGAGTTAGAAATTACTTTAACTAGCCGACAAGGCGGTGCACCTGAACCGATTCCGATGTGTGGCGTGCCTTATCACTCGGCACAAGGTTATATTGAAACACTCGTTAGTCGTGGCTTTAAGGTTGCGATTTGCGAGCAGGTTGAAGATGCGAAATTGGCTAAAGGGATTGTGCGTCGTGAAGTGGTGCAGCTAATAACGCCCGGCACCGTGATGGAAGGGAAAAATTTATTTGAAAAAGAGAATAATTATATCGGCTCTATTACTGATTTTGGTGCTGAAGTTTTTGGTTTTGCTTACATAGATTTATCAACTGGTGAACAGAAAGTTTCGCTTTTTGAAGAAGGTTTTTATGATGTGTTGAATGAAATTTCAACACTTGGAATTAAGGAAGTTGTTGTGAGTAATGACTTTGGTGATAAGCTTTCGAAGCAAGTTACTGAACGTGGTGTGCTGACGATTTCAATTGAGGATGAAATCGTACGGGATTGTGAATTGTTAGCGAAGCTAACTATTGATGAGCTACAAACTACTTGTGGGCGCTTGCTGCATTATGTGCGGCGGACACAGAAGCGTAGTCTTGATCATTTGCAAGTGGCAGAAGTCGTTACTGTACAAAATTATTTGCAAATTGATTATTTTTCTAAGCGTAATTTGGAGTTAACTGAAACTATTCGCTCGAAAGATAAGAAGGGGTCTTTGCTGTGGTTGCTAGATGAAACGAAAACAGCTATGGGTGCGCGGAGGTTAAAAGATTGGATTGAGCGTCCGTTGATTAATCGCAAATTGATTGAGCAGCGGCATAGTTTGGTAGAAGTATTCATGCAGCAATTTTTTGAACGTGAAAATATTCGTGAATTGCTAAACGAAGTTTATGATTTGGAACGTTTAGTTGGTCGAATCGCTTATGGAAATTGTAATGCTCGTGATTTGTTGCAGCTGAAAAAATCATTGCAGCAAGTTCCTGCTGTTTGTGAGGAATTGCGAAAGATGAACACTGAAGCTACGGCTCAAATTGCAGGTAATATTGATCCATGTGAAGATGTAGCGGCTTTGATTGAGCAGGCAATTGCGGATTCACCACCATTGTCGATTAAAGAAGGTGGGATGATTAAAGCTGGTTATCACGAACAGCTTGATCAATATCATAGTGCTTCAAAAAACGGGAAGAATTGGATAGCAGAGTTGGAAGCACGCGAGAAAGAGAGTACCGGAATTCGTTCGCTGAAAGTAGGGTATAATCGAGTTTTTGGTTATTATCTTGAAATTACGAAAGCCAATTTACATTTATTGAAAGACGAGCGTTATGACCGTAAGCAAACATTATCAAATGCGGAGCGCTTTATTACACCTGAACTAAAAGAAATTGAAACTGTTATTTTAGAAGCAGAGGATAAAAGCATTGAGTTAGAATACCAATTATTTATTGAAATTCGCGAGCAAGTTAAACAGTATATTAGCAAGTTACAACGGTTGGCGAAGCAAATTAGTGCAATTGATTGTATTCAATGTTTTGCAAAAATCAGTGAAGATCGTGGCTTTGTTCGTCCGATTTTGTCGGACTCACATTGCTTCAACATTCAAGATGGTCGACACCCGGTTGTTGAGAAAGTTTTAAAAGCACAGGAGTATGTGCCCAACGATGTGTTAATGAATCGCTCTGAGCGCGAGATTCTTTTGTTGACCGGTCCGAATATGTCCGGTAAAAGTACTTATATGCGACAAATTGCCCATACTGTAATTTTGAATCAAATTGGTTGTTTTGTGCCGGCAACAAAAGCGGAAGTACCGATTTTTGATAAAGTATTTACTCGAATTGGTGCTGCGGATGATCTAATTTCCGGAAAGAGTACGTTTATGGTGGAAATGTTGGAAGCACGCCATGCAATGGTACATGCAACTGAAAATAGTTTGCTATTGTTTGATGAAATTGGACGTGGGACTTCTACTTATGATGGGATGGCTTTGGCACAAGCGATTATTGAGTATATTCATAAGGAAGTGGGTGCGTTGACACTATTTTCAACGCATTATCATGAGTTGACTGCAATGGACAAGGAACTGTCAAGGCTTGCTAATATTCATGTTCGGGCAGTTGAACAATTTGGGAAAGTTGTTTTTCTGCATAAAGTGGTGGAAGGTCCTGCGGATAAGAGTTATGGAATTCATGTTGCTGAATTAGCAGAAATGCCGCCAGTATTAATTGAACGTGCGAGGGGAATTTTGACCGAGCTTGAAAGCAAGAGCAGCAAACGCGTGGGGCAAGTAGAAAATAGTCAATTAACTTTATTTGATGAGCCGGTTATGGGGATGGAGCAAGAATTAATTCAAGAAATTCGTGATTTGCGATTAATGGATATGACACCATTAAATGCTTTGAATAAATTGTTTGAGTTGCAGGCGAAGGCGAAATAAGACTGCCCCATAATTACTTATTCAGCAAATTTTTCGCTAATACGGTGAATCGAGTGTAATAGATTCTAAATCAAAGATTTAGTTAATGCTGTTGCCACTGATGAGGGGGTTAATTGATTTGCTTTCAACTAGGCAGGCAATAGCATAATAAACCGATAAATTAGCAAGAAATCTCACTTAGCGAGTGCATTGGTCTCAAATTATCATAAATCAAGATTTTTAATCGATTTAACGATAGTATTTTATCGTAAAAAATGTTTTTTCAATACATTTACGATAAATTGAAGCTGTCATTATCGTAAATCAAGATTTTTAATCGATTTAACGATAGTAATTTATCGTAAAAAATATTTTTTCAATGCATTTACGATAAATTGGAGCTGTCATTATCATAAATCAAGATTTTTAATCAATTTAACGATAGTATTTTATCGTAAAAAATATTTTTTCAATGCATTTACGATAAATTGGAGCTGTCATTATCGTAAATCAAGATTTTTAATCGATTTAACGATAGTAATTTATCGTAAAAAATATTTTTTCAATGCATTTACGATAAATTGGAGCTGTCGTTATCTAAATCAAGATTTTTAACTAATTTGTTAGGTCTACCTTGCTTTTTCTTAGCAAGACAGACCCAGTCAGAACGTAAAATTTGCCAAGAATACGGTCGCAAATAATTATGGGATAGGTCTAAGTAAAGGTGGTAAACATGGGGAAAATTCGATTATTAGGTGATGCTTTAGCCAATAAAATTGCAGCCGGTGAAGTGGTGGAAAGACCCGCTTCAATTGTCAAAGAGTTGCTGGAGAATGCGATTGATGCTGGTAGTACAGTGATTGAGGTTTTTATCGAAGCGGCAGGAATCTCGTCAATTCGAATCATTGATAATGGTGATGGTATTGCGCCTGATGATGTGCGAAACGCTTTCGAGCGACATGCTACTAGTAAAATTAAAGATGAAACGGATTTGTTCCGAATTCGGACACTTGGTTTTCGTGGAGAAGCACTACCTAGTATTGCTTCTATTTCGCATTTAGAAATGGTCACCTCCACTGGTGATGGTATGGGCAGAAAGATTGTTTTAGAAGGTGGGAAAATTATTACTGATGAAGGTGCAGCTAGCCGAAAAGGTACAGATATTAAAATCAGTAATATTTTTTATAACACACCTGCACGATTAAAGTATTTGAAATCGGAAGCAACTGAATTAGGGAACATTTCTGATATTGTAAATCGTTTAGCAATTTCTCATCCGGATATTTCTTTTAAATTAATGAGTAATGGCAAGCAATTGCTTAAGACAGCTGGTAATGGCAATGTGTCGCAAGTATTTGCCAGTATATATGGTTTAGAAACAGCTAAAAAAATGGTGCCATTTTCAGCGAGTACACTTGATTTTGCGATTGAGGGATTATTAGCATTACCTGAAATGTCGCGTGCTTCACGCAATTATATAACGATTTTGATTAATGGCAGATATGTTCGCAATTTTTTAGTTTCAAAAGCGATTTTGGAAGGGTATCATACACTTCTGCCGATCAATCGTTATCCATTTGTACTTTTAAATATTACAGTAGATCCTTATTTGGTTGATGTAAATGTCCATCCGGCTAAGATGGAAGTGCGTCTTAGTAAAGAGCAGGAATTGATGGCACTTGTGACGAAAACAATTCGTGAAGTATTGCAAGAACAATCTTTGATCCCAACTGTTACAGCTACAACTGCAACCGCATCTAAAACTCGTAAAGTGCAAAATAATGATATGCAACAAACGTTTGTATTAAATGAAACTACAAAAACATCCAAAAAAGAGAACACAAAGCCATCTAAAAAAGCAATCGATTTGTATAATCAGCATTTGGACAAGCATATTACTGAAGAGAGAACAATATCCTATCCTGCTGGAATTAAGAAACCAGCACAAAAACCGATTGTTGTGGAAGAAGCACCTGCGACTTATCAAGTAGCAGAGAAAAAGCAGGCACAAATACCGAAAATGGATGCTATTGGTCAAATGCATGGTAGTTATATATTAGCGCAAAATGAAAATGGTCTCTATTTGATTGATCAACATGCTGCACAGGAGCGTATGAAGTACGAGTTTTATAAAGTAAAAATTGGTGAAGTAGAACAAACTATGCAAACACTTTTACTGCCGATTACGCTTGAATATCCTATAGATAAAGTGATTAAAATTAAAGAATTCAAGGAGCAATTGATGGCAATTGGCCTTGAGCTTGAGGAATTTGGGAATAATAGCTTTATTGTTCGAGCAACACCGACTTGGTTTCCAAAAGGAAAAGAAGAAGCAACAATTGAAGCGTTGATTGAGCAAGTATTGGCAGCAAAAAAAGCGAATATTGCAAAATTGCGAGAAGAAGTGGCCATTATGATGAGTTGTAAAGCATCAATTAAAGCAAATCAGCATTTGCGTCATGATGAAATGCAAGCGTTATTGGATGATTTAGCTTGCACTAGCGACCCATTCACTTGTCCACATGGTCGACCTGTGATCATTCATTATAGTGTGAAGGAATTGGAGAAGATGTTTAAAAGGGTGATGTGATGAAAGCAAGAGAAAAAGTAATCAGTGACTATTTTCAAGCATGGATTAAAAAAGATGTTTCTGTTTTAGAAAATGTTTTTGCACCAAATGCTGTTTATATTGAATCTTGGGGACCGGCATACCGAAGTCGTGCAGATATTGTCCAATGGTTTATTGATTGGAGTAAGCAAAATAACGTGTTACAATGGGATATCAAGCTATTTTTACATGAAGGAAAAACATGTGTATGTGAATGGTATTTTGAGTGTGAATGTAAAGGTAAAGTGGATGAGTTTAATGGCGTTTCCATTATTGATTTTGATGATGATGACAAAGTTGTGATGTTAAAAGAATTTCAATCTAAAGTGCCAAATGTCTATCCTTACGAATAGCATAAATTGATTGAAAAAGAGAACAACCGAAAGGATGGAGGAGTATGAATTTTAATCTAAAAGAAGAAATTGCCAATGCTATTACGCATGGAATTGGTTTTTTGCTTAGTATTGCAGGACTTGTAGTTTTGATTGTACGTAGTGTAGCTACAGATCAAAGTCCGTTGTATTTAACAAGTGTGATTATTTTTGGAGCGAGCATGATTATGTTGTATTTGTGTTCTACCTTACTTCATAGCCTGCCTTTCAAAAGAACAAAAAGGTTATTTACCATCTTAGATCATTCAGCTATTTATCTTTTGATCGCAGGAACTTATACACCATTTCTGCTTGTGACATTAAAAGGAGTACTGGGATGGGTGCTTTTTGGCATTGTGTGGACGATTGCTATATCCGGAGTTGTTTTCAAAGCGATATTTGTTGATCGATTTAATGTGATTTCAACAATCGGTTACTTAGTGATGGGATGGCTCATTTTGGCTGCTATTGGCCCTATTTATACAGCATTACCTACTATTGGTTTTAGCTTATTAGTAGCAGGCGGTCTTCTTTATTCACTAGGAACGATTTTTTATTTATGGGAAAAGCTTACCTTTAGTCATGCTGTATGGCATTTATTTGTTTTAGGTGGAAGCGCATGCATGTTCTTTTGTGTTCTCTTTTTTGTATCTTAAAATTTAGATATGGAGTGTAGTGAAAAGTGATCAGAAACCTTTATCCAGGAGAGTTTGGTATGGAAGGGAAAATTGATTTCCCATTATTCGGTCTAGAAATTGATGTCATGATAGGCAAAGGTGTCAGGCTTGAATATGCTGAGAAATGTGCTGGATATTTACAAAACCTTCCTAAACAAGTGATTGAGAAGCTTTGTGAAGGGGCGATTAACTATTGTGAGGAATTTCGAGTGTATTTTGATGATGAAGGATTATCTATTCCGGAAAATATGCAATCGAGAGAAATTTTAAAATATATACACCCAAACAGCTTAATAGTGGACACACCTGAGGATGATAGCATTATCGCATTTCAAATGGAACTTAATTGCGATTGGGAAGTAGAGCATGGTATGGAATGGGTCATTAGAGATAGTGAAGTTTTGTACGTTGGTCCTTTTAATGGTGAAAGTGCTTGGTATGAGAAAGAGCACTTTAAAACAGGATTTGGACAGAGTTATGTGGCTATTGATGATTGATGAAAGAAATTTATATTAAACAGGGGGCTAACAGCACGCCCCATAGAATAGCAATAAGGGGCTGTCTTGCTAAAAACGAGCCACCCCTTTCTCGATTTACTTACAGAATTATATCGGTAAAGTGACTCTTCACTGCAATACTAGTAGTTTTAGCAAACAACTACCGGTAATCATGATTTTTTCTTGATTTACCGGTAGTATTATACCGGTAAAATTACTTTTTCACTGCATTACCGGTAGTTTTGGCGAACAACTACCGGTAATTATGATTTTTTCTTGATTTACCGGTAGTATTATACCGGTAAAATTACTTTTTCAATGCATTACTGGCAGTTTTGACAAACAACTGCCGGTAATAGTGATTCTTTCTTAATTGTTACCTTGGTTTTTTCTTAGCAAGGTAGCTCCTTATTTTTTCACTCTTGACAAGCTGATATACTTTTTAAATCTATCAGCTCTCTTTTTTACTGCTGTATAAGCTCAAAGTGTTTATGCAGTTGAAAGTAAATGCAAAACCTCTCCTTGTAAACCTAGATTAATTCCTCTATATTATAATGTATTAGAACAATGTGGAAGAGAGACAAATGAAATGATTGGATTAGGAACAATTGCAAATGTGATTGCAATTGCTATAGGTGCTACTATCGGCCTTATTGTTAAGGGAGGAATCCCTGAAAGATTTGAAAAAACGATCATGAGTGCACTTGGATTATCCTCGATGTTTATCGGTATCAGTGGTACTTTACGAGGTATCATGATCATCAATCAAGATGGTAGTCTATCATCTCAGCATATCATGCTCATGATCCTTAGTTTGGTAGTTGGTGGATTAATTGGAGAATGGATTGATATAGAAAAGCGATTAGAAAATCTTGGGGTATGGTGCGAGCGGCGCTTAACGTTCACAAAGCGTAATGATGATCAATTTGTAGAAGGTTTTATTACTACATCTTTGCTATTTTGTGTAGGTGCAATGGCTATTGTAGGCTCTCTTGAAGATGGATTGAATGCAAATGCTTCTATTCTATATGCAAAGTCTATCATGGATGGTATCGCTGCTCTAATTTTTGCAGCATCTCTTGGGAGAGGTGTTTTATTTTCTATTATTCCCGTTGCGATCTATCAAGGAGGAATTACGCTATTAGCCAGACTGATTGAACCGTATTTGAATGATGTGGTGATTAGCCAAATGTCATTTGTAGGCTCAATTCTTATTTTTTCGATTGGTATCAATCTGATATTTGGGAAAAAAATTAAAATTGGAAACTTGTTACCGGCAATTGTGATACCAATTATTGTGCAAATTTTTATCTAGGAGTGCCTTTAGTCATGAAGGAAAAATTATTAATTATTGTTGGACCAACAGCGGTAGGAAAAACAGCTTTATCCATTGCCTTGGCAAAGAAGTTTCAAGGTGAAATTATTAATGGTGATGCAGTACAGGTTTATCAGCAATTGGATATTGGTTCTGCCAAAATTACGCCAGAAGAGCAAGCAGGGATCCCGCACCATTTGATTGACATAAGGCAACCAAATCAATCATATAGTGTTTTTGATTTCAAAAAAGATGTTAGCCAGCTTGTCACTGAAATCAATAATCGTCAGAAGTTGCCGATTATAGTTGGTGGTACAGGTTTGTATATTCAGTCACTGCTGTTTGATTATCACTTTTCTGAAACTGCATCAGATAAGGAAATCCAGCAGCGATTACGCCAGAAAAGTGGTGAAGAGCTGCACCAAGAGTTAATGTTAGTCGATGAAGCAGCAGCGGAAAAAATTCATCCTAATAATGTGAAGCGACTTGTGCGTGCACTGGAAGTGTGCTTAACTACCGGTAAAAAATTTAGTGAGATTGGAAGCACCGCCGTGCAAAACGAACATTATCATGCAGCAGTAATAGGCTTAACTATGGAGCGGCAAATGTTGTACAATCGTATTAATCAACGTGTGCTGCAAATGATTGAAGCAGGACTAGAAGAAGAAGTTCGGCAACTATTTGCTGCTGGTTTAGAAGATGCACAAGCCATGCAAGCTATTGGCTACAAAGAATTTATTCCTTATTTTAAAGCTGAAAAAAATCTTGATGAAGTGATTGCTGCTATTCAGCAAAACTCTCGTCGCTTTGCCAAAAGGCAATATACTTGGTTTCGTAATAAAATGGATGTCAATTGGTTTGAAATCTCTCATCCGAATCAAATAGAAACTGACTTTGCACCGATCATTGATTTTGCAAAATTATTTCTCGGGAAAACGCAAGAAATGACAAAATAATAGACCTAACCCGTAACTATTTGTGACTGTATTTTTCAGCAAATTTTTCGCTAATGCAGTGGCTTCTAGTCAAATCGGAGATTTGAAGAAGCTGTGCAGGGACAATGCTAGCTAAATCAAAGATTTAGAGCATTCTCGCCTGCAAGGAACGAAGAAGGCGAATACAGTGACGTATTTAACTGATGAGGGAATTGCATGTCAATTCCCAGTCAGAGCGGGAAATTTGCAAAAAATACAGTTGCAAATAGTTACGGGTTAGGTCTAAAGGATTAGAGAGAAATTTTCACCTAGAAAATTGTCGAAATAGGACGGAGGGTGACTTTTCTTGGAAGAACAGGCGCTTACAGTCAGAAAAAGCGGACAAATTAACGTTGTCCTACAGAAAAAGTTAGATATATCAAGAAATACTGCTGCGGAGTCAGCACCACTTTTAGCAATAGATGTATTAGAAGAACATTCACCATTACTGGAAATAGAGGAAGAAATGAACCATCTGGTAGGGATGGATGCAATCAAGCAAAATATAAAAGAGATTTACGCATGGATCACGGTAAATGCACGTCGAGAAGAAAAAGGTCTAAAATCTGAAAAACAGGCTTTGCACATGATGTTTAAAGGTAATCCGGGTACAGGAAAAACAACAATGGCCCGACTAATTGGTAAAATGTTTGCCAAAATGAATGTACTTTCGAAAGGGCATTTGATTGAAGCAGAACGAGCTGATTTAGTTGGAGAGTATATCGGACATACAGCGATCAAAACAAGGGATCTTGTTAAAAAGGCATGTGGTGGCATTTTATTTATAGATGAGGCTTATTCACTTGGAAGAGGTGGAGAAAAGGATTTTGGTCGTGAGGCAATTGATGCACTTGTGAAGCAAATGGAAGATAAACAGCATGAATTTGTTTTAATTCTTGCGGGCTATCCAGAGGAAATGGATCAGTTTTTAAAAATGAACCCGGGCCTTGCTTCACGATTTCAAATTGTGATTGATTTTCCTAACTATTCCATTGACCAACTAATGGAGATCAATGATAAAATGTTATTGGAGCGTCAATATTTTTTTAGTCAAGAAGCAATGGGGGTACTTCGCAATCATTTGGAAAAAATTTTAGGGAGCGGACCTAGTCATTTTTCTAATGGTCGCTATATTCGTAATATTATTGAGAAATCGATCAGAATGCAGGCACTTAGGGTGTTACAGCAAGATTTGTATGATCGACATGAACTGATGATGCTTCGGAAATGTGACTTAATTTTATGAGAATCATAAAATACTAAAAAGAATATGGTTTAATGTCTTTGCATTGACAGACTTTTATTGTAAAATGGAGTGTAGGATAAAAGTTTGTCTTTTTGATTGGACGAGCTGTCGGAGGTTTTTTATTTGAGTAACGAAGAAATATTAGTCAGTTGTGATATTGGCACTTCAGCGATTAAGGTTATTGTTTGCCAGGCTGAAGGGAACAATTTGAATGTTTTGGGTGTTGGTGTTAGTCCTTCAGATGGTGTGAAAAAAGGGCAGATTATTGATATTGAAAAAGCGGTTAAAGCGATAAAGTCAGCAGTTGGGCAAGCAGAGCGTATGATTGGAATGAAAATTGAAAATGTTCATGTTGGTTTGAGTGCTCATCATGCTGAAATAGGCAATTGTGATGGTGTTGTTGCTATTAATAACCCTAATCGCGAAGTGACGAATGAGGATAAGGCACGTGTGCGAATTCAAGCTGAATTGGTACAAATTCCTCAAGATAGAGAAATTATTGAATTAATTCCACTAAGATATAAAGTTGATGAAATGGAAGGCATTGTTGATCCTAAAGGCATGTCAGGTATGCGCCTTGAAATGGAAGGCATTTTAGTGACAGGATTAAAAACGGCTATTCACAATACTTTGCGGGCAGTGAATCGAGCTGGACTCAATGTAGCAGGTGTTGCTTTTGCGCCGTATGCTTCTGGTACGTATCTTTTAACAAAGGATGAGCTGGAGCTAGGTACAGCGCTGATTGATATTGGTGGTGGAACAACAACAGTTTCTGTGTTTATTGAAGAGGAGTTAATTGATTCTTTTGTTATACCGATAGGTGGAGAAACGATTACAAAAGATTTAAGTCTTATTTTAAAAACAAATACAGAAGAAGCTGAGAAGTTAAAGCTGAAGTATGGTCATGCTTTTCTTGACTTAAACACGGAAGCCGAAGAGATCATGGTATCAGTGATTGGAACAGATAAAGAGCAGCCGGTTACTCAAGTTATGATTGCAGAAATTGTTGAAGCAAGATTAACCGAGATTTTTGAGTTAATTGGAAAAGAGCTTGATAGATCTAACTTAGCTTCAGCCATAGGTAGTTATGTCCTAACTGGTGGTACAACTAAGGTGAATGGTGTGCAAGCTTTAGCGGAATATCTATTAAATGTTCGCGTTCGGACAGCTGTTCCGAATTTGATTAGTGTGAGAGAACCACAGTATACTAATGGTGTAGGCATTTTGGCGCACACAGTTACTAGAGCAGGCTTAGATGGAACGCTAATCGGTAGCGGTGTAGGTGCATATATCGAAGAAAAAAGCGAGGTGCTAGCTAATCAGCATCTACCTTCAAAATCAAAGCCTAGTCATAAGGTTGGCAAAGAAAAAAAAGAAGGAAAGAAATTTAATTTTAAAGGGTTTATTACTAACTTTTTTGAATAATTAGTATTGAAGTTTTAAATAAGTAATAATTAAGTAGAATTCATAAAACGCAAGCAGAAAGGTTCCTAGGGTGATTACATGTTGGAATTTGATAAAAGAATGGATCAAGTAGCAGTCATTAAAGTTGTAGGCGTTGGTGGCGGTGGCAACAATGCGGTAAATAGAATGATTGAAAGTGGTATACAAGGTGTTGAGTTTATTTCCTTAAATACTGATTTGCAGGCGCTGAATGTGTCATTAGCACCTACTAAATTGCAAATCGGTGCGAAATTAACCCGAGGACTTGGTGCTGGTGGTAATCCGGAGATCGGAATGAAATCAGCAGAAGAGAGTAGAGATGCAATCGCTGAGCTATTGCAAGGTGCAGATATGGTATTTGTAACAGCTGGTATGGGTGGCGGAACCGGAACTGGTGCAGCACCAGTTGTAGCTGAAATTTCCAAAGAAGTTGGTGCACTTACTGTAGGTGTTGTAACTAGACCATTTTCGTTTGAAGGTCGAAAAAGAACAATGCAGGCGAATCAGGGGATTGATCAATTTAAAGAAGCTGTTGATACTTTGATTATTATTCCAAATGATCGTTTATTGGAAATTGTTGATCGCAATACACCAATGTTAGAAGCTTTCCATGAAGCAGACAAAGTGTTGCGTCAAGGTGTGCAAGGCATTTCTGATTTAATTGCAATTCCGGGTGAAGTAAATCTTGATTTTGCAGATGTAAAAGAAGTGATGTCACTCAAAGGTTCGGCACTAATGGGAATTGGCCGAGCAACTGGTGAGAATCGTGCAGCAGAAGCAGCGAAAAAAGCAATTTCCAGTCCGCTTTTAGAAACTTCCATTGATGGCGCCAAAGGTGTTATTTTAAATATTACTGGTAGCACTAATATGAGTTTAATTGAAGTGAGTGAAGCAGTGAACATTGTGGAAGAGGCTGCTGATCCAGAAGTAAACCTTATCTTTGGTACTTGTATTAATGATAATTTAGATAATGAAGTTATTGTAACAGTTATCGCAACAGGATTTGAAGATAGTAGACAAAATCGAGTTGCAGTAGGAGCAATGCTGAATAAAGGAACTGCTACAACAAAAGAAAAAATTGAAAGAAGAGCGCAAGCATCACAAGTAGAAGCACGCACTGCTACTAATCAAAATGATGAAGAATTTGATGTTCCAGCTTTTTTGAGAAATCGTAATCGCAGACGATAGAATAGGAATCAATTTTAATATGTCACATCTGGGAAGTTAGATGAATCGCTAACTTCTCGGGTGTGGCATATTTTTTATGTGAATATTCCATCTCGTGCCGACTGCATCTATTCGACGAAATAACAATAAAATTTTTAAGTTTCACCAACCAAACTATGACATATTTTGCTTGTAAGCTAGTTTTATAATAAGCTATACAATTGCTATAAAGTAATTTCTAGTGTTTTTAAGTGGTACAGGGGATAGGTAGATGACCATTTATATTGATGCAATTTGGTTATTAAATTTTGGGTTTGATACGCTTTTATTGATGTGGACCCTTTTGTTAATGAAAGAAAAGCTAATTTGGTGGCGAGTAATATTAGGTGGATTAATCGGTTCTGCAACAGTTTGGCTTTATATTACACCTTATGCTTATTTGCTAGATATTTTTTGGATCAAAATAGCAATTTCGTTATTGATGGTTGCAATGATCATGAGCATTCGTAAGTGGCGCAAGTTTTTGGTTGCACTTATTACATTTTACCTTGTAACGTTTTTAGCAGGAGGGATGTTGTTCGGATTACATAGTCTTTTAAATAGTCATACTAGTATGGTGCTAGAGAGTACACATGCTAACGTGAATTTATATGGTGATGAGGTAAGTTGGCTTTTTGTAGTTGCCGCTTTTCCAATCACGTTTATATTAATGAAAGTTTTTACTAGAAATATTAAGGTGATTCAATATTTTGCTAAGCAGCAAGTTCAAGCAGTATGTGAAATTAATAGTTATCGATTGCCATTAGTTGGGTTTGTTGATACAGGTAATCAATTGACTGATCCGCTTACTGGAACGCCGATTGTGATTATTTCAATTGATCGTTTGGAAAAAATTCTTCCGGATGAAATGTTGCGAATGATTCGAGCAGGGCTCTCGCCTGAAAGTGATTTGCCGCATGAGTGGCAAGAGAGAATGCGAGTGATTCCTTATAAAGTTGTTGGTCATGATCGCAATGTGATGTTAGCATTTAAGCCGGATTTTTTTGAAATTGATGGGCGTCACTGCGCTTGTTTGATTGCTTTTACAACAGATCGATTGTCGAATAAAAGTCAGTACAATGCCATTATTCATCCGGAGTTAATGGTGGGATAAGCATAAGGTGCTTTAGCAAGCGTTTAGAAACGGAGCGTCTCAAAAAGTAGTTATAATGAATGCAATTCATTGTATGAGCTTTTTGAAAGAGCAGAGTTTCTGTGGCGGCGACTGTCCAAATCTTCGATTTGGCTAACAGAGCCCCTGCAAGGATTCTCCAAGAAGCGTAGCTGATTGGCTAGAATCTACTGCTCGCAGGGCCCGATTAAGAACAAGGGAGGATTTTAGATGAAAGTTTTGAGAGTACAGATGAAATATTTTTGGTCAAAAATATTAATTAAATTTGGAATTGGTGCCAATGAAATTTATTATATCGGTGGCAGTGAAGCTTTGCCACCGCCGTTAAGTAAGGAAGAAGAAATTTTTTATGTTAATCAGCTGGCTAGTGGTGATGAAAGTGCGCGATCTGTTTTGATTGAGCATAATTTACGATTAGTGGTCTATATTGCGCGAAAATTTGAGAATACTGGGATTAATATTGAGGATTTAATTAGTATTGGTACGATTGGTTTGATTAAAGCAGTGAATACATTTAATCCGGAAAAAAAGATTAAATTGGCTACATATGCTTCACGCTGTATTGAAAATGAAATACTCATGTATTTACGTAAGAATAGTAAAATTCGTAGCGAAGTATCATTTGATGAGCCACTTAATGTTGATTGGGATGGAAATGAATTATTGTTGTCAGATGTGATGGGAACGGAAAATGATGTGATTACAAAAGATATGGAGTCAGAGATTGATAAGCAATTATTAGGAGCAGCTTTGGAGTCACTTAATGAACGAGAGCGCCAAATTATGCATTTGCGCTTTGGCTTTGCTGGACAGGAAGAGAAGACGCAGAAAGATGTTGCTGATTTATTGGGGATTTCACAGTCGTATATTTCACGGTTAGAGAAGCGGATTATCAGACGGTTACGTAAAGAGATGAATAAAATGGTTTGATTATATTTTGTGCATATCTATTGATAAGGTTTTTGATTAAATAATTAGTGTCCGAAAAGGTGTCCTTATAATATTTCCCGACAGTTGATTTAGAAACTGTCGGTTTTTTGCTAAAATAACGGTTTTACCGACATTTTTTTGTCAGTAAATTAATAAAAATAATACTTTTTATACCAAATTCACCAGATTAACCAATTAAAAATATCGAAAAACAGTAAAAATCTAGCTTTAAGACAAAAAAACTGTCGGTTTTTTGCTTAAAAAGTGACTTTACCGACATTTTTCCATTTCAGCTCCTTCAAGATGACATAGTCCAGATGCTATAATGAATTAATCATGAAACTCACGGGGGGAATCACATGGAACAAGATTACAATCAAGATTGTAGCTTTGCAAAAGATAAAAATCGCTTTCGCTACCGTGCTGCAGCTATTATTATTGAAAATGATTGTGTTTTATTGGCCAGCAATGAAACAGTTGATTATTTCTACTCAATTGGTGGTGCGGTGCACTTAGGTGAAACAGCGGAAAAGGCTGTAGTAAGAGAAGTTATTGAAGAAACTGGCGTACAGTATGAAATTGAACGATTGGCATTTGTTCATGAAAACTTTTTTACAGATGACATAGGTTTTTTTAATGGAATCGATTGCCATGAGGTTGCTTTTTACTTTCTGATGAAACAAAGAGGAACAAAGAAATTGAATAGCAATAGCTATTGTATGGATGGCAAAGAATTTATGAACTGGATGCCTATTTCAGAATTAAAAAATCATAAAATATATCCTATTTTTTTTGCAGAGAAATTAGCAAAATTAGCAAAACAAGTAGAGCATATTGTTACGATAGAGGACACGAATGAATGATATTTGGAGGGGAATTACTTATGATTGAACTTAGAAGAATTTCAATTACAGACGACAACATGAAAGAATGTATTGAACTTGAAGTAGCAGCAGAACAAAGAAACTTTGTGGCCCATAATGCCGAAAGCTTGGGTGAAGCGTATGCCCGTAATAAAATAGGCAAGTGCGTAGTGCCCTATGCTATTTATGCAGACGGCGTGATGATCGGTTTTATAATGTATAAATTTATGAAGAACGAGATTGAAGATATATATGGTGAAGCTTGTTATTATCTTTGGCGGCTCATGGTTGATAAAAATCATCAAGGTAAGGGTTATGGCAGGCAGGCACTTGCAATGGTTATTGATGAGATGAAAAAAATGCCAAATGGTGTTGTGGATTATATTTATACATCGTATGAGCCAAAGAATGTTGTAGCAAAGAAGCTGTATGAATCGTTTGGATTTGTGGAAACAGGGCAAGTTGACGATGGCGAGAATGTGGCACGGCTTAAAATATAGAAGGCGTTTTATACTTAGCGATTGAGCCAATCACGTGGCTAATAAGCATTATCTACAGCCAAGTAAAGTGGATGATGTTCAAAAATCAGCGAATGCAAGAGCGGCAGGCTCAACTTAAAATTACTATAATTGTAAAAATCGTACTACAGTAGCAGCACGATTTTTACAAATACTTAATGTAATATATTTTTATTCATTTGTTTAATTGCTGATTTTTCCAATCTGGATACTTGCGCTTGGCTGATGCCAATTTCATCAGCTACTTCCATTTGCGTTTTTCCCATAAAAAATCTTTTCTTTAAAATGAGTTTTTCACGCTCATTCAAACGCTTCATTCCTTCTCGAATTGCAATGTCGTCAATCCAAGTCGTTTCAAGATTTTTGTCATCACTAATTTGATCCATCACATAAATTGGATCACCACCATCGTTGAAAATCGGTTCAAATAATGATACCGGGTCTTGAATTGCATCTAAGGCAAAGCAGACATCTTCGTATGGTGCATCTAATTTTTTGGCAATTTCTTCAATTGTTGGTTCTTTTGAAGTTAATCCCAACAATTGCTCACGAATTTGTAAGGCTTTGTAAGCAATATCTCGTAATGAGCGGGAAACTCTAATTGGATTATTGTCGCGCAAATAGCGTCTAATCTCTCCAATGATCATAGGCACTGCATAAGTAGAGAACTTCACATTTTGACCGAGATCAAAGTTATCAATTGACTTCATCAAACCAATACATCCCACTTGAAAGAGATCATCCACAAATTCGCGCCGATTGTAAAATCTTTGAATAACACTTAACACAAGGCGCAAATTACCATTGATTAATGTTTCTCTAGCATGGGCTTGTCCTGCTTGCATTTCAGCAAATAAAATCCTCATTTCTTCGTTTTTTAGTACGGGTAATTTTGAGGTGTCTACACCACAGATTTCAACTTTATTTCGTGACAAAATAGTTCCTCCTGGGCGATATTCTATGAGGCTGAGATAAAATCCAATTTGATTTTTACCCCAACTTCATAAGAAACAATAGTACGAAATTCAGTATCTCCTTGATCAAGTTTTATATGCATATAGGATTCATATAATTTTTGTTTTGGTTGGTGTTTTTCATAGAGAATATGCTATAGTATCAACTAGGCGAATGTCTCATATCGCCTAAGAAAAGGGGCGAGTGCATGCGTGAAAATTGGTCATTGAATATTGAAAATTGGGCAAATATTCCTGATTTAGTTGCTGGCTTTACTTTTAAAAATGATCATTTGAATTTAGGTTTGCATGTTGGGGATAAAAAAGAAGCAGTAATTCGTAACCGTCAAATAGTTGCAGAGGCACTGCAGTTCCCGCTTTCAAAATGGGTTTGCGCTGAGCAGACACATAGCGATCAGATTGTAAAAGTAGATGCGGCTTCTGCAGGTAAAGGAAGCATAGATTATCAAAGTTCAATTCCTGATACCGATGGTTTTTATACAGCAGAAAAGGACATACTGCTAACAATGTGTTACGCTGATTGTGTACCGATATTTTATTTATCACTCGAAAAGTCATTAATCGGGATCGTTCATGCAGGTCGAAAAGGAACAACACTTAATATTGCCGGGAAGATGATTGAAGTTTGGCAAGAAAAAGAGCAGGTAGCCCCGGAGGAAATACAAGTATTTATTGGTCCTGCTATTTGTGGGAATTGTTATGAAGTAGATGATAAGGCAATTGCTGAAACTGAAGCATTATTAGGTGCAGATGCGCAAAACGTCTATCAAAAAATTGACAAAAAACTAGCTGCACGTAGGCTAGATTTGCAGAGTGGTAGGAATTTACTTGATTTAAAGGCAGTAAATTTTTATAATATAATCAATATGGGCGTACCACGTCAAAATATTGAGATTTCTAATTATTGCACGAAGTGTGATGATTCGCTGTTTTTCTCTTACCGACGTGACCATGGATATACAGGTAGAATGATGGCTTATATGGGCTGGAATGGAGAGTAAACGTGGAAGTAAGTAAACAGCTAGCTCAGGTTCAAACTCGTATTAAGCAAACTTGTGAAAAAGCGGGGAGAAACCCTAATGAAATTACTTTAATTGCTGTTACGAAATATGTTTCTACAGCACGTGCTAAAGAAGCGCTAACAGCTGGAATACATGATCTAGCAGAAAGTTATGATAAAGGTTTTATTGAAAAGCACGCTATATTAGGAAGTCAAGCGATTTGGCATTTTATTGGGAGCTTACAGTCCAAGAAAGTGAAACATGTGATTAACGAAATTGACTATTTGCATTCACTTGATCGCGAGAAGTTAGCACAGGAAATCCAGAAGCATGCTAAGCAGCCCATTAAATGCTTAGTTCAAGTGAATATTTCACAAGAAGCTAGTAAAAGCGGTATTGATGAAAAAAATTTACTTTCTTTTGTTCAACTTTTGCAAAAATATGATACAATAAGGGTTGTAGGTTTAATGACAATGGCACCTTTAACTGATGATACAAGTATCATTCGTGCCTGTTTTTCGAAACTAAAGGAATTACAACAACAAATTCAGTCTTTGCGTTTGCCTTATGCATCTTGTGAGCATCTTTCAATGGGCATGTCAAATGACTTTGAGATTGCTATTGAAGAAGGTGCAACAATGATTCGCATAGGTACTTCTTTAGTAGGTGAGTAGAAGTGATTAGGGAAAAAGATAGATAGGTGGAGTGAAAAATGTCACTAAAAGCGAAATTTAGGTCAATGTTTGCGATGGATGAGGAAGCAGAATTTGAACAACCAGCTGTGCAGCAAAAAACACAATTGGCACAAGTTCCAGCACAATCAGCGTCAGTGAAATCATTCGGTCGCAAAGAGAAAAATAATATTGTTAATTTCCAAAGCCCGCAAAAAGTAGCACTTCAAATGAAAGTGGTAGAGCCACAAAGCTACGATGATGCAAAAATGATTACAGATCACTTGCATCATAAACGAGGGGTTGTCGTGAACCTTCATCTTGTTAACGAAGTACAGTTAAGAAGAATTTTGGATTTTGTTTACGGTTATATTTACGCAACAAATGGTGATATTCAAAAAATTGGTGCGAATATTTACCTTTGTACGCCGGATACTGTTGAAATCTCAGGAACAATCTCTGCTTTTGATACTGAAGAACGCAGCAATTATGTTAGGTGACAATAAATGAATAGCTTATTAAATTTACTACTACTAATAATAAACTTTTACGGATATGCCGTTCTGATTTATGTACTAATGTCTTGGCTTCCGGATTTAAGAAATTCCTCTTTTGGACGGCTAATAGGTAGCATTTGTGAGCCGTATCTGGCACCATTTCGTAAAATCATTCCGACAATTGGTGGTCTTGATATTTCACCGATTGTGGCAATTTTGGTGCTTCGACTTGCTAGTCAGGGATTGAAGCAAGTATTTACTTTCTTTTTTTAAAAATAATGAACTAAACTTGGGTCTCATTAGCTGTTATACAGTGATCCTGTTAGGGTTATAGATAATAATCTAAAATAAAAGAAAATGTTAATGGAGGATTTTGCATGCCACTTACACCACTCGAAATACATAGTAAAGAGTTCCATCGTAGCTTTCGAGGCTATGATGAAGATGAGGTTAATGAGTTCTTAAATCAAATCATTAAAGATTATGAGAACTTTATTCAGCAGAAGAAAAAAGCTGATGCGAAAATTGAAGAGTTACAACAAAGGTTAGACAAATTTGTGGGAATTAAAGATTCCTTGAACAAATCTATTTCTGTTGCACAAGGAGCAGCTGAGAATTTAAAGCGAAATGCAAAGTCGGAAGCGGGCTTAATTGTGAAGGAAGCTGAGAAGAATGCTGATCGTATTGTAAATGAAGCATTAGAGAAGTCAAGAAAGCTTTCAATAGAAGTTGAAGAAATGAAAAATCAAGCAGCATTGTACAAGTCAAAGTTAAGGTTGCTTGTGGAATCACAATTAAAAATGCTATTTGGAGATGATGTAGAGGATCCAGATCCGATTTGGGATGTCCCTGCAATTACGATGACATCTGATGCTGACATTGTTTCTGATACAATTAGCCAAATGGATCAAGTACTATCTGATTCATTTGATGATGATCAAGATACTGACACTTTGAAATCTTTTAATAGCTATGAAGATTATTTTGATCTACCTTCACTTAAAACGGATGATATAAAATCAGCAGAACTTGATTATGATGAGCCGATTAAAAAAGCGTATAATGGGTTTGACGAAAGCAAGATGGAAGAACTATCTAGCCTTGTTGCTAGTATGCAGGCAAGGAATGAAGAAGAGCAAGCGCCACAGAAGAGAAGAATGCGTTTTCGCACAAGAAAGAACTTGTAGGTATCATCTGTTTAGTAATTCTTTTTAACGAATTCTTACATATTTTGCGTGAATTTTGTTAAAACGAAATGGGGATATGTTTCTAAGCTTGTACTATTATTGAACTTTTTCATCTTTGTTAAGATGAAAAAGTTTTTTGTAATTACTAGATGCTGTGATGAGTTAGGCAGTATCCCTATGGGAACTTCGCCTACACATCTGAGGAGGAAAACAATGGACTATAAAGATACATTATTAATGCCGCAAACAGATTTTCCGATGAAAGGAAATCTACCGGTGCGAGAGCTGGAAATTCAAGAGAAATGGGAAGAAATGCAAATTTATGATCGTGTGTTGGAGCAAACAAAAAATATGCCTTCCTTTATTTTGCATGATGGGCCTCCTTATGCGAATGGTGATCTACACATGGGGCATGCGATGAATAAAGTGCTCAAAGATATGATTGTTCGTTACCATTCGATGACAGGTTTTTATGCGCCTTATGTTCCCGGATGGGATACACATGGCTTACCGATTGAGCAGGCACTAACGAAAAACGGTAAGGTGAATCGGAAAGCATTATCAGTTGCTGAGTTTCGTAAGTTATGCGAGGAATATGCATTAAAACAAGTTGACAGTCAGCGGGCACAATTTAAGCGTTTGGGAGTTCGTGGTGATTGGGAGAACCCTTATATTACTTTGCAGCCGGAGTTTGAAGCAGAGCAAATTAAAGTTTTTGGTGAGATGGCGAAAAAAGGTTATATTTATAAAGGATTGAAGCCTGTTAACTGGTCACCATCTAGTGAATCAGCACTTGCTGAGGCAGAGATTGAGTATAAGGATAAGCGCTCACCTTCTATTTATGTAGCTTTTGAAGTGGTAGATGGTAAAGAGAAATTGGATAGCGGGGTAAAATTTATTATCTGGACGACAACGCCATGGACTATTCCTGCTAATTTAGGAATTGCTGTTCATCCTGAGCTCATTTATGTAGTGGTTCAAGTTGGTGATGACAAATTTGTGATTGCAAAAGAGCTTTTGGGGGCAGTGACTGAGCAGTTGGAATGGGAAAATCCATTAGTTGTTCAAGAGATTGCCGGCGTAGATTTAGATTTAATTTTGGCACGTCATCCATTTTATGATCGTGAAGCACTTGTAATGTTGGGGGATCATGTGACAACAGATGCAGGTACGGGGTGTGTTCATACTGCACCTGGACATGGTGAGGATGACTTCATCATCAGTCAGCGTTATGGACTGGATGTATTATGTCCGGTTGATGGAAAGGGAGTTTTCACAGAGGAAGCACCCGGATTTGCCGGTTTGTTCTATGATAAAGCAAATCAGCCGATTACTGAAAAATTAGAAGAAGTTGGTGCTTTGTTAAAACTAGAATTTATTACGCATTCTTATCCGCATGACTGGCGGACGAAAATGCCAACGATTTATCGCGCAACTTCACAGTGGTTTGCTTCGATTAAAGATTTTCGTAATGAGCTTCTCCAAGCAATTAATGATACGAAATTTATTCCTGCTTGGGGTGAGACACGACTTTATAATATGGTGCGTGATCGTGGTGATTGGTGTATTTCGCGACAACGTGTTTGGGGTGTTCCGATTCCTGTTTTTTATGGTGAAGACGGTACATCGATTATTACGGATGAAACCATTACGCATGTTTCGGAATTGTTTAAGCAGTTTGGTTCAAATGTTTGGTTTGAGCGCGAAGCAAAAGATTTATTGCCAGATGATTTTACGCATCCAAGCAGCCCTAATGGTACTTTTACTAAAGAAACGGATATTATGGATGTTTGGTTTGATTCTGGCTCAACGCATCAAGGTGTGTTAGCGATTCGTCCGGAGCTTGAGAGACCAGCTGACCTTTATGTGGAAGGATCTGACCAGTATCGTGGTTGGTTTAATTCGTCATTGTCAACAGCAGTTGCAGTTACCGGGAAAGCGCCTTATAAAGGAATTTTAAGCCATGGTTTTGTGTTGGATGGCAAAGGGCAGAAAATGAGTAAGTCACTTGGTAATATTATCGCACCTGAAAAGATTGCAAAGCAGTATGGTAGTGATATTTTGCGCTTGTGGGTAGCATCGGTAGATTATCAAGCGGATGTGCGTGTTTCAGATGAAATTTTGAAGCAGGTGGCTGAAGTTTATCGGAAGATCCGTAACACTTTCCGCTTCTTACTTGGCAATTTGGCTGATTTTGATGCAATGAACGATGAAGTGATCTACGATGAGTTAGCTGATCTTCATAAGTATATGTTGGTCAAGTTAAATAAGGTGGTTGCTACAACAACGAATGCTTATCAGCAGTTTAGTTTTTCAGAAATCTTTCATACAGTAAATAATTTCTGTTCACGGGAATTAAGTTCATTCTATTTGGACTATGCGAAAGATATTTTATATTGTAATCAGAAGGATAGCCGTGAGCGTCGTGAAATACAGACAGTGATGTATCATTGTTTGACGAAACTTGTTAAAATTGTTGCACCGATTTTACCTCATACTGCTGATGAAGTGTGGCAATATATGCCGTTTGCTGAAGAAACCAGTGTTCAATTGACACAAATGCCGGATGTTTTGGATTTAGTAGGTGCAGAACAACTTGAAAGCAATTGGGATCGCTTCTTAGAATTGCGTGATGATGTTTTAAAAGCGCTTGAAGTAGCACGAGCAGATAAAATTATTGGTAAATCATTGAATGCTCATGTAGTGTGTTATGTAGACGAGGCTCATTTTGCTGGGATTGATCTTGGATCAACGACATTAGAACAATTATTTATTGTGTCAAAAGTTGATATTCGACCGTCAGCGGAAGCACCGACAGAAGCAATGCAGCTCGAGCATGCGACAGTGCAAATTCAAAAAGCACAAGGTGAAACTTGTGAACGTTGTTGGAATATTAGTCGGGAAGTTGGTACAATTAGTGAGCATCCGACATTATGTTTACGCTGCACTGATGTAGTTTAAGAAAATGACAATCAAAAATGCAATGTAAGTTAGGGATGCATTGCATTTTCTTAGGCGAATGTCCCATAGGGATACTGGTTAAAAATGCCTGAGATTGGCGAAGCTCTTTGTTGTCGTCAATCGCCATATTCCCGATATGGCTCAATCCTCCGCCGTGATCTTCACCAATCTCAG
>Ga0131853_10000416_pt1 | contig 77869 bp, 64 predicted proteins | sample TergutLab28metaG_FD_92764 | JGI IMG/M metagenome (GOLD analysis project Ga0131853, IMG submission 92764) | Labiotermes labralis P1 segment gut microbial communities from Petit-Saut dam, French Guiana - Lab288 P1 (version 2) (version 2) | ecosystem: Host-associated > Arthropoda: Insects >...
AAGGCTCGGAAAGAGCAAGAGGTCATCATCAGCCTTGATGATGGCAAACGCCGACCAGAGGACATGCTTTTTGCAGATTTTATGGAAGCGTGGTTAGAAGTGATACGCCCAGAGGTTAAGCTAACTACATTTGGTGGCTATCAAATGAATGTACAGAAAGCCATTGCTCCATACTTCCGCAAGAAAGGCATCTTGCTCCAACGTCTAACGGCTGATGACATCAATGCCTTTTATGCCGAGCAATTAAAAAGGGTAAAAGGTATGACTGTTCACAAGTTCCATGCCAATATCAGCAAGGCTTTGAAATATGCCGTGGAAATGGATTACATCCCTCACACTATAATGGGTAAAGTAAAACGCCCTAAAACGGAGCGGTTCACAGGCAAGTTCCTAAAGCAATCTGAAACGGTGGAGCTATTCGAGGCAGTTAAAGGTCACAAGCTGGAATTGGGAGTTATCTTCGGAGCATTTTATGGGCTTCGCAGGTCAGAAGTTATTGGGCTTCGGTGGGAATCAATAAATTTTGAAGCCAACACCATTACCATTGAGCATACTGTTACAGTAGCCAATGTTGACGGTCAAAAGGTAACGGTGGCTGATAATACCACCAAGACAAAATCCAGTTTCAGAACCTTACCTCTCGTGCCAGCTATTAGAGCCAAGCTGTTAGAGATGCAAGCCGAACAAGAACGTAACCGTAAACTATGCGGGAGTGCCTATAACAAAAAAGAGAGTGGCTACATTTATATTGATGCTCTCGGCAATCGTATCAAGCCCGATTATGTCTCGGCAGAGTTTCCTAAGTTTATGGAGCGTAACGGCTTTAGGCGAATACGCTACCACGATTTAAGACATAGTTGTGCATCACTTCTACTGGCAAATGGCGTACCCTTGAAGCAGATTCAAGACTGGCTGGGGCATAGTGACTTTGCTATCACTGCAAATATTTATGCTCACCTTGATTTTTCAGCCAAACACGCTACAGCAGGGGCTATGTCATGGATAGGGGACACATTCCTTACTCAAGACGTAGAAGACGTGATGGAAAAAGTAGAATAACTGTGACAAACAACTTGGGCAAACATCAACCAACGAAAAAGCCTGTAACCACGGGCGAAAATCGAGGTTACAGGCAAATTTTGGGCAAACATTTTAACAAAAACGAGTAAGTTGTGCTGAAACTACAATGGGATTCTAAAATATAGAAGCCAGCAAACCCGCAAGTTTACTGGCATTGTTTGTGGCGGAGGGTAAGGGATTCGAACCCTTGCGACGTTTCCGTCAAACGGTTTTCAAGACCGCCCCGTTATGACCACTTCGGTAACCCTCCAGTTAGGATGTTCACCCTGCACCCCAAAATTCCATCGCTGGAAATCGGGCAAACATCTTGGGCAAACATTGGTGCTATTAAATTGTTTGTCGAGGACAGAAACCTCGTAATCATAGGGCTTTTCGCCTGTCAGACGTAAATCATCTAACAGTTTTTCAAGACCGCCCCGTTATGACCACTTCGGTAGCCCTCCGGATGATGTGCTTATCCTACCATAGGATACCGAAAAAGTCAATGCGAATGTCATAGCTGGAGCACCGCCAGGATGATTAAAAGCACGCCGCTGAGCCAGGAGATATCTGCCGTGAGCCGGTGGGCCAGTTTGCCCCCCAGGGCGCATCCCGCCACCACGGCAACAGCGGTCAGGATCGCCATCAATCCCGCCGCAAGGGGGATTCCGGCGCCTAAGAGGCCGGCCCCCAGTCCGGCGGCGATGCTATCTAGGGACAGGGCCACCGCCAGAGCCAGGGCCTCCCGTGGAGAGAGAATCCGGGAGGCGTCCACGTCTGCCATATTGGGATCGGCGTAGACTTGGAGGACAAATTTGAGGTTGAACGCAGAAAAATTGATCTGGCTCGTGTGGTTTTCCCGCCTGCGGATCCAATTCTTGAGGGAGCTGTCGCAGATTCGCATCAGCCCCAGGCCAAAGAGAATGGCAAAGCTGATCCCGCCGATGAGCCGTTCATCTATGTACATCGCCGCCTGGGTACCCAAATACAGGGCCAGGGCTAAAATCCCGCTACAGATCAAGCTCAGGGTCAAAACGGACCTGACGGGGATTTTGATCTTCTGGCTCCCGTAGGCGAAAGAGGCCACCAGGGCGTCGATGGACAGGGCGAAGACCAGGATAAGTATCTCTACAATACGCAACACAAAACACCTCGCAAGGGATTTCTGTCTTATCCTATGCCTATTCCCTTACCCTGGTGCTAAATACAAAAAAGACCGTCTCTTTGGAAGAGACAGCCTTCTTTTTGCGCCTATTACAGAACTACTACACAGCCCGCTCGACCTTACCGGAGCGCAGACATCTTGTGCAGGCGTGTACACGGCGAGGTGAGCCGCTTACCACAGCCTTGACCCGCTTCACGTTTGGCTTCCACATTCTGTTAGACCGTCTGTGGGAGTGACTGACCTTAATGCCGAAGGAGACACCCTTATCACAATATTGACACTTTGCCATCTTGTTGCACCTCCCCCCAGGGATTGAAATGAAACGAAGTTCTCTTCGTAAGTTCAATGATTATGGTTTCATAAATCAAAGCGGATTATATGATACCAGATTTCAGCGCAAAATGCAAGGAAAATTTTTATTTCCGCCGTGGATTGTCGGAGCGGCCTAAGAGGTAGTCGGTGCTGACGTCAAAATAGTCGGCGAGTAGCATTGTGTTTGAGGCCGTTGGGTCAACGTCTCCGGCTTCATAGCGCCTGTAATTGCGTTCAGCAATTCCTAAAAGTTCAGCAATTTGCTTTTGGGTTTCACCTTTAGCAGTTCTCAATTCCTTTAACCGATCAGAAAAAGTAGCCATGTTCAAACCCTCGCAAAATATTTATAAAAAACCATTAACAGGATGCTAAACATCCTATATATCTAGGATAGAAACTATCCTGAAAGCAAGGAGGAAACGTGTACATGCAAAGCATATTAGAAGAATTTTTCTCCGGCAGAATCTTCCCGGAAGCGCAATCTTTCAGCCACAATTCGGCGTATGGACGAGCACTGGCCGCCGTTGCCCGCACCGAGGTCAATTTACTTGCCAAACTAAACGACGAAGAGGAAATCCTGCTTGAACAATATACAGATGCACAGATGCAACTGAATCGAATCACCACCGTAGACGGTCAAGTTTATGGCTACAAGCTAGGCGTATTAATGACCGCCGAGACCTTCCTCACAAGCGAAGATATCATCGCCTAATTGTAGCAAACACAGACAGAACGAGGATTGCCGCCACGGGTGGCAGTCCTTTTTCTATTGCCATTGGCCTAATACGACATGCCCCAGATGACCATCATTTCAGCCGGCTTCCCGCAGGCGAAGCAGGTCTCGCCGATCCGCTCTTGATCGAAGGGGATATTCCGGGAGGTGATACCGGTGGTGTCTTTGATCTGTTCTTCACAGGCTCTGTTCCCGCACCACATAGCTTTGACGAATCCGCCGTCGGTGTCGATGAGGGCTTTGGCCTCCTCTAGGGTCTGGGCGGTGAAAGTGTGGGCGTCCAGGTGCTTTTTCGCTTTTTCGTAGAGCCCCTGTTGTACCCCTTCCAATGCGGCGGCCACTTGAGAGTCCAAATCGTCTTGAGAGATGACGACCTTCTCCCCGTTGTCTCTTCGGACCAATACGCACTGATTTTGCTCCAAGTCCCGGGGACCCATCTCCAGTCGGAGGGGGACGCCTTTCATCTCGTATTCGGCAAATTTCCAGCCGGGGCTCTGATCGGATTCGTCCAGCTTGACTCGGATCCCGGCGGCTTTCAGACGGGCTAACAGCTCCGCCGCCCGCTCCATGACGCCCGGTTTATGGGTGGCGATGGGTACGATGGCTACCTGGATGGGTGCCACTTTCGGCGGCAGGATGAGGCCATTGTTGTCCCCGTGGGTCATAATAATCCCCCCGATGAGCCGGGTGGATGCGCCCCAACTGGTCTGGTGGCAGTATTGGATCGTATTGTCTTTATCCGTAAAGGTGATGTCAAAGGCACGGGCGAATCCGTCGCCGAAGTAGTGGCTGGTCCCGGCCTGTAGCGCCCGGGTATCGTGCATCATACACTCGATGGAATAGGTCTCCACGGCGCCGGCGAACTTCTCTTTCTCCGTCTTGCGGCCCCGGATTACGGGCATAGCCAGCCAGTTCTCGCAGGTGTCGGCGTAGACTTCTAACATCTGCATGGTCTCGGCCCTGGCCTCGGCCTCCGTGGCGTGGACGGTGTGGCCCTCCTGCCAGAGGAATTCCCGGTGGCGCAAAAACGGCCGGGTGGCCTTCTCCCAGCGGAGGACGTTGCACCACTGGTTATACAACTTCGGCAAATCCCGCCAGGAGCGGACGATCCGGCTGTAGTGGTCGCAGAACAAGGTCTCGGAGGTGGGGCGGATACACAGCCGCTCCGTCAGCTCCTCGCTGCCGCCGTGGGTGACCCAGGCCACCTCGGGGGCGAATCCCTCTACATGGTCTTTCTCTTTCTGGAGCAAACTCTCCGGGATGAGCAGGGGCATGGACACGTTTTCATGGCCCAAATCCTTGAACATACCGTCCATAACCCGCTGGATATTTTCCCAAATGGCGTAGGCATAGGGCCGTACCACATAAAAACCCTTGACACCGGCGTATTCGATCAGCTCGGCTTTCTTGACCACGTCCGTATACCACTGGGCGAAATCGACTTCCATATCGGTGATCTGTTCAACCTGTTGTTTTTCCTTCGCCATTTATGTTATCTCCTTCAAAGTAGTAAATCCTCAATCCTGCATATTCTATAGCGGACTACCCCCGTTGTCAAGGCACGGGCGGCGTATTGCGGCGTATACTAGGGCAAAGAATCCACACAAAGGAGACCCGCCCCATGAGCGCCCACGCCCAGTTCCATTGTAAGCCCGCCTGTGGCGAACTAATCGAGACAATCCTCCGGCTGGAGCCGGACAAATCCGCCGCCATCCACGGCATCGTGCTGGATCCGGCGGACAAACCCATCCCTGGAGTCTCCGTCCTCCTCTTTCGCACCGGGGAAGCGCAAGGCGAATCCACGCTGATCGCCAAAGCCTCCACCGACCCCGCAGGCCACTTCGTCTTCGGCCCCTTGGAGGGCGATGTGCTGTATCAGGTCAGGGCGTTTCGGAATGATACGACAATCCGGGTGTTGGAGTGAGGCGGCGGGTGTTTTCCCTACAAAAACACATAATGCTTCTTCACAGGCTTCGTCACCTTCCACACACAGGACAGCCCCGCAGGAAACACCACATAGTCCCCCGCACCGAACTGGACACTCCCGCCGTCATAGGTGACGGCCACTTCGCCCTCTACGAGTACGCAGTGTTCCTCACTGTCATAGTACCAGTCAAATTCCGAGACCCCGCACGTCCAGACGGGCTTGGCCAGCATATCCCGCCGCTCCGCCTCGCTGGGCTTTTTCACGATGATCTGCATATTATCTCTCCTCCCCTTCAATTGCTAACTGCTCATTGCTAATTGCTAATTATATTCACTTGCCCGTCGTCCTGGAAGAATTCCGCCTCCCTGTCGTGGCAGGTGAATAGGATCACCTGGCGGGTCTGGGCCAGTTCTTTGAGCAGGGTTAGCGCCCGTTCTAATCGGGTCTGATCGAACGCCACCAGGGCGTCGTCTAAGATCAGCGGACAGGGGCGCTCCTGGGGCATGGTCAGATCACAGATCGCCAGGCGCAGGGCCAGATAGATCTGATCTACCGTGCCACCGGAGAGATAGAGGATATCTCGGCTCACACTCTCCCCCACCTGCTCGGCGCTGGGGTTGAGATTTTTATCGAACAGTAGCCGCTTATAGGCCCCGTCGGTGAGCCGGTCTATGTAATAGCCCGCCCGCTGGGCGAGTAGAGGAGAAAACCTGGCAGACATCTCGCCGTCCGCCTCTTCCAACACAGAGATGGACAGTTCCAGGGCCTCGTACTGCGCTGTGAGTTCCGCCAATCGATCCGTCAAAGCGCCCCGTTTCGCCCCTAACACAACGGGGTCTCCCAGGACACGGAGTTCGCCCTTGGCCATGGCGTAGCTGTTTTTTAAGGCATCCAACTCCTTTTCCATCCGCTTTAAATCATAGCTAGTCTCGCTCTTGTTGCGCAGGGGGGATTTTAAGTCGTCTTGGGGGATTGCGGCAAAAGGGTCGCCCTCGTAGCGAGCCGTCATGGATTTGAGCATGGTATCGGTCATATCCCGCTCCCGTTGGACGACCTCTAAGCGATCCATCACTCTGCCCACTTCTCCCATGGCCTGGAGCGCCTCCGCCGGATCGCCCACCTCCGGGGCGAAGGTGCGGACAGCCGCCTCGAAGCTGTCTCTGAGCGCATCTCGTTCCGCCATGATCTTCTCGCAGACCACATCCGTCTCGAAAAAGGCTTTTTTCAGATCTTCGCTCCGGCCATAGAGCCGCTCGTACTGCTCCAACTCCCGGAGTAGCGCGTCTGCATCGGCTACTCGCAGGTGGGAGAAGGTCTCATCTCTTTTTCTCTGCGCACGTTTGGCACGGCTCCGCTTCCGATAGAGCAAGCTGCCCAGGACCACAATGCCCACTGTTCCGCCGATAGATACCCAATAGAAGGGCAACCCCGTCATCACAAAGGCGGCCAAAGCGCCGACCACGGCCACTAAGAGTACCCCTATGGAGATCGTATATTTCTGCTGGCCAAAGTTGCCGGCGGTCTCCGCCGCCAAGTTCTCCGCCACAGCGCCTTCGACAGTTTCCCGAGCTGTCTCTACATCGCACCCCTCAAAGGGAGAGATCATTTTCTCCTCCTCCATGAGTTGGAGATCACGCTCCTGGGCATCTCTGACGGATATTTCTTCCGCATATTGCATAGTGCGAACACTAAACTGGTCATAGTTTTCCCTTGCGCCTGTGATCAGCTCACGGGTGACTTGCCTGTCCCCTTTGTTCAACTGCTTTTTCAGAGAGACGATCTCCCAGTCTAACTCCTGTAACTTTTTCCGGGTATCGCGTATATTCTGTCGATCTGACCGCCTTGCGAGTTCTTCGTGGGTCTGTAAATCCGCGGCCAGCTCCTCGCTCCGCTCGACGACCCGTTCCAGGTCCAAGCTGATCTCGTTGTAAGCTGTAGAGGCCGCCTCCAGGCGGTTTTTGGTCTGATCTAACGCCGCGATCTCGGCCTGGATGGCGGGAATCTGCCCCGTCTTGTTGTGCCGCCGCTTCCGGAGCCAGGATTTCAGGGTATTGGCCGTGTCCGTATAGGACACCCCCTCCTCCCCGGCGGAGACCAGGGCGGCGATCCGTTGTTCTAATTGGCCCGTCTGGAGACTTTCAGCCCCGACTGCCGGACGAAGGCGCTTCGGGCGAAGACCTCCTCGGATACGCCGGTGAGCACCTCTCCCAAATCCTCCCGCATGAGGGCGGTCACTTCTTGGCCGGCGTCCACATAGCGCACATCCAGCCGCTTCATGGGGGTAGCACCCAGAGCCGTGCGCTGGATGGCGATCCGCTGTCCTTCGGACTCCACCTCCATGACCCCCTCCATAGACACGCCAGACCAGGGGCGGTATTTGGTCTTCTCCGACAGATATCCGATCTTATCCCGCACGGCGGTATTGACGCCGTAGAGCATGGCCCGGATAAAAGCGCACCAGGTGCTCTTCCCCTGCTCGTTGGGGGCCTGGATAATATTTAAGCCCGGCACGAACGCCATCCGACCATTTTTCAACACGCCGAAGGAGGCGGCCAATCGTCTAATTATCATAGTCGTCTATACCCTCCACTGCTCGCCCTGATCTATGGCGGCCAAGGCGTAGCGGACCGCCAGAACAATCTTCTCCCGCTCTGTCTCGTCTCCGGCCTCGTATCTGCTTCGCATCTTGCGCAGGAACAGGCCCCGGAGGGTGTCCTCCTCCGCCTGGGTCCAGATGTCCCGGCGGATTCGGGTGTGGTCACGGATTTCTAAGTAAAAAAACCGATCTGCCAGGGCTTTGGTGAGGGCATCCAACTCCAGTTTGCCGTCGTATTCCCCGGTGAGCGCAATCCGGTAAATATCCCGCTCTGTCCCTTGGGGCAGGGCCGCCGTGACGGCGGCGAGTACGTCCAACTTGTCCGTGAGGTCTGCTTGCAGTTTGTGATATTGTCGGCTGCCCAGTTCTATAAAGCGGGTGGTCGTTTTATGTTGATCCACCTCGACCAATAGGACGCCCTTTGGTCCCATCTCGTCAAAGCCACGGCCCTCCGGTGCGCCGCTGTAGGTATAGTATGTATCCCCAGATTGCATAAGTCCCGGATAGCTGTGGTGGTGGCCCAGGGCCAGATAGTGTAGCCCCGTCGCGGCAATCTGATGTTCGGTGATGTGGTTATAGGGGTTGTAGGCCCCCTCCGCCCCCAGTTGTCCGTGGAGGGCCATGACGTGGATCTTGCTCCTATCTTCGATGGGGGGAAACTCCGCCAAAAGACCGGGAGAGGCGGCGGACACAAAGGCCGCGCCCCAGATTACGACCCCCTTGTCCGGAAGCTCCACCGCCTCCGGCTGGGTGGATTTGAATACGTGGACGTGTTCCGGTAAGTTCAACACCGCCCAGGGGGAGTACCTGTGATAATAGTCGTGGTTACCCGGCGCGATGAATACAGGGGTCTTAATCTTCTCAAAGGCGGCCATGAGGGCTTCGCCTGTCTCGTAATAGCTCTTGTTGCTGTCCAGCAGGTCGCCGGAGAGGAGCACGGCATCTACTTGCTCTGCATTGGCCAAATCCGCCAATCTGTCTAAGAGCTCTCTCTGTTCCTGCCGCCGCTGAGCGGCCTTTTCTTCCGGCAGGGCGTCAAAGGGAGAATCCAGATGGAAATCCGCCCCGTGTAGTAGTTTAATCATGGATTCTCAATACCTCCGCGTGTTCGGTTTTCCCCGTCTCTGTATCCACTGTGAAGATGGCGCACTCCAATTTGCATTTCCCGGTTGCCGCCTCGAATCTGCTCCGGGGATTGCCCAGAAACATGGAGATGGACTGCTCCGGCTTTACCCCCAGCACCGAGTGGATCGGCCCCGTCATACCGATGTCCGTCACGTAACCGGACCCTTTGGGGAGCACGGTGGCATCCGAGGTCTGGACGTGGGTATGGGTCCCCCAGACCACGGATACTCTGCCGTCTAGGTAATGGCCCATGGCCAGCTTTTCGCCGGTGCCTTCGGCGTGGAAATCCACCAGTATGATATCCGCCTGCTCGTCGGCCAGCAGTTGATCCATGGCTAAGAATGGGTTCTCCGCCCCGAAATCCATGGCGAACCGGCCCAGGAGGTTGACCACCAGAACCGTGCCGAACGCCCGCTCAATCCGGACGAATCCACGGCCCGGCACCTGGGGCGCGTAGTTCAACGGGCGGATGATGTTGAGACTCTCGTCTAAATAGGGGATGATCTCTTTTCTGCCCCAGGTATGGTTGCCCAGGGTGATCACATCGGCCCCGGCGTCAAAGATCTCCTCCGCCTGGGCGGGGGTCAAGCCGTTGACCGCGACGTTCTCCCCGTTGACCACTGTAAAGTCGATAGACCGCATGGCGATGATAGATCGCAGGTGGCGCGCCAGATAGTCCAAGCCCCCCCGGCCCACGACGTCTCCCACGGCCAGAACATTGATTTTCATAAAAGGTTACTCCGTTTCCTTGGGTACTAGAATCTGTACGCCGGGTTGCAGGATTTGAAAGTCGACCTCCTGGTGGAGGCCACCGGCCTCGCCGTCTCTGGTCCAGGGGACCGGCTCTTCAAACTGGAACCGGGCCTCTTTAGCACGGAATATTTGTACGTATTTGGAGTCGTACTTCTGGGTGACGATATCCATGAACAGCGCGTTTAGGGCCATGAGGCTCCTGGGGTTTTTCACTAGGATGATCTCAAATTCCCCGTCCCCCAAGTCCACAAGCTCCGGCCGGAGCTTCACAAGCCCCGCGATAGACGTGGTGTTGGACACCCCGCCGAAGATGAACTTTCCCTCAACCCGCTTTCCGCCGTCGTACTCCACCACCAGTTTCCGGGGGATGATCTTTCCCAGGTGGCCCATCCCCTCCAGCACATAGGCCAGGTGGCCCAGGGTCTGCTTATTCTCCGCAGGGGTCTGGTAAGAGACCTCGGTAAAGGCGCCAAAGGCGGCAATATAGGCGAAATGCTTTCCGCCAAACAGTCCCACGTCAAAGGGGATCGGTGTGCCGACGAGGGCGATCCGGGCCGCTTCCGCCGCATCTTTGGGCAGACGCAAGGTGGCGGCCACATCGTTGGCGGTCCCCATGGGGATATAGCCCACAGGCGGACGATTCTCCAGGGCCATGAGTCCGGCGATGGTCTCGCTCAAAGTGCCGTCTCCGCCGCAACAGACCACGATATCGTACTTGTGGGCATGGGCCGCTACAAGCTCTGTGGCGTGTCCGCCGTGGGTGGTCATATAGACCGTGGCGACGGCGTCGTTTTGACAAAACGCCTCCAGAACCTCGGGAATATTCGTCCGGTACTGCCCCGTTCCCGCCCTAGGGTTTATGATGAGCATAATTTGTTTCATCATGCGCTCCAAAGATATAAAATATCATGATATTTTTGACAGCAATATCACAACACTTTTATTTTATCAAATACAGGCGCTTTTGTCTATGATTGGCACATGATTTCGTCGGGATCGAAGTGATCTGCCTGTTCCGTATCCTATCCCCGAATTTCGGTGCCTGTCAAGTCTTCATAGTATTTGGCGATAATACAGTGGTCTTTTTGATCCAGGCCCTGCGCACTTAGCAAATGCATGATCTCTGTGATCTGGGCGGTGAAGGGCAGAGAAATGCCAAGCGCATGGCCTGTGTGCAAAGCATTTGTCAAGTCTTTGATATGCAGGGCTAGTTTAAAGCCGGGGTTGAAGTTGTCGTCGAGGATCATGGGGACTTTTGCGTTCATGACTGTGGAACCCGCCAGACCGCCCCGGATGGCCGCAAAGACTTTGTCGGGGGCGACACCTGCTCTCGTGGAGAGGGTAAAGGCCTCACAGACGGCGGCGATATTTAAGGCCACGATGATCTGGTTGGCCAGCTTTGCGGTATTACCGGCGCCGATGCCGCCGCAGTATACGGTGGAAGCGCCCATGGCCATTAAGATATCGTAAACTTGGTGAAACACGGCCTCGCAACCGCCCACCATAATAGATAGGGTGCCGTCTATGGCTTTCGGTTCGCCGCCGGATACGGGGGCGTCCAGCATGGCGACGCCTTTTTCAGCACAGGCGGCGTGGATTTTCTGCGCTATATCGGGTGCGATAGAGGACATATCCACCAGGACTGCACCCGCCTGCGCCGCTTCAAGCAGGCCGCCTGTACCCAGGACAACTTCCTCAACTTCCGGGCCATTTGGCAGCATCGTGATAATGAGTTTGCATTGCCTCGCCACCTCTGAGACGGAGATGGCGGCCTCGGCCCCCGCTGTGGCCGCCGCCTCTATACGTGCTGCGACAATATCATAAGCCAAAATTTCATGCCCTGCTTTTAAGAGATTTTTTACCATTGGGCTGCCCATTATGCCGAGTCCAATAAATCCAATTTTCATACGATCACATCCCTCTGCGTATTTACAAAAGTGTAGCATAAATTTAATTGACACACAACCTGTGCCGTGCTATAGTTTTGCTAGAAAATTGTATTTGAAAAAAGAGATGGGAAGGGAGGGCGTGGGTGCGTGCCGAGCGTGAAGAACGGAAAAAATATTTGAAATAAGGGAGAATATTAACATGACAGGAATTGGACTTATTATTGTATTTCTAATCTCAATCGTCATTATGATTTTGGCGATCTCTAAGTTAAAACTCCATCCGTTTTTGGCAATCATGGGTATCGCCGTTATCCTTGGGTTTGTGGCGGGCATCCCAATTATGGATCAGGTAGCCGACGGAGAAATCCAACAGCGGGGTATCGTCTGGGTTGTCGGCCAAGGATTCCAGACCATATTTGCGGGCATTGGGATTGTAATCATCTTAGGTGCGCTCATCGGCAGCATTTTGGAGGCCACGGGCGGTGCGTTTAAAATCGCCGACATGATTATCCGCCTGTTGGGGAAAGCCAGCCCCACGTTGGCCGTAATCGTCATGGGCTGGGTCGTATCCATCCCTGTGTTCTGCGACAGCGGATTTGTTATCATCAACCCGGTCAGGCGCTCTATTGTAAAACGTACCGGTGTGAGCGGCGTCGCCACGGCTGTGGGCCTGGGCGCCGGTCTCTACACCTCCCATGTCTTAGTGCCGCTGACCCCCGGCCCTCTCGCCGCCGCCGATATCCTCGGCATGGGCGACTTTTTGATTACGGTCATGTGGGTGTCTGTGATCGTGTCCATCCCCTCGCTGATCGCCGTCTATTTCTGGTCTGTGTGGCGCGGGAAGAAAGACCAGTCTGAAGAAGATCTGGCCATCCAGCAAGACGAGACCGTGAAATCCTACGATGAACTGGTAAAAGAGTTTGGCGGGCTACCCAACGGTTTCTTGTCCTTAGCGCCCATTCTCATGCCGATTCTGTTCATGGCCATCGGCTCCATTGCAGGCATTGGTGCCGTTGCGGATTTTTTCCGCTTGGAAGGCACTGCCTTCACCGTCCTCAGATTCCTGGGGACGCCCATTGTGGCCCTCACCATCGGCTTCTTGTTCGCCGTGCTGCTCTTGGCAATTACTAAGAAGATGGAGAAATTTAACGGGCTGACCAATGACACCTTGAAGATGCTGGGGCCGATTCTCTTCATCACCGCCGCCGGTGCCACCCTGGGCCGCATTATCACGGAATCTGACATGATGCCGTTTATCGAGGCAAATGCCGGTGCACTGGTATGGATGGGTCTATTCTTCCCCTTCTTTGTATCCGCCATTATCAAGACCGCACAGGGGTCGTCCACGGTGGCTATGATTGTCACTGCGAATATTATGGTGCCGCTAATGGCCAGCATGGGCTTTACCTCTCACATCGCCATTGCGCTCACCGTAATGGCAATTGGCGCCGGCTCTATGATGGCTTCCCACGCAAACGATTCCTATTTCTGGGTGGTGAACAACCTCTCGGGCCAGACGCCGCAACAGGGCTATAAAAACTGGACCTCTATGACAGTGGTGCAGGGCTTTGCGTGTATGGCGGGCATCTTTGCGTTCTACCTGATCTATTCGCTAATCGCGGGCTAATTTGGGGGTGTTTCAATGAACATTCACAGTGATGCACAAGGGATGATCCAACGTATCATCGCCGACAATATGCCCCAGCAGGCCGTGGAGAACGCCCTGGCCGCCCACGCCTTTACGGGTAATATATACCTGGTGTCCATCGGCAAGGCGGCGTGGACCATGGCGGAAAAAGCCGCAGATTTTCTGGGGGATCGCCTGGTACAAGGGATCGTGATCACGAAATACGAGCACGCCCAGGGGCCGCTGCCCCGTATAGAGGTCTATGAGGCGGGGCACCCCGTGGCCGATGAAAATACCATCGCCGCCACCCAGAAGTGTATCGATATGGTGCAGGGCCTGGGTGCCGGAGACGAACTGCTGTTTCTGGTATCCGGCGGCGGCTCGGCCCTGTTTGAAGCGCCTCTGGAGGGGATCGGCCTGGGGGACATACAAAATGTCACCAATCAACTCTTGGCCAGCGGTGCCGACATTGTGGAGATCAATATGATCCGCAAGCGGTTTTCCGCTGTGAAGGCGGGGCGCTTTGCCCAGCTGGCGGCCCCGGCCAAGGTATTCGCCATCATCCTCTCTGACGTATTGGGAGACCGCCTGGACTCCATCGCATCGGGGCCCGCCGTGTCGGATCACTCGACGATTGAAGATGCGGCGAGAGTGGCGGAGAAATACAACCTCCAGATGAGCGAGCTGCAGCGGGAATATCTATTGCAGGAGACGCCCAAAGCCATCGACAATGTAAAAACAGTCATTACCGGCAGTGTGCGTACCCTCTGTGACGCCGCCGCCAAAGCCGCTGAATCGTTGGGCTATACGCCTATCGTGCTGACTACCATCAAGAACTGTGAGGCCAGCGAGGCGGGGCGGCTGCTGGCATCCATTGCGGCGGATACCCATGCCGGGCGGAACTCGTTCCAGAGACCCTGCGCCATCATAACGGGCGGTGAGACCGTTGTCACCGTCAAGGGCGACGGCAAAGGTGGCCGCAATCAGGAGATCGCCTTAGCCGCCGCAAAAGGGATCGTGGGGCTGGAGGATGTCCTGATCTTCAGCCTGGGCTCCGACGGCACCGACGGCCCCACAGACGCCGCCGGCGGCATTGTAGACGGCACCACCGCCGGGAAGCTAAAAGCCCAGGGCCTGGATATCGACAAAGTCCTGGCCAGTAACGACTCCTACAACGCCCTGGCCGCAATCGATAGCCTAATTATCACGGGGCCTACAGGGACAAATGTGAATGATGTGAGTGTGGTTCTCTGCGACTAAGTTGCATCGTTCGTCAAAATTGCGATAAATCCGAACCCGTGCCGCCCGGCACGGGTTCGGATTTGTCCGTTCCGGCATTGAAAAACCGCGGATTTCTTGGTATACTGTGGAAAAGCGAGAACTTTGAATCACTCGAAATTAGGATGAGCAATAGCGCCGCAGACAGATGGTTTGAAAGACCATATAGAAAAAATATACCTGGAGGGAATAGACAATGGGCATAGAGAGAGTCAGCACAATCCTAAAAATGGCCGATGAGGCCAATACCTCGGCAATCGCATTCAACTGCCTCGATTACAGCATGGTAAAAAGCGTTATCACAGTGGCAGAGGAGTTAAATAAGCCTGTCATCTGTATGCTTTATCCCAATGATGTGCTCTTGCATCGCTGGACGGAGCCGGCCGTGTTCGCCGCCATGGTCAGAGCGTTGGCGAAAGACGTAAAGGTACCGATCGGTCTGCACTTAGACCATAGTAGCGATTTTGAATATATCGTCGCCGCAATCCGTGACGGGTTTAGCTCTGTGATGTATGACGGCTCGGCGTTGTCTCTTGCGGAAAATATCGCAAACACGAGAGAAGTCGTCAAAGTGGCCCATGTCCTCGGCGCAGATGTGGAGGCCGAGCTCGGACAGGTTGGATTTGCAGATACCGTCGCCGATCAGTCGAATATAGACATGTATACAAAACCGGAAGTTGTAAAGGCCTTCCACGAGGAGACGGGATGCGACTCTGTCGCCATCTCCATCGGCAGCGCCCACGGCTTCTACAAGGAGACCCCACGACTGGATATTGAGCGGCTAAAGGCGATCAATGCGGCAACGGATGTCCCCCTGGTACTACACGGGGGCAGTGGCATCCCCGAGGATCAGCTGGAGGTCGCTTTTAGAGAGGGGATCAACAAGTTCAATGTCGGCACAGAATTCTTCTGGCTGTACTATGAGACCATAAAACAACAGGCCACGAAAGAGGGCAGTGTGTTACACGATTTACCGAGCGCGATCCAAGAAAAGCTGCGTGAATACCTGCGGACAAAAATGCAGTTGTGTAAGATGTAATAAAAAGCCCCCGCAATGCAAAATTGCAGGGGCTTTCCCCTATTTCCATCGAAATCCTTGACAAAACATTTTTCCAGTGGTACTCTTTTCGAGGACACATCGTTAAAAAGTAAATCGTGCGGGAAGAGTAGGGGGCAGTGTTATGACCTTTGTTGTAGTACATGTTGATTATCAGTCTGCCATACACCGAGAGGCCCACGATAAAGTTGTATCTTTTTTGAATCGGACATCAAGACAATTGGGACAATAGCGGGAACATTACGCCATTGTCTTTTTTTATTGAAAACAACACATGGAGGGGTCAAATGAAAACTTTGGTCGGCGTAATCATGGGGAGCACTTCGGATTTAGAGACAATGGATCTCGCCTGCGCGGTATTAGAAGCGTTAGAGATCCCCTACGAAAAAAAAGTCGTATCGGCCCACCGCACCCCGGAATACATGGTGGAGTATGCGAAATCAGCGGCCTCCAGGGGCTTAAAGGTCATTATAGCGGGCGCGGGGGGCGCGGCCCATCTGCCGGGGATGGTGGCGGCGTGTACAAACTTGCCCGTCATCGGCGTACCTGTCCAGTCGAAGGCGCTCCGCGGGATGGATTCCCTCTTATCCATCGTCCAGATGCCGGCCGGCACCCCAGTGGCGACCATGGCCATCGGCGCAGCCGGAGCGACCAACGCCGGGCTCCTCGCGGCGCAAATCTTGGCGGCATCGGATGAAGCCCTCTATCAAAAACTGCAAGACCGTCGCGCACGTATCCAAAAATCCGTATTAGAAAGCGAAGTGTAAGCATGAACAGGACAATTATGCCCTACCAGACCATCGGGATCATCGGCGGCGGACAACTGGGCCGTATGATGTGCCTCGCCGCCAAAGCCATGGGATACTACGTAGCCGTACTGGACCCCACCCCAAACTGCCCCGCCGGACAGGTGGCTGATACGGAGATCACAGCGGCATATAACGATCTGGCGGCCATCAAACAACTGGCGGCCATCAGCGACGTGATCACATATGAGTTTGAGAACATCGACTACGACGCCCTGACCTATCTGGAGCAAAATGCCTATCTGCCCCAGGGCAGCGGCGTATTGAATATCACACAGCACCGCTATCGGGAGAAGAAAGCCATCTCCGACCTGGGGATTCCAGTAGCGGACTTCCACCTGATCGACAGCGTAGAGGCCCTGGCGAAACACGTCTCCTATCCCAGAGTGTTAAAGACGACGACGGGAGGATATGACGGGAAGGGGCAGATTGTTTTAAGATCAGAGGCCGATCTGGACAAAGCCAGGGCGCTCGTGGCGGAGAATGAATGCATCTTGGAGAAATTCATGCACTTCTCAAAAGAAATCTCTGTGATGATCACCCGCAGTACAGCGGGGGAGACGGCGGTGTTCCCCGTCTCTGAAAATATCCACATGAACAATATTCTGCATCTGAGCATCGTCCCCGCCCGAATCTCCAAAGAAGTGGAGGCCGAGGCGATTGACTGTGCAAAAAAAATCGCAGAGCGCCTGGACGCCATCGGCGTACTCGCCATCGAAATGTTCGTCGTAGATGAAAAAATCTATATCAATGAACTGGCGCCCCGCCCCCACAACTCCGGCCACTATACGATTGACGCCTGTCTCACCAGCCAGTTTGAACAGCACATCCGGGCCGTGTGCGGCGTGCCGCTGGGGGATACGACCCTCCACACCCCCGTTGTGATGGTAAATATTTTAGGCGACCATATGGATCAGCAAAACATGCAAAACCTGGCGCCCTATCTGCCCCTGTTCCCCGCCGGAAAAATCCACCTCTACGGAAAGGCCCAGGCGGTGGACAAGCGGAAAATGGGCCATATAAACATTTTGGGCGATATCGACGCCACCCTAAAGGCCATAGACGAGACGAAGATTTGGAACTAGTTTGAAGGAGGAAACTATGTACGAAGTAAAGGTATTTGTTACGCTGAAAGAGAGTATCATAGACCCCGCCGGTACGGCTGTGAAAGATGCACTGCACAGATTGGACTTTGCAGAAGTGCAGACTGTGCGGGTGGAGAAAATGATCCGCATGACCATAGCGTCCACCGATGAGATTGAGGCCCGCATCGAGGCCATGTGCAAAGCGCTCCTGGTCAACACAGTCATGGAAGACTATCGCTATGAGATAGAGAAAATTTCGTGAAAGGAGCAACTTCATCCATGAAATTTGCAGTCGTTGTATTTCCCGGCTCCACCGGCGATGCAGATATGGCCCACGCCATCAGAGATGTATTGGGCTGTGACGCAGACTATGTCCGGCACGATGGGAGCACACTGGACGGGTTTGACGCCATCGTGCTGCCCGGCGGGTTCTCCTACGGAGATTATTTAAGATGCGGCGCCTTGGCCGGCGTATCCGCTATTATCCCCGCCATCAAAGCGGCGGCGGACGCATCAAAGCCGATTTTAGGCGTGGGCAACGGATTTCAAATCTTGACGGAAATCGGCCTCCTGCCGGGGGCGCTGATCCGGAATCGGGACACGAAATTCATCTGCGGCCCTGCGGTCTTGACCGTAGAGAACGCAGATATCGGATTCACAAACAAGTACAATCCAAGAGAGACTATCACGCTCCCGATTGCCCACGGATGGGGCAGTTATTACGCAGACGAGAACACCCTGGCGACGCTAAAAGCAAATAACCGGATTGTATTCACCTATCAGGACAACCCCGATGGGAGCGCCGAGAACATTGCGGGCATTGTGAGCGAGGGCGGCAACGTCCTGGGTATGATGCCCCACCCGGAGCGGGCAGTGGAGCGGCTTCTCGGCTCTGACGACGGGTTGCGGCTGTTCCAGTCGATTTTACAAACATGGAGGGCGGGCGTATGATATCTCCTTTGGAAATGGAACAATCCCGGCTCTACACCCAAATGGGCATGACAGATGACGAGTTTCAGCTTGTAAAGGACAGTTTAGGGCGGCTTCCCAACTATACAGAACTTGGGCTCTTCTCCGTCATGTGGTCGGAACACTGTTCGTACAAAAACTCAAAAGTCCTGTTGCGTCAATTCCCCACCAGAGGTGAGCGGGTGCTCCAGGGTCCGGGCGAGGGGGCCGGAATCGTGGATATCGGCGACGGCCTCGCGGTTGTGTTTAAACTGGAGTCCCACAACCACCCCTCGGCGGTGGAACCCTTTGAGGGGGCCGCCACAGGGGTCGGCGGGATTCTGCGGGACGTGTTTTCCATGGGCGCGCGTCCCATTGCCATCTTGAGTTCTATGCGGTTTGGAGAACTGACGACAAAGCGGACGAAATACCTGTTTGAACAGGCCGTGGCGGGCAGTGCGGCCTATGCAAACGCCATCGGCGTCCCCATCGCCGGGGGCGACACCCAGTTTGACGACTGCTACGCCTCCAATCCCCTGGTCAACGTCATGTGTGTCGGCCTCATTCGCCACGCGGACATTAAAAAAGGCGTGGCGGAGGGCGTGGGTAACACGGTGATGTACGTGGGCGCCCCCACGGGAAGAGATGGCATCCACGGTGCTACCTTTGCCAGCACCGAACTCTCGGACGAGTCGGAACAAGAGAGTCCCAACGTCCAGGCGGGGGACCCCTTCGTGGAAAAACGCCTCATGGAGGCCTGTCTGGAAGTGATGCAGAGCACGGCCCTTGTGGGCATCCAAGACATGGGGGCGGCGGGGCTCATCTCCTCCTCCTCTGAAATGGCTTCCAAGGCCGGCACGGGGATTGAGCTGCATTTAGATCAAGTCCCCCAGAGAGAACCGAATATGACCCCTTACGAGATGATGCTAAGCGAATCCCAGGAGCGGATGCTCTTAGTCGTGGCGCGGGGGCGGGAAGCGGAAGTGGCGGCGTTATTCACAAAATACGACCTAGACGCCGTCGCCATCGGTCAAGTGACAGGGGATGGCATGGTCCGCCTCATCCACAAGAATGAAGTCTGCGCCGAAGTCCCGGCGGATGCCCTGGCCAAATCCGCACCGGAGTACCACAAGCCGTCGCAGGAGGCGGCATACTATCGGGCGCAACAAGATATCCAGGCAGAGATTGCACCCATTACGGATTACGGTCAAACCCTGCTGGATCTGTTGGCCCAGCCCACTATAGCGAGTAAGCGCTGGATTTCCCATCAGTGCGATTATATGGTCGGCACCAATACGGTGCTGCCCCCGGGGTCAGACGGCGCGGTATTGCGCATTCGCGGCACGGACAAGGCCATCTCCATGGCGGTGGACTGTAACGCCCGCTATGTATATCTCGATCCCTATATGGGCGGGAAAATCGCCGTGGCAGAGGCGGCCCGCAACATTGTGGCAAGCGGCGGTATGCCCCTTGCGGTCACGGACAACCTAAACTTTGGCTCACCGGAAAACCCGGAGATTTTCTGGCAGATGGAACAGGCCGTCCGGGGGATCAGCGCGGCCTGCGGCGTATTTGAGACACCGGTCATCGGGGGGAACGTCTCCCTGTACAACGAGCGGAGCGGAGCGGCCATCTACCCCACGCCCACAATCGGGATGGTGGGGCTGATTGACAATCTCTCCCACGTTACCGCATCGGCGTTTGACCGTGCGGGAGATGGGATTTATCTCCTGGGGGAGACGCACCCGGAGTTCGGCGGGAGCGAGTTGCAGAAGATGCAAAACAACGGCAAAATCTCCGGCAGACCACCCGGGATCGACTTGGAGATTGAAAAACGCAATCAAGACTTGCTACTCTCCGCAATCAGAGCGGGACTTGTGACTGCCGCCCACGATAGTGCAGAGGGGGGGCTCGCGGTCTGCCTGGCGGAGTGCTTAATGGCGGGCAAAACCTCAATCGGCGCGACCCTGGATATCACGACAGAGGATATAACGGCGTTTCTATTTTCAGAGAGCCAGTCCCGGTTCCTTGTCAGTGTCGCACCGGAACATCAAGCGGCCTTTGCAGACCTTACAGGGGCGCAGCGATTGGGCCGGACGACAGATACGGGCAGATTGGATGTCTCTATAAACGGGGCGCCGATTCTCGCGATTCCCGTGGGGCAGATGAGAACGCATTGGGAAGGGGCTATCGAGTGCTTATTGACAGCAGAGGACTAAACGAAGAGTGCGGCATCTTTGGGATATGGGGCCATAAAGACGCGGCCCAAGTGACCTACTACGGCCTGCACAGCTTACAACACCGCGGGCAAGAGGGTACGGGGATTGTCGTGAAAAATCAGGACAAGCTGATTCGGCATAAGGGGAAGGGTCTCGTCTCCGAAGTGTTTTCAAAAGATACCCTGGACGCACTGGCAGGCACTGCCGCAATCGGACACGTACACTATACCCCCACAGGAAAAACCGATATTGCGAATATACAGCCCTTCTTGTTCCACTTTGAGGAGAACAGTCTGGCCATTTGCCACAACGGAAAACTTGTGAACGCAAAAACCCTAAGGCGTGAGCTGGAGGATTTGGGCAGTATTTTCCAGACCCGCTCCAATGCGGAGATATTGGCCCATCTGATCAAACGGGTACCCCGTTTGGATACGGTAGAGAGCCTGAAAGAAGCGCTTTTACAGATCAAGGGCGGCTTTGCCTACATGTTGCTGACACAAAATGCGCTCATCGCGGCGAGAGACCCCAACGGAATCCGCCCCCTGTCCATCGGGATGCTGGGGAACCGCTATGTAGTCGCGTCTGAAACCTGTGCCTTTGACACCATCGGCGCGACGTTTGTGCGCGACGTCCTGCCGGGAGAGATCATCGTAATCGACGACAGTGGGCTGAATGCCGTGCGCTATACCGATGACACCGGCATGGCGGTCTGTAGTATGGAGTTTGTCTACTTTGCCCGGCCGGATTCCAATATCGCGGGGGTGAACGTACACACGGCCCGGAAACATATGGGCAAAACCCTGGCAAAAGAATCCCCCGGGTTGGCGGACGTGGTGGTGGGCGTACCCGATTCCGGCATATCAGCGGCCATCGGGTATTCAGAGATATCCGGGGTCCCCTATGAGATCGGTCTGATCAAAAACCGATATGTGGCTCGGACCTTTATCCAGCCGTCTCAAGAACTCCGGGAGCAGGGAGTGAAGATGAAACTCTCTGCGGTGCGGGGCGTGGTAGAGGGGAAGCGGGTCATTTTAATTGATGACTCCATCGTGCGCGGGACGACCAGTAAGCGTCTCATCTCCCTTCTGCGGGAGGCGGGGGCAAAAGAGGTGCATATGAAAGTGGCCTCTCCGCCGCTCAAGCATCCCTGCTTTTACGGGATTGATCTCACCGCGGCGGATGAGTTGATCGCCTTTGAAAATTCCATCGAGGAAATCCGTCAAATCATCGGCGTAGATTCCCTCTCGTTTTTGAGCATAGAGGGGTTGATCCATGCCGTAAACTTACCCTATGACGGGGCGTACAAGGGGCTATGCATGGCCTATTTCAATGGAGACTATCCCACGCCTCTATATGATTACGCATAGATATTGCTTTGCTGTGTTTCCCCCGCCTATGGCGGGGGAAACAAGAAATCCGAGAAAGAAGGGGTTCGACAATGTCAGACCAATACAAGAAGGCCGGCGTGGATATACACGCAGGATATGAAGCGGTATCCCGGATCAAAACCCATGTCAGTAAGACAAAAATCCCCGGCGTAATTGGCGGTTTAGGCGGATTTGGCGGCCTGTTTGATCTGGGTGGTCTCGGTTTGGCCGAACCCGTATTGGTGAGCGGGACAGATGGCGTCGGCACAAAGCTGATGCTGGCGTTTGCCATGGACAAACACGACACCATCGGCATAGACGCCGTGGCCATGTGCGTAAATGATATCGTGACAGCGGGGGCGAAGCCGTTATTTTTCCTGGACTACATCGCCTGCGGGAAGCTGGATCCCAGCCAGATTGAAGCCGTTGTATCCGGGATTAGTGAGGGGTGTGTCCAGGCGGGATGCGCCCTCATCGGCGGCGAGACGGCGGAGATGCCGGGCATGTACCGGGACGGCGAATACGACTTGGCGGGATTTTGCGTAGGTGTCGTGGAGAAAAAAGACCTCATCACGGGTGCGGCGATTACGGCGGGAGATGCGCTTATCGGACTGCCGTCCTCAGGGGTACACAGCAACGGATTTTCCCTTGTCCGACAGATTATTGCGGATAACAATCTGGATTTTCAAAAAACCTACGCCAGGCTTTCAAGCAGCCTAGGAGAGACCTTGCTTGCCCCTACACGCCTCTATGTAAAGCCCATTTTGCACCTATTGAGCGCCTATCAAATTAAGGGCATGGCGCATGTCACAGGGGGCGGATTTATTGAAAACATCCCCCGGATCCTCCCGGCTGGCCTGGGGGCCTTTATTGATTTGGGTTCTTGGGACATCTCGCCGATTTTCCCCTTTCTACAGGAGCGGGGGGGTCTCGCGGCGGCGGATATGTACAGCGTGTTCAACATGGGCATCGGCATGGTTATCGTCGTCGGCGAAGAGGATGTAGAAGGAGTGCGAAAAGCCTTGCAAACCCAAGGCGAAGAAGCCTTCGTCATCGGCCAAGTCGATGCGGGTGAGGGAGTGGCGTTTCGATGAGAAATATTGCGATCTTTGCGTCGGGGAACGGCTCTAATTTTGAAGCCATTGCAACGGCCACCCAAGCAGGGGAGATTGGCGCCAAAGTTTCTCTGCTGGTATGCGACAAGCCGGATGCCCACGTGATTTTCCGGGCAAAGAATCATCAGATTCCGGTGTTTGCCTTTTCTCCCGCGCAGTACGCGGACAAGGCGGCCTATGAGGCGGAGATTTTAGATCAATTACGGGCATTGGACATACAATTTATCGCCTTGGCGGGCTATATGCGGCTAATCGGCAAAACGCTCTTAGAGGCCTATCCCCACCGGATTGTGAATATCCACCCGTCCCTTCTCCCGGCCTTCCCCGGCAAAGGTGCGATCCAACAGGCCTATGAGAGCGGTGCGACGGAGACCGGGGTCAGCGTACACTATGTGGACGCCGGCATGGATACAGGCCCTGTCATCGCCCAGCGCAAAGTAGAAATCGCGGAAACAGATACGTTGCAGACGCTGGAAGAGAAACTCCATAAGATTGAGCACAATCTTTATATCGAAACACTAAAGTCTCTTTTTGAGGCGTGAGAGGAGGTGGGGCAGTGAAAAACAATGTGTTGATCATCGGCGGCGGTGGGCGGGAACACGCCCTGGCTTGGAAATTTGCACAGTCTCCCCGCGTCGGTAAGGTATATGCCGCGCCGGGAAACCCCGGCATGGGAGACGTGGCGATCTCAGTCAATCTTGCCGCAACTGATTTTGATGGCTTGGTTGTCTTTGCAAGAGAAAAACAGATATCCCTCACGTTCGTCGGCCCGGAAGTGCCTTTGGTATCCGGGATTGTAGACCGCTTTCAGGCAGAGGGACTCCCCATTTTCGGTCCCCGTGCCAATGCGGCGATAATAGAGGGGAGCAAATCTTTCGCCAAAGATCTGATGAAAAAATACCAGATTCCAACGGCGGGATATGAGGTCTTCACAGAGTTTGCATCCGCCTGTCGATATATCGAAGCCCGGACGCCGCCCTTTGTCATCAAGGCGGATGGTCTGGCGGAGGGGAAGGGCGTTGTAATCGCAGAGACGGAAGAAGACGCCAAACAGGCGTTGCAAGACATGCTTCAAACCGGTAGGTTTGGAGATGCGGGCGCAAGTGTTGTCGTTGAGGAATTTCTGGTGGGGGAGGAGTTTTCTTTCCTGGCTTTTGTCAACGGACAAGATGTATATCCCATGGTCGTGGCCAAAGACCACAAGCGGGCCTATGACGGAGATCAAGGCCCCAACACCGGCGGGATGGGCGCATACGCCCCCGTACCGCAGATCCCGGCGTCCGTGCTGGAGGAAGCGGAGCGGGAAATCCTACGTAAAACCGCTTCGGCGCTGGTGAAGGAGGGGAGAGCGTTTGCAGGTGTCCTATACGCCGGACTCATCGCGACGGCAGAGGGGCCAAAGGTGATTGAATTCAACGCCCGCTTCGGAGACCCGGAAACCGAGGTGATCCTCCCGCTGTTGGAGAGTGATCTATACGAGGTTCTGATTGATATTTTAAACAATCAAGCGCCGGATTTGAGGTGGAGCGAGGCGTATGCCATGGGCGTTGTGCTGGCGTCCAAAGGCTATCCGGGGGCGTATGAGAAGGGTGCGGCAATTGAGGGGCTTTGCGACTTGGCAGACGATACGCTCGTGTTCCACTGCGGTACAGATTATAGGGGCGGCGAATTTGTGACAAACGGTGGCAGGGTGCTCCTCGTGGCGCAAACAGCGCCGACCCCACAAGGTGCCGGAGCGAAGCTGTATCGGGAACTCCAAAAAATAAAATGTGACAACCTATTTTACCGAACAGACATAGGAGGTTCTCCATGGCAAGGCTAATTTATCAGGGCAAGACAAAAGATGTGTTCGAGAATACAGACGGCACGTATACACTTATGCTAAAAGATGATGCCACAGGCAAAGACGGGATTTTTGATCCCGGGGAAAACACAGTAGGCCTCAGCATAGAGGGGATGGGCAAGACGTCACTCAAGCTGTCACGGTACTATTTTGAAAAAATTACAGCGGCGGGCATCCCAAACCATTACATCAATAGCGATATTGCAAACGCCACAATGGACGTGTTACCCGCGGCGATATTTGGGGGCGGTTTGGAGTTCATCTGTAGGCGCCGTGCCGCCGGTAGCTTTTTGAAGCGCTATGGGTCCTACGCCGCCTTTGGAACAGATCTCAACTATTTCGTGGAGGCCACGCTAAAAGACGACGAACGGCAGGATCCGCAGATAACAAGAGAAGCGCTGGTTCTGCTCGGGATTATGACTGTTGCGGAGTACGATCTCTGTGCAGAACTGACCAAAAAAATCACCGAGCTGATCGCCGATGATTTGGAAGAAAAGGGTCTGGAACTGTACGATATCAAGTTCGAGTTCGGGAAAAACGGCGGAGACGTTATGCTCATAGATGAAGTATCCGGCGGGTGTATGCGGGTCTATCGAGGAGATACGTTTGTGTCGCCGCTGGAGTTGGGGGACGCCGTATTAGGTCAGTAACGCGCCGACAAACAAGAGACCAACGCGCATCCCTGCGCGTTGGTCTCTTGTTTGTTTTAATAAGCTATGCCGTCTTGCGGGGGGTTCGCGTCTCTCGGCGATCTCGCCCTGATGTCACGGGTACCACTTCGTAAGTCGGGAAGGGTGTCACATCCGTCCCGTTGGGAGACGCGCCGCCAATAGGTGGCGGTGTGCGCGTTGGGGTTGGGATAGGGGTCGGCGTCGGCGGTGGTGGCGGCTCCGGCGTCGGCATTGGAGTCGGCGTTGGCAAGACGGGCGGCGGTGTGCGCGTTGGGGTTGGGACAGGGGTCGGTTCGGGTGACGGTTCTGGCGACGGCTCAGGTGACGGTTCCGGCGTCGGCTCCGGCTCCTCGCGTTGATGGTTCTCCCCGCAGTTGCCAATGCTACTCCCAGAAGAGATGCCCCGGTGATGGGTGGTACAGGTCTCGTTGGGGAAGAGATTTGTGATCGTACAGAGAGAGACCATCTGATGGACATTACACAGGCCCGTGGGCGCGTCTTCCGGTTCGCCGATGAAGCGTTCTGCCCGACTGCCGCCGATATAGGCGTGACACGCATCTGTGGCCAGGAGGCCGCTGTCCACGCAGACTTCAATCATTTGCACACCCTCTGTCATACCTGTCAGAGGTGGAAGGTTTTGGAATCTGGCAGGGGGAAGTTCTGCTGCCCTGTGGGCGGCGGCCATGAGGTCTCGGAATACGGCGGCCGCCGGGTTTGCGCCGGTGATCCGCCCATCGTTGAATTCGAATCCCGTCCAGACGGAAGCCGTCAGGTGGGGGGTGTAACCACTGAAATAACGGTCTCTGTGATCGGTGGTGGTACCGGTTTTGCCCGCCACGTCAAAGCCGGAGATTCTGGCGGAGCGGCCCGTGCCGTTGTTGACGGCCTGTAAGAGCATCGCTGTCATCTGTCCGGCGATTTCAGACCGAAATGCGGATTCCTGACGGCCGATGGTGTTGTCAATGAGCACATTGCCGTGGCGGTCTACAACGCGATAAAATGTGACGGGATGGGTGAAGATGCCGTTGTTTGCAAAGGCGGCGTAGGCCGCTGTAATCTCTCGCACGGTAATTCCGTGGGTGAGCTGACCCAGGGCCAGAGGTGCGCGGTCAGCGTCCTGGGGGACTAGGCTGATGTGGAGCGTATCTGTCATAAAGTCATAGGAGCGCTGTGCGCCCAAGTCGTCAAATATACGGACAGAGACGGTGTTGGTCGAGAGGGCGAGTGCGCGGGTAATGTTTTGTCGCTCGTGGGTCCAGGTTCCGGTGGCGTTTCGCGGCCACTGCCGCCCGTTGAGGATAATGGGGGCGTCCTCATACATGTCCTGTGGCCGGATGACGCCATATTCCAGGGCCGGACCGAATACAGATATGGGTTTGATGGCCGAGCCGGGTGGTCGTCGGGCTTGTGTGGCCATGTTGAATACCATATTGTCGGTCTTCTCGCCAATGCGGCCACCCATTCCGTAGATGTGGCCCGTTCGATGGTTCATAATCACAATGGATGCCTGAACCCCGCGGGGTACGGCAATGGTGCTCCAATCCTGGAATGCGTGGTCGATTACGTCCTGGATCCGATGATCCATGGCGGAGTAAATACGCAGGCCGCCGTAGTAGACCATGCGGCGGGCCGCCTCTAGAGATAGGTTGTGGGGTTCTTCTTGGAACGCTTGAATCAGGTCCCGGATAATGGTCTCTTCATAGAAGGTATAGAGGGGTATTTCAAAGACGGTTCCGTCAATCCTTGCCAAGTTGTCTACGACGGACTCCGCAATTGCCTCCAGATATTGTGCATGGGTAATAAAGCCCTGGGCGTACATGGCGGCGAGCACCGTATCACGCTTTCGCTGGTTGAGGTCCGGGTTGAGATATGGGTTATACCGGGTGGGAAACTGGGTAATCCCGACAATGCTGGCGGCCTGGGCGATGGTCAGTTCGCTCTGATCTACGCCGTAGTAGAAGTTCGCCGCCGCCCCTACGCCGTGGATTCGCCCGCCCAGGGCGAAGATGTTGAGATACCACTCTAAAATTTCTTCTTTTGTATAGAGCCGCTCCATCTCTAAGGCGCGGAAGATTTCAAGAATCTTTCTGCGGACAGTGATCTCGTCCTGCAAGGTCAAGTTTTTAATCAGTTGCTGGGTGATGGTGGATGCGCCGAAGGCATCGCCGTCGGTCCCGAAGAACATGGTTTGGAATGCGGCTACTGTCCGCCACCAGTCCACCCCTCTGTGTTCATAGAAGCGTCTATCCTCAAAGGCGATGGCCGCGTAGATGAGATGTCGGTTAATCTCATCGTAGGGGACCCAAATCCGGACTTGTTCCGCCTCGATGTCAACCGCCTCTTCAAATTGTCCGGTTTCGTGGTTCTTTTCTAAAATCGTACTCGTCAAATCAACGGTGAAATCCTCTAAGGAGAAGTCGATCTGTGGTTCCAGGGTTGTGCTGATATAAAAAGTTACAATAATAGCAAAGACGGCGGCAGTGGTGAGCCCTAAGAGCACAACCGTTCCCAAGGCTTTGAATACCAGCCCCACAACGTCTCCTACGGTACGCACTCCGGCTCCGGCTACATTTTTCGCCATCTTTCTCGCCCTAAATTTGTCAAACGCCACGGACAGTTCCCCCTCTTTTTCAATCAACAATCCGTATTTCTCCCGCCACAGCGGGGGAAATATAATATTTAGTAACTCTATAGTTGTTCCTCTATGACGAAGGGTGCTTGCAAAAAGTTCCCTTGTTTTACTACTTTAAATTATAGCCAGTTATAATTATTATACCATGAATTTGTTCAAAATTTATGGTATAAACATCATGCTTTTCAGTTCCCGCCAAAGGCGGGGAGAAAAGTGATTTAAAATATCCGTATAATAACGGTATTGCAGTTATTATACCACATATTTCAGATTTGTGGCAGGAAAATTTCCGGGCCGTATGGATTTTTTCATTTTCGGGCAAACTATCCATAAAAATGCAGAGAAATACAGAGTGAGGTGTGTTTCCGTGAATAAAATCAGAACCGTGAAAATGCTTGTCTTGGGTGTAATCTTGGCCACGGCCCTTGTCATGGGCAGTATGGCCATCGCCCAGATATCCGCCACTGACGACTATCTCGTGGATCGCCTGGCCGATATCGCGGATCATCCGGGGTATGTGATCAGAGACTTAGATGGATACATCGCTGTCTACTTCCGAGGCCGCGGCCATCCAGTCTATATCACCGGCATCCCTGTGGCCAATCTCAGGGGCGTGGACAGAACTTCAGTGGAAAAGGGGATCACCGTAGAGACCCGGCAGGAGATGATCGAAATTCTGGAGGATTTCGGCAGTTAGACTAGTCGAAAAAATGGTAAACATTTTTTCGAGAAGGAACCCGTCCTGCGGGGCGGGCCGCTGTGGCGGGCTTTTGTAACGCCCATCGGAAATGAATTCCGCTGTGCGTTGAGATTTGATTTTTTCACCTCCGGCGCACGCTGACATGCACTTGTCGGTGAAAAAACTTTTCGGCGGAGCCGAAAAGGACGATTGGGACAAGCATTTTTGAATTTTTTGTATTTGCATTTTCCGGCTCGGTGGTGTAGAATAGGAGTACAAAAAGGAGGGGGTTCATTATGAGTGATACCTTCGGCGGAGATTTTGTCTCCATCACAGACGAGGACGGAAACGAGTTTGAACTGGAACTGATAGACGCCCTGGTCCACAACGATGTATACTACCACGCCTTCATCCCCGCCGACGCCGATGAAGAGGCGGAGGAACTGGAGTTTGTCATTCTCAAAACGATTGAGGAAAATGGCGAAGAACTTCTCTCTCTCCCGGACAGCGAGGAGGAAGAAGAGATCGTTTACGCTCTTTTCATGGAGCGCCTCTTTTCTGATGAGTTAGAAGATGGCGAACCGGAAGCATAGAATAGCCCTGTCTGTCGAGCCTTTCCCTGCTCTGTGCGTGATAGGCCCTTTAAACCCACATTTCTTATAAGGGATTCTGCGCTTCGCCAGTGGATGAGCAGGCCTCCCGGCTCACGCCTTTGGCTGTGGGCTGGATGTTGGAAGCCATGAAGCTGGCGAGAGGAAACCCACCTGCGAAACGGTGCAGGTTATAAGCGGGTCTACACGGCAATAGCGGGGAGCTAAAATAAACGCAACAGGGCGGCACAATCGTGCCGCCCATCTGTTTGATCGTTGTATAGATAGAGGAGGATATTTACATGTTCACCATGACTTACAACAGTCCCATCGGTTCATTATACATAGCAGAGCAAGATGGCGCGATCACCCATCTCAAATTTTCTCCCGTGGACGGTGCGCAGAAGATGACGCCCCTGCTCCAGCAGTGCGCCGATCAGCTGGATGCCTATTTTGGAGGCGAGCTGATTAGATTCGACCTACCCCTGGCGCCCCATGGAACACCCTTCCAGATGCGGGTTTGGGAGGCGCTCCAGACCATCCCCTATGGTGCCACCTGGAGCTATAAGGCCCTGGCCGAAGCCATAGACAATCCCAAAGCCTGCCGAGCCGTTGGGCTGGCCAACAACCGAAACCCCATCTCGATTCTTATCCCCTGCCACCGGGTTGTGGGGGCGAACGGCAGTCTGACGGGGTACGGTGGCGGGTTGTCCAATAAGGCGTATCTGCTGGAGTTGGAGGGTGTCGAAATTCCTGTTGCTTTGTCGGCCGATATCCGGTAGAATAGAATACGAAATACAAGTCGGCTGTAAAGAAGCATTTCTTTACAGCTTTCCATTGGGAGATGCTTATGAATCGCCAGGGGTTTGACAACGACGCGTATCTACAGATCCAGTCCGAGCACATCCGACAGCGTATCGCCCACTTCGGAGGGAAACTCTACCTAGAATTTGGCGGCAAATTGTTTGACGATTTCCACGCCGCCCGTGTCCTGCCGGGATTCGCCCCGGACAGCAAAATCCGGATGCTCCACCAACTGCGGGAGCAGGTGGAGATTATCATCGTCATCAACGCCGCGGATATTGAGAAGAACAAAGTTCGGGGGGATCTGGGTATCACGTATGACCTGGATGTACTGCGTCTCATTGACGCCTTCCGGGAGTCCGACTTTTTTGTCGGGAGCGTTGTCATCACCCAGTACAACGGTCAAGTTGCCGCCCGGCAGTTTCGATCCCGGCTGGAGACGTTGGGCGTTCCGGTCTTTCGCCACTATCCCATTGCAGGATATCCCTCTGATGTGCCACTGATTGTCAGCGCTGACGGCTACGGCAAAAATGACTACGCAGAGACGGAGCGACCCCTGGTGGTGATTACCTCTCCCGGTCCCGGTAGCGGGAAAATGTCCGCCTGTCTCTCGCAACTCTACCACGACCATATCCGGGGGATTCGATCCGGGTATGCCAAGTTCGAGACCTTTCCCGTCTGGAATCTCGCCCTGCGCCACCCGGTGAATATCGCCTACGAGGCGGCCACGGCGGATCTGGGGGACGTGAACATGATCGACCCCTTTCATTTAGATGCCTACGAGAGCACTGCCATCAACTACAACCGGGATATCGAAGTATTTCCCGTTTTACGGGCCATTTTCCAAGAGATATGGGGCCAGTGTCCCTATAAATCCCCCACGGATATGGGGGTCAATATGGCGGGCTGCTGTATCCGGGACGATGAGATCGTCTCGGCGGCGGCCAAGCAGGAGATCATCCGCCGCTACTACGCTGCCATGTGTGCCCAGCATCAGGGGCTGGGTGAAAAAGAACAAGTTTTAAAAATCGAACTCTTGATGACCCAGGCGGGGATATCCATTGAGAACCGGCCCGTGGTGGCCGCTGCCCTGGCCAAGGCCGCAGATACAGATCAGCCCGCCGCCGCCATCCAGATGCCGGACGGGGCGATCCTCACGGGTAAGACCTCCCCACTTTTGGGTGCGTCTTCCGCCATGCTCCTCAATGCGCTGAAATATCTGGCGGGATTGGACGACGCGCTTCACCTTATCTCTCCTACGGTTATTGAGCCGGTGCAGAATCTCAAAGTCGGGCATCTGAAAAATCGGAATCCCCGGCTCCACACGGATGAACTCCTCATCGCCCTGGCCATCTGCGCCGTCGCCGACCCCAACGCCAAATTGGCCATGGATCAACTCCCCAAACTGGTCGGGTGCGAGGTGCACTCCACGGTAATCCTCTCCCAGATAGATGGGAATATTTTCCGGAAACTGGGTGTCAACCTGACTTGCGAGCCCAGGTATCAGACGCCGAAATTGTATCGAAAATAAACAAAAATGATCCGCCGTTTTTAGTATTTACTTTGCAATTTTTATTTGTTATAATAAAGCACATATTTCGAGGGGATCCGACAAACAGAGCCTGTTGTCCCCTTGAACACCACACTTAATTTACAGAAAGGAATCAAAAACATGTTTAAATCGAAAAAAACCATTGAGGCGTTGAAGGGCCAACTCGAACAAATGCAAGGCAGCCTACAAAAAGCGAACGAGGAACGTGACGGTCTTTTGAAAACCGTCAGATATTTTGGCGACACCGTTGCACAACTCACCTCCGCTGAAGAGGCGCAGTCACAAAAGTCCTTTAAGTATCTCGCAACGCTTCTGAAACAAGAAAAAGAACTTCTTGATCTGAAACACCCGCCCAAAGAATAGTCCTTTCTTGGTCGGCTACACGGAAGCTGTTATCATAAATGAGTAAACTCCCACGGGATACGCCCCGTGGGAGTTTTGTTAGATAGCCCTTTGCCTTTTGGCTCCTTTTCCAAAGGAGGCTTTTTACTGCAATGTACGACTATCTGCAACGGGGCGGGGCGAACAGTGTTCTCCCGTATTGTACTTACACACTCACGACAACTTCCGCGGGAATCCAACCTGTGACGCCCTGCTCGTTCGTTGCCAAGAGCCATGCGTAGACGATCTCCTGTACTTCCAAGATGTCGCCCGCCGTTTGGACTAACTCCGTGGGGTTATAGTCTCTTGTCAGCGTTCCGTCCCGGACAAAATGCTCCGGCACATAGGTTTGATGTCCTGCGACCTCGCAGGCGTACCAGTGCAAAAAGTGGGTACAGCCCTCTTTGGCAAGCGTAACGGCTGTGCCTGTTTCAAATGTAGGAAATTGCCCCTCGCCGGGGTGATTTTGTATGACTTGCACTCTCATAGCCGCCTCCTAATTTAGATACCTTGAATAAATTTGCGTACTTTCGTCTTCTGCGCCAAGGGATTGAGCGAAAAAATCTGCTCCGTGATTGTCTGGACGGCGTCCTCCGGGCAGATTTCCGCCGCCTGTGCAAATACGTCCTTGCCCCAAAAGCGCTCTGTTGTACAGAATATCATGGATGGCCAACTATATGCCGTGCCTGTCAGTGAGGTTTTTTGCCGACTGCCGCACACAGTGAGATACAGCCCCATTTGCAGTTCCGTCAAAGCTCGGTCAAACTTGGATTTCTCCTCCCGGGGAAACCCGGCGAGGCGTTTGATCTCCTCCGAGGGCAAAAAATCGCTTTGGGAGACGATCTCATAAATTCGCTTAGCGGCGTGGCTGATGGTCCCGTCTGCATACGACTCGGCAAAGGATGTTCCGGCGCGCCGCACCGCCAGAAAATACGGGTACCACGCCTTTGTGATGAATCCGGCTTTGCGGAAGAACATTTTAGCATAGGCGATGTCGTCGCGCTCATTTAAAACTCGCATCCGCCACTCCCACGGGTCCGTGTCCGGGTCGCCGGTGTGCCAGCGGATGGGGGAGCCGTCCGGGGGTGCTTCGTTCCAATTGTGGTGAATCAGGCCAAATACGCCCTCGTCGTTGCCGCCGGCGACAGAGAAGCCGGCTTTTGTTAATTCGGTACAAAAATCGTTATAATTATGTATCATCACGCTCGGCCCTTTCTGCTTAAAATACGCCGCCGATATATCTTGTTTATTCGTAAAGAGATAAAACTTTTTCGGCAATGGATTTTATTTCGGCGGCAATATCCGCTGGCTCCAATACGCGGACATTTTTTCCGAAGCTGAGGAGCCAACCCAGTAAAAATTGACGGTCCGTAAAGTCCATTTCAAAATATAGCCCTTCATCGGCTTCCGTATACGCGCCCCAGCCATAGGCGTCGATCAACTGGTACTTTGTGGATTTATCGAATAGCGCAACGAGTGAGATGTCGGCTGTGAAACGGGCGTTGAAATCCGTTTTTTCTTCCGGGATCTCACGAGGAGTATATGTATCTTCGCGCACTGCTAAATTCCACAGCCGTGTCAGCTTGAACAGTCGCCAATCCTGCCGCTTGAGGCAAAATCCGAACACGTACCAAGAAGACCATTGGAATATCACAAAATATGGCTCTATGTGGCGATGGGATTCGCCTTTTGCATAGTGGTAATCGAAGGCGATCAGCTGCCTGTCTGAGATGGCGCGTTTTATCAGGTCGATTTTGTGTGAGAGTTGATCTTTGTAGTGAGAGGCGAGGTCAATTACCACAGGTTCGTGCATAGAGACGACGGTATTGGCGCCGGCACCCAGTTTGTCTAAAGTCCGCTCAATCTGCGACTGCTCCGATACGCTGCCGATGCCTTTGAGGGCGGCGATGATGCCAGACAACTCCTCTGTGGTCAGTACGCTTTTATCCAGCCGGAAGCCTTCTGCAATGGAGATGCCGCCCCCGACTCCCTGGTGGGTGACGACAGGAATGCCGGCGGCACAGAGGGTGTCAATATCGCGCCCGATGGTGCGGCGGCTGACCTCGAATTTCTCGGCCAATTGCGGGGCAGTCATGCGGTCGTTTTGGAGCAGGTCGGTCAACAGACCGAGCAAACGGTCGAGTTTCACGGAGGGCCTCCTCTCGCTTTCTGTCATGTTGCGGCATACGCCGTAACATGACGTATCACGGTGATTAACTGGCGCTATGGGCCGAGCAGACCCTTGCCTGCTCTTTCAAAAGCGTAACGCTTTTGAGGTTACTCTAGTATAACACGAAAAACCAGACAACAGCATGTCTTGTTTTCGATCATAAATGTTTGATTATTGCGATTTGCACAGAAAGAAACGTAAAAAAGCTACGGTTTCCCCCTATTTTCTGCCGACAATCAACAAACTTGAAAAAAGATGCGTTTAATTTTGAAAAAGTGTTGACAGAAGCTTTCGCTCCTGTGTATAATTCACCCAATCAGCTAATCGTTTAAATTTTGGTTTGGTGAAGGAGTTGACTTCCCGTGACAATTAAGGATATTGCCAGGGAAGCCGGCGTTTCAACTGCCACGGTTTCTTACGTAATTAACGACTCGAAAAATGTAATGCCCGAAAAGCGGCAGCGGGTGTTGGACGTGATTGCGAAGACCGGGTATCAGCCAAATCGGGTGGCGAAGAGCCTGCGTACAAAGAAGACCAGTATTATCGGGGTGCTGGCGGAAGATATCCTGGCCTTTCCCACTGCCCGGATTATCAACGGTATCTCCGAATACATGGAGCAGACGGATTACCATATTTTATTGAGTGATCTGCGTATGATGGATAGTTTGTTTAATCGGTATGATCAAATTGTCCACCAAAAAGATAAGATCAGTGAGGCGTTGTCCTTTTTAAACTTTGGCGCCAAGGTAGATGCCGTCATCTATGTCGGCATGTTTGACCGGGACATCTCTGGTGTTATCACCGGCGTGAACAAACCCATTGTGGTGGCGTATTCCACCTCGGGAGATGAACACGCCTGTTCCGTCACCTATGAAAACGAGGCCATTTCTGCTCAACTCGCAAACCACGTGATTGACGCCGGCCACAAACGTATCGCTGTGATTACCGGCCTTGCCCACACTGCTCCCGCCCAGATGCGACTCAAGGGAATCCAGGCGGCGATTCAAGAAGCCGGGTTGAGTTTGGACAGCGCGCTGGTCAAAAATGGTGACTGGGAGCGCGCCTCCGGCTACGCCTGCATGATGGAACTGTTGGAGCAGGAGCGGGGCGTACTGCCCACGGCGGTTTTGGCCATGAACGATCTGATGGCCATCGGTGCCATGGACGCCATTCGAGGGGCAAACCTCCGTGTGCCAGAGGATATCTCTGTCGTGGGATTTGACAACCGAGAAGTATCGGACTTTGTGTTCCCGAAATTGACCACGGTGGAAATTGACCTGAAAGCCATTGGATTTACAGCGGCCCAAGCGGTGACTCAAAAACTCAGCGGGGCCGGAGAATACGCCGAAGAGCGTAGCGTGATTATTCCAAGTAAACTCATCTTGCGCGATACGGTTGCGCAACGTTCAGATACTTAAAAAACTCAGAAAAGGTGATCAATTTGCGCAAACTTGTGATCAACGCCGAGAAAAAAGGCGAAAAAATTAATAAAAACATTTACGGCCACTTTGCCGAACATCTGGGCCGTTGTATTTACGAGGGGATATTCGTCGGGGAAGACTCTCCGATCCCCAACGTGAAGGGGATGCGTACTGATGTGGTAGAGGCCCTGCGCCAGATCAAAGTCCCGGTGCTCCGCTGGCCCGGCGGTTGCTTTGCCGATGAATACCACTGGATGGACGGTATCGGCCCCCAGTCAGAGCGCAAACGGATGATCAATACCCACTGGGGCGGCGTAGTGGAGGATAACTCCTTTGGTACCCATGAATTTATGGAACTCTGCGATCAAGTTGGCTGTGCCCCCTTTATATCCGGCAATGTGGGGAGCGGTACGGTGCGGGAAATGGGGGATTGGGTTGAATACATGACCTTCGACGGCATCTCCCCAATGGCCGACTTACGTCGGGCCAACGGGCGGGAAGCGCCCTGGAATGTCCCCTATTTCGGTGTAGGCAATGAGAACTGGGGTTGCGGCGGCAATATGTGTGTCGAATACTATGCCGGTGTCTACCGCCACTATCAAACCTATGTGCGGGAGTATGGCGACAATAAAATCGCCAAGATTGCCTGTGGCGCAAATGTAGACGACTACCATTGGACAGATGTGATGATGAACCGCTGTCACAACGCCACAGGACCCATCAATGGAATCACCTTCCGGATGGATGGGCTATCCCTGCACTACTACACATCTCCCGGTGGCCCGGAAGGCCGCGGATCCGCTGCGGATTTTGACATGTACAAATATTTCCACACCATGCGGGACGCCTTGCGTATGGATGAACTGATCCGAGAACACAGTCGCATTATGGACCGCTATGATCCGGAGAAAAAAGTTGGCCTCGTCGTGGACGAGTGGGGGACATGGTTCGACGTGGCAGAGGGGACCAACCCCGGCTTCCTATACCAGCAGAACACCATGCGAGACGCCCTTGTGGCCGCCGTCACGTTGAATATTTTCAATTCCCACTGTGACCGGGTCAGTATGGCCAATCTCGCCCAGACGGTCAACGTTCTGCAGTCGGTGATCTTGACCCAGGGGGAGGAGATGCTTCTGACCCCCACCTATCACGTGTTTGACCTGTACAAAGGCCACCAGGACGGGACGCTGCTGGAGAGTTCCATTGAGACGCAACACATCGGCCCCGATGAATATACAGTGCCAGACCTGCACCTCTCCGCCTCTCAAGGCGCAGACGATGTCATTCATGTGACCTTGGCCAATCTCTCTCTAGATACGGCCCAGAGCATCTGTTGTCAGGTGGAGGGGCAGCCTGTATCGTCTGTCCAGGGGCGTATTCTGACCGGAGAAATGGACGCCCGCAACGACTTTGACGACAAGGATCGTATCAAGTTGCAGACGTTTGTCGATATCCTAGTAGAGGACGGCGTGTTACAGTTTGAAATCCCCCCCTGTGCGGTGATGGAAATAAAGTTGAATGCGTAGGGCATGTCGGCGGTTTTGAAACATGCTCCAAAAGCCTCAAAAATTTTTTAGCCTCGAGAAAAACGATTAGAAAGGTAGAATTATCGTGGAAAGAAATAAAATCAGGCCTCTACGGTTAAAAGATGTCGTCATCACGGGTTCCTTTTGGAACCGGTATATGGAGCAGATCCGGACGCACGTGATTCAATATCAATGGGAAGCGCTCAATGATCGTGTGGAAGACGCGAAGCGCAGTCACTGTATCAAAAATTTTGAAATCGCGGCGGGAAAGCGGCAAGGCGATTTTTACGGTATGGTGTTTCAGGACAGCGATCTCTATAAATGGCTGGAATCCGTTGCCTATTCCCTGGCAATCCATCCGGATCCCGCACTGGAAGCCCTGGCGGATGAGGCCATTGCCCTCATTGGGGCGGCACAGCAGCCCGATGGCTACATAAATACCTATTACACCGTCAAGTATCCGGAGCGCCGGTGGACGAATTTACAGCATGGACACGAACTCTACTGTGCGGGCCATCTGTTTGAAGCCGCCGTTGCATACTATGATGCGACAGGGAAGCGGGCGGCCCTCGACATCGCAATCCGCTTTGCGGACTATATTGACACCGTGTTCGGATTGGAAGCGGGAAAACTCGACGGCTACCCCGGCCACCAGGAGATTGAACTGGCCCTGTTCAAACTCTACGAGACCACGGGGGAACGGCGCTATCTACTCTTAGCGGCGTATTTCATCAAACAGCGGGGCCGTGAACCAAACTACTTTGATTTAGAGTGGGAAAAGCCGGAATACAGGGAGATTTTCCCCGAAATCACCCCCCTGGCCCGGACGTACTCCCAGTCCCATCTGCTCCCCGAGGAGCAGCGTGTGGCCACGGGCCACGCCGTACGCGCCGTATATATGTACTGCGCCATGGCCGATCTGGCGGCAGAGATGGACGATGCGGCCCTTTTGAAGGCCTTAGATGCACTATATACAGATATCACCACAAAGCAGATGTACATCACAGGGGCCATCGGCTCCGTGGCATGGGGTGAGCGGTTTACAGGTGCATATGATCTGCCCAACGATCAGATTTACGGTGAGACTTGTGCCTCGGTTGGACTCATGATGTTTTGCCGGAGAATGAATGCCATGCACCTCGACGCCCGCTATGGGGACACCATGGAGTTGGCCCTCTACAACACCGTACTCGCCGGGACATCTCTTGCCGGTACGGAGTTCTTTTACGTGAACCCCCTGCACGTGGAGCCTGAGAGAATTCACGTCAACCCGAATCTCAGCCATGTCAAGCCTGTCCGCCAAAAGTGGTTTGACTGCGCCTGCTGTCCCTCGAATCTGGCCCGCACTGTGATGGGGCTGGGGCTATACGCCTACGGCGCCACGACAGACGGGCTGTATGTCAATCTGTACTGTGCGGGATCCGCCAGAGATGGGGCGCGACACATTGAAGTGCAAACGGATTATCCATACAGCAGTGACGCCACGTTCAAAGTCAGCGGAGGATTTTTCCGGCTCTATCTGCGCAATCCCCAGTATGCGCCCGTGGAGCGGATCACTGTCAACGGCGAAGTGGTTCAGCCACAGATAGAGAACGGATACATCGTGTTAGAGCGGGACTGGTCTGGCGATGTGGTTGCCATCCAGTTCGATATGCGGCCCAAGCGGATGTACTGCACCAATGAGGTCCAGCACAATATCGGTAGCACTGCCATTATGCGAGGGCCTCTGGTCTACTGTATGGAGCAGGTGGATAACGGACCCTGTCTAGGCGCTTTCCGCCTTCCGGATGATGCGCCGATTACAGAAATCACGCCGCCGGATGGGTTGTTGCCGGAGGTGGTGGCCCTCACAGCCCCCGCCTATCAATACAAACAGGCGGAGGATGCGCTGTACACGGAACAAAAACCGATGCTGGCACCCAGTCAATTGACTTTGATCCCATATTTCTTATGGGCCAACCGGGGGGAGAATGAGATGCGGGTATACGTACCCACCCTGGAACAAACGCCGTAGAAACCCACAAGTGTCCCCATTGCGCGGAAGGCGCAATAATAATAAAAAATTTTTAGGAGGAAAGATCATGAAAAAGTTTCTAGCTCTACTCATGGCAGTCGTGCTGATCATCGGCCTGGTTGCCGCCTGTACCGCTACCCCTGACACCCCGGGTGCGGGACCAGGTGTCGACACCCCTGCCCCCGCACCCGAGCCTCCGCCGGAGGGCGAGGAGCCGGCAACCATCACCTACATGTTCTGGGGTGACGAAGCGGAAGTCGAAAACGTCACAAACCTAATCAACGAATTTAACGCATTGCATCCCCACATCATCGTTGAGCCATGGCCCGTAGACCGCGCCGAAATCGCTGCGGTTCTCACCACATTGGCCGCCGCCGGCGAACTTCCGGACACCGGATTTATGACAGAGCCGTTGACGATCCCTTGGGCACAAGCCGGGTTCATCGAAGCACCGACATTTGCCGGTGAAACACCCCGCGATGTTATTTCCTTTCAATGGGAAGGCGAGGCTGTAGCTTATTCATCCTGTACTGTGCAATTAACTATGTTTTATGATTTAGACAGGTTTGACGATGCAGGTGTTGCCAGACCACCAAAAACAACCGCAGACGCATGGTCTTGGGATGAGTTTGTCGACGTCGCAAAAAGCCTGACTTTTGACACCGCCGGACGCAATGCACATGACCCGGCATTTGACCGCAATAATGTTGAGATGTACGGTTTCTATCTTGAGCCTGCCGTTTGGCAGCTGGAACTCTGGGCACTTTCAAATGGTGGCGGATTCTTTAACCCCAACGACTGGAGTGATGTCATCATCAACAGCCCGGAGTCAGCAGAAGCGATCCAAAGAATCGCCGACCTCTACCTGGAACATGGCGTAATGCCTCGTTATGGCACATGGCCTGCTGACGGCATTGATACATGGTTCCTTGAGGAAAACGTAGCGATGGCTGTAAACGGCTCATGGTCAATCGGCGTTTGGATGAGTCCCGCCAGAGATGATCACGGTCTTAATTACTCGGTCTCCGTCCTGCCGAACATGGGAAGAAATGTAACTTTGGCTACTGCAGGTCTTGTCGTGCAGTACGCGGGCTCTGCGCATCCCGAAGCTGCTGCGGAGTGGCTTGCATGGTTTGTAGAGCAGAGCGGTTTCCTGATTGAAATTGGTATCTGGATGCCGCGCTATCAGAGTATGTTTACAGATGAGGCTCTGATGGGCTGGGCGCAAACTCCGGCTTTCCCGCCATTTGAAGATTTCCGCACCGCTGTTATTGATGTTTCAGCTAACTATGCCGTATCTGCGGCGTGGCACTGGGTGCCGAATATGGAGCCGTTCCTGGAGGAACTCTCATCCATACTGGCTCCTGTCTGGTCGGGCGAACAAACTGCACAGGAAGCGCTTGATGCAGGCAGACCCGCCTTATCAGCAATTATCGGCGGATAAAACGCTCGAAACGCTCCGAAAAAACACAAACCAGGACACCTACGCCCGCGCGAGTTCTCGGGCGGGCGTAGGTTATTGCGAAGCAACAAAGTTCTGGGGTGTCAACTCGCCATCTTTGATGGCGTTAGTGGGTCAGGTTCTTATTATTTTCTTGATTATAACTTAAATAAAGTATAGAATATAAAAAAACCAGAAAGGTGTGTGTGTATATGGGCGCATCGGACACCAAAATGCAACCAAAGACCGCAACAGATACGCCCAAAGCGAGTGGGATTTTAAGACCGGTGGGTGTGTTATATGTTCTTTTTTCCGCGCTTACCGTTTTTATCGCTGTCATTGGCGCAAGCGGCGCCGAACTTTTGGAAGGCCTTATGCCGCAAGGCTTTGTGTTCTTAAACGCAGTTCGGAATTACGCGATGCCGGCAGGCTTTATGCCGCATTTCTTTCACTTCCTGTTTCTTTTTGCCGCATTTCGGCTTGCAGTCGGCTGCATGACAATCCGCTTCGGAAAAACGCCGGAAAGAGGCGGCCTGTTAGGTCTCTTGGGAAAAATAGATCTATGGATCGTGATTCCGATCATGGTTTTTTCCTTATTCTTTTTCGATGGCTTCCATTTTATGTGGTTTCCGATACTCTCCCTGCCCCTGACAATGCTGCTTCTGCACGGATCTGCAAAACTGGACAACCGCCCGGGAAGGGCAGCCAGAGAAGAGGCGAGGACAGCAAAGATATTTTTAATACCCGCATTTCTGGGTCTTACTTTCATGACATACATTCCGCTCACTGCTGTATTTGGGATTTCCCTGTTTGATTGGAATATTCCGTTTGCGCCAGAGTTTGCAGGATTTACAAATATCATCGAGCTTTTTTCACAGGGCTCATTCTTTTGGACTTCCGTTTGGTATACGCTTATATACTCATTTTTGGCAGTTTTTTTGGGTATGGTCTATTCTATGTGTGTTGCCCTGCTGCTTAACCGCAAGATACCGGGAAAAGTATTTTTCAGAACAGCGGTTTACTTACCCTTTATCATCCCCGTTGTCAGCTCTATGTTGGTTTTCTGGCTCATCTATTCCCATGACGGGGTAATTAACAACATTATAACTATGTTTGGCGGCGAGCGTATACATTTCCTGTTTGAAAGCGCAACAATTATTCCCGCAATCGCAATGATCGCTGTCTGGGCAAGCGGAAACATTATCGTGATTAAAATAGCGGGGATTTCCAACGTTCCCCGTACATACCTGGAATCGGCTGAAATCGACGGAGCAAATGCCTGGCATCGCTTTTGGAAAATAACCATACCATGTATGTCTCCGATTATTTTCTACAACATGTTAATGAGCCTGATCACAAATATGCAGGTCGTTGTGCCTTCGTTAATGCTTACCGGCGGTGGCCAGTCCGGCGCAACGGTAACACCGGCGCAATTCAGATTCGTGGCATATGAGCTATATAATACCGCCTTTAATTTTGGTTGGTTGGGTCGTGGCGGTGCGATATCATTTATGCTGTTTGTACTGATTGGAATACTCACGGCAATATTATTTATAACATCGAAAAAATGGCTATTCTATGAAGGAGGTGGCCCGGCATGATAAACTCGACTACGACAGCAGCAGCAACAACCCCGCCGGAGCCGATAAAAATCGTTCCTGCTCCGGGGAAAATGGTGCTAAAAATAGTTGGTGTGCTTCTGGTGGCCGCCGCAATTGTCAGCCTTGTTTTTGGTATTCTGGGACTGATGGGGATCGGGCTTCCCGACACATTTTATTTAGATAACGCAATAACCGAAGCCAGGCAACTGAGCGCAAACATTGACGGTGTGCCTATGTGGACGCAAGAATCGTGGCAGAACCTACAAGAAAACCTTGTTGCCGCCAGGGCTACTCTGCTTGACAGAGCTTCCACGCAGGCGCAAATCAATACAGCTTATACTGATTTGCGCAACGCACTTGATTCAATGGTGCCGTCAGAGGCGTTTGCGGATATAGAAGTTGCTGGATTTATACCTGACGGGCGCGCGGTAAATGTGTTTTTCATTTACTTGATCATACTATTTCTCATTCTTGGCATCACCGGTGTCTTGGGCATTAAATTCTGTGCAAACAGTAAGAAAATGCATATGTTAGGTGTCTTCGGCATCATCAGCTTTGTAGGGATCGCATTACTTATAATCTTCGTTGCAGACACGCTTGGCTACGAATCATTACCGCCATTTTTACCGCTTATTGGTATGCCGATTGCTTACCAGATCGGCGTGTTTTTAAACAACAGGAAAACATCCATACTCATCACATTCAGTGTTTTGGTGCTGATATCCTTAATCGCCTTATTCCCGCTTTGGTGGATTGTTCGCTCATCGCTCATGTACCTGCATGAGGTTTCATCAACGCGCTTTTTCCCGACGAATCTGGTTTTTGAAAATTACCCAAGGGCGTTGGAGCGTTTCCATTATTTACTGCACCTGCGTAACACATTAATCATCGCAGTCCCGGCAGTCCTGCTGGGCACCTGCACCGCTATCCTGTGCGCCTATTCTTTCGCGCGGCTCAGGTTCAGGGGCAAAAAATTCATGTTCGGCCTCTGCATCGCGTCTATGCTTTTGCCGCCTGTTGTAACCCTGATCCCACTCTTTATCATGTTCACAAACTTCTTCGGTCTCCTCAACACCTTCTGGCCGCTCATCATCCCATGGGTATGCGGCGGCGGCGCATTTAACATTTTCTTGATGCGTCAATTTTTCCTGACACTGCCAAAAGAGCTTGACGAGGCGGCAATGATTGACGGCGCCGGACGATTGCGGATACTGGTTCAAATCCTCCTTCCATCAATAAAACCTGCCATCATGGTTGTGGGAATATTCATCTTTATGCTGATATGGAACGACCTGCTTACACAAATGGTCTATCTGCGAAATGAGGGGCTCGCCACGATGGCAATAGGGCTTCGCGTGTTCTCAGGCTCCTACGGCACAGAGTGGCACTTGACCATGGTGGCGACAGTCCTGTCAATACTCCCCGCCCTCCTGGTCTTCATTATCGGCCAGAAGTATCTGGTTGAAGGAATTGTAATGACCGGCATGAAAAACTAAATAGTCCCCACAGGGCAAAGGAACGCCCTGCGGGGACCCCTCCCTTTGATCTATAACGGCAGGCAAAGCCTGCCTATAGCAAGGTTTTGCAAAGGGCGCAAAACGCTTGGACGCCGGACACCCGGCGAAAGGGCTTGTAGGGACAGTATATTTCCCCTAGATGGAGGTAATAGGCTTATGAAGACATTTCTCGGCATAGAGCTCGGCTCAACCCGGATTAAGGCCGTACTCATCGACGCGGGCGGCACGCCACGGGCGTCCGGCGGGTTCGATTGGGAAAACCGCTTTGAAAACGGCGTGTGGACGTATCATTTAGACGACGTATGGCACGGCCTGCGGGAGAGTTTTGCCAATCTAGCGGCGGATTACCGGGCAACCCACGGGGGAGTCGACCCGGTTGTCTCCGGTATCGGCGTCTCCGCCATGATGCATGGCTACTTGGCCTTTGATCGAGAGGACAACCAACTGGCAGAGTTTCGCACCTGGCGCAATACCATTACAGAGGAAGCGGCGGCACGTCTGACAGAGGCCTTTGGGTTCAATATCCCCCAGCGGTGGAGCATCGCCCATCTATACCGCGCCGTCTTGGGCGGCGAAGCCCATGTGGGAGAGATCGGATTCTTGACAACGTTAGCTGGTTACGTCCATTATCAACTCACCGGAGAAAAAGTTTTGGGCATCGGTGACGCTTCCGGTGTATTTCCTATTGACAGCACAGCAAATGGCTATCATAATGGTATGGTAGCCAAGTTTGATACGATTGTTTCCGAACACGGTGTCCCCTGGCGGCTGCTGGACATTTTGCCAAAAGTCCTCGTGGCAGGCGAACATGCAGGCGCTCTGACAGAAGCGGGCGCAATCCTGCTGGACCCCACAGGCGTTCTTCAGCCGGGGATACCCCTGTGTCCGCCTGAGGGCGACGCCGGGACCGGCATGGTGGCCACAAACAGTGTGGCACCCTGTACGGGGAACGTATCGGCGGGGACATCAGTCTTTGCCATGCTGGTGTTGGAGCGAGCGCTGTCCAAGCTCTACCTCGAAATCGACATGGTCACGACGCCGACGGGCAAGCCGGTGGCCATGGTGCACTGCAACAACTGCACCTCTGATTTAGATGCATGGGTGAATTTGTTCGGCGCAGCTATGACGGGGATGGGCCAAACGCCCGACAAATCCGATCTGTATCGCACGTTGTATGAGGCGGCCTTGCGAGGGGATCCGGACGGCGGGGGACTGGTCTCCGTCAACTACCTCTCTGGAGAGCACACAACGGGATTCCACGAGGGGCGGCCTTTATTCGTCCGCACGCCGGACAGCCGGTTTACATTGGAAAACTTCATGCGATCCCTGCTGTTTTCCGCCATGGCCACATTGAAGATCGGCATGGATATTCTGTCCGACGGTGAGGGCGTGACCCTCTCGAAACTCCTGGGCCACGGCGGGTTATTTAAGACGCCCCTGGTGGGACAGACCCTCATGGCGGGGGCCTTGGATATCCCCGTCGCCGTCATGGAATCCGCCGGGGAAGGCGGCGCATGGGGCATCGCTTTGCTGGCGGCCTATGCCGATGCCAGAGACGAGGGAGAGACCCTGGAAGAATTTTTAAAAAGCAAAGTGTTCTCAGACTCCGCCGTCAATACGATTCAGCCGAACCCTGCGGATGTAGCGGGATTTGCGGTCTATTTAGAGCGGTACAAAGCCGCACTCTCCATTGAGCGCACAGCGGTGGAATCCTTACAATTATTGAGGTGATGAACGTGCTAGAAACACTGAAACAACAGGTGCTGGATGCAAATCTGCTCTTGCCCAAATATGGACTGGTCACCTTCACCTGGGGCAATGTCTCCGGGATTGACCGGGCGCAGGGCTTAGTTGTGATCAAGCCGTCCGGCGTCACCTATGAGGACATGACAGCGGATCACATGGTAGTTGTAGAGTTGGACACGGGCAAAACTGTGGAGGGGAGCCTGTCCCCGTCCTCGGATACCGCCACCCATCTGGCGCTGTACCGGGCGTTTTCCAATATAGGTGGCATTGTACACACCCACAGCCGCTGGGCGACGATTTTTGCCCAGGCGGGGCTGGGGATACTGCCTCTCGGCACGACCCATGCGGACTATTTCTACGGCGAGATCCCCTGTACTCGGAAAATGGTCCCCGCTGAAATCGCCGGTGCATACGAAGAGGCGACGGGAGATGTGATCATCCAGCGGTTTGCCGGAGTGAACCCGGATACGATTCCGGCGGTACTGGTACACAGCCACGGCCCGTTCACCTGGGGGCGTGATGCCGCGGATGCCGTACACAATGCGGTAGTGCTGGAGGAGTTGGCCTTTATGGCCTGGCACAACCACTTGATCAATCCCACAGTAGAGCCAATGCAGCAGGAGCTGCTTGACAAACACTATTTGCGTAAACACGGGCCGGACGCCTATTACGGCCAAACATAGGAGGTACATAGCATGAACAACATTCCCAACATCAAGCTCGGCTTAATTTCCGTATCCAGAGACTGTTTCCCGGCAGCCCTTTCTGAGACCCGCCGTGCCGCCGTAAAAGGGGCTTACGGCGACATCTACGAGTGCAAGGTCACCGTGGAAAATGAGATCGACATGTTAAAAGCTGTAGAGGATGTCAAAGCCGCCGGCGTCAACGCATTGGTGGTATTCCTCGGCAACTTCGGCCCGGAGACGGCGGAAGTCTTATTGGCAAAGTATTTTGGCGGTCCCACCATGTACGTCGCCGCCGCGGAAGACGGCGCCGATACGCTGATGGACGGACGGGGAGACGCCTACTGCGGGATGCTCAATTGCTCGTACAATCTGGGGCTCCGCAATATTAAGGCCCATATCCCGGCGTATCCGGTGGGCACGCCGGCGGATATTGCACAGATGATCGCCGATTTTGTTCCCATCGCCCGCACGATGATTGGCGTGGCCAATCTCAAGATCATCACCTTCGGCCCCCGGCCTCAGGATTTCCTCGCCTGTAATGCGCCGATCCAGCAACTGTTCAATCTGGGCGTGGAGATTCAGGAAAATTCCGAGTTGGATCTCTTAGTTGCGTTTAATAAACACAAAGACGACCCCCGGATTCCCGGTGTAATCGCCGATATGGAACGGGAACTGGGCGAAGGCAATAAAATGTCCGGTATTCTGCCGAAGCTGGCCCAATATGAGCTGACGCTCCTGGATTGGGCGGAGAACAATAAGGGGAGCCGGGAATACGTGGTGTTCGCCAGCAAATGTTGGCCCGCATTCCAGACGGAATTCGGCTTTGTACCCTGCTATGTGAACAGCCGCTTGGCTGCGCGGGGTATCCCCGTGGCCTGTGAGACGGATATCTACGGGGCGCTGTCAGAATACATCGGCACCTGTGTCACAGGTGCGGGCGTGACCCTGTTGGATATTAACAACTCCGTCCCGGCGGATATGTATGAGCGGGATATCAAAGGCAAGTTCGACTATACGTTAAAAGATACGTTTATGGGCTTTCACTGCGGGAATACGCCCATCTGTTGCCTAAAGAAGGGCGAGGTCAAATACCAGCGCATTATGCATAGTCTGTTGGAGCCGGGGAAAGAGCCGGATATCACAAGAGGTACTTTGGAAGGAGACATCGCACCCGGTGAGATCACGTTCTTCCGACTCCAAGGCACTGCCGAGGGCGGGTTGAAATCCTACATTGCCCAGGGCGAAGTTCTGCCGGTTCCCACCTGTTCTTTCGGCGGGATTGGCATATTTGCCATCCCGGAGATGGGCCGCTTCTATCGCCACGTGCTGATTGCGGACAGATATCCCCACCACGGCGCCGTGGCCTTCGGACACGTGGGGAAAGCGCTGTTTGACGTGTTTACCTATCTGGGTGTGCCGAAGATATCGTACAACCAGCCCAAGAGCTTGCCGTATCCGACGGAAAATCCGTTTTAGGAGAAACAAAAAAGAGCAGATGCCGTTGGCGTCTGCTCTTTTTGCCATTTGGCGGCGGTATTTATGAGGCTGTGTGAAAACATAAAACGAGAAAATTTTTCATCTGAAAAAGTTCTTCAAATGAGACAGTGAGAAAGAAAATGTAGATTTATTCACTAAATAAGTTGAGTGATTTTCCGAGCATTTCGTTTTCAAACAGCCTCTTATATTTTGCACGTCTACATATAAAATGAAAGGAAGGGAATACAGGATGTCAAAAAAATCTTGGATTGGAATCGGGAGTATTATAATAGTTTTTTGTTTGATTCTTGCAATTCTACTATACAGTTTTATTGTTAGAGGGTATGAAAGTGCGACTCATTTCTTTTGTTCGCTTAATTGGACAATAGCGATTATTTCGATAATTATTAGCATTGGAATAACTTTTCTTGTAGTTAGATATAGAGGTATCTTAATAGAAAAGCTACTCTACATTTTAATCCCAAGTATTATTATATTAGTGTTGTGGTGGCTACTTAGTTGGTTATCTAGTGACACGCAAGACAACTTTACTGGTTTAATTGTTCCAGCTTTTCTGTCTGTTCTAAGTATATATATATCAAAGATGCAAGAAAATAAGAAGACTAAGGAAGATGAAGAAACAAAAATCAAAAGAACTAAGGTGGATGAGGAAGTAAAAGTAAAAAAAGAACTATATGCGAAAATGATAAATGCGTACTATGCGTACTATGCGGATTATCAAAGAGAATATAGAGAGCCTAATAAGCAGATGTCGGAGCTTAATGGTATGGTATATGTGTATTGCAAACCGAAAATTTCAAGTATATGGAAGGGGTTGCAAGAAGAACATGAAGGAACATTAAACGAAAAAGCAACAATTGAAACTCTTATTGAAGAAATTCACAAGGACTTGGACGAACCAGCAATATGTTCTGAATTCCGAGACATGTAGCTACTAACTAGCACTTTTTATAGATAGGGCTTATTTGCACAGGGACGGCAAAAAAGAAAGGGACAGACACCATGATCGAACTACAGGGAAAACACAACGCTGCCAAACTATTCACCGCCACGGCGGAGCCCAGTGCCGTCACCCAGATTCAGCATCTGCTGGATCAAGAGTTCGTCGCCGGGAGCAAAATCCGGGTGATGCCGGACGCCCACGCCGGGATGGGGTGTACCATCGGTACGACCATGACCATTACAGATAAGGTTGTCCCCAATCTCGTGGGCGTAGACATCGGTTGCGGGATGGAGACGGTGCTATTGAAAGATCGGCGGGTGGAGTTGGGGCAGTTGGACAAGGCCATCCACCAGTATATCCCCGCCGGGTTTAAAATCCGCGCCACGGCGCATCATTTTAATGACGACATTGATCTCACGGCCTTGCGCTGTGCTAAGCACATGGATTTGAAGCGTGCGGTGCTCTCTATCGGGACTCTAGGCGGCGGGAACCATTTTATTGAGCTGGGCAAGGACGAAAGGGGCCAGCTCTATCTTGTGATTCACTCCGGGAGTAGGAATCTGGGGAAGCAGGTCTGCGAGTATTACCAAAACGCCGCCGCCGACAATCTGGGGCGGCGTGGCAAAGGCGCTGATCGGGTGCTGGCGTATTTGGAGGGGCCGCTGTTTGATAACTATCTCCACGATATGGCCATCGTGCAGCGATATGCGGAACTCAACCGGAAGGCCATCGTGAAAGAGTTGGAAAAGCGGGTAAAATTCAAGGTCGTCGAGCAGTTTACCACCACCCATAACTATATTGACCTGGACACCATGATTCTGCGAAAAGGCGCAATCTCAGCGCAAAAAGGAGAGCGAGTGCTGATCCCCATGAACATGCGGGACGGTAGCTTGATCTGCATCGGCAAGGGGAACCCCGATTGGAACTACTCCGCCCCCCACGGCGCAGGCCGGATCATGTCCCGCTCCGCCGCGAAGCAGCAGATCACGCTCACCCAGTACGAGAAATCCATGGAGGGGGTTTACTCCTCAACAGTCAACCGGAGTACCCTGGACGAGGCGCCTTTCGCCTATAAGCCCATGGAGGAGATCATAGCCGGAATCGGCGACACGGCGGAGATCGTGGCGGCGGTCAAACCGCTGTATAACTTTAAGGCGGCGGAGTAAGAAAGGGAGCGAAGAGTCGCACATCAATAATTATTTATCGAAAAACAATAAAAAATTATTGACAAATAGAATCCGATGTGATAAATTACCTCCAAGATACGCGAGAAGCATATTAGGGAGGTAATTTTTTTATGGTCAAAAATAGCGTTGTCCATCGAGTGACGAAAATACTGGTGGATGTCATGTTCTACGGTGGGATTGTAATCTGCATTGCCCTTCCATTTCTCCTGCCCCACGGGATGCGGCTCATCGGACATGGGGCGCATATGTACTGGCCCAATCTGGTGGTGCTGATGCTGTCGGGGGTGCTTTCGCTCTATATCGTCTATCAGTTAAAGGTGATATTTAAAACCCTGGTGGGCGGGAACCCGTTTGTTGCCCGGAACGTCTCCTGTTTGAGGAGAGCCGCTGTGGCCAGCGCTCTGATCTCCATCGTATTTGTGGTGCGGATTTCGATCTGGTTCACCATCAGTTCCACAGTAATCGCCCTGATCTTTGCTCTGCTGGCCCTGTTTTCCCTCACGCTGAAAGATTTGTTCAAACAGGCGGTGGCATACAAAGAAGAAAACGATTGGACGGTGTGAGTATGCCTATTATTGTGAATTTAGACGTGGTGATGGCCAAACGGAAAATCGGACTCATGGAACTGGCCGAAAAGGTCAATCTGACCCCCGCTAACCTGTCCATTTTGAAAACCGGCAAGGCCAAAGCCGTGCGATTTTCCACCCTGGAGGAGATCTGCAAAGCCCTGGAGTGCCAGCCGGGGGATTTATTGGAGTTTGTGGATGGATAGGGCGGAGGCCGTGGAGTGGCCCCGACAGGCGGGAGAGGAACGGATTCAAACTGTAAAAACGGCGTTGTTTTATGTCCCGTTACTGGCCGTGTTTTTGCCTCTAACAGTGGCGATTCTCGGCGGGACGGACATGGGCCGAAGTTGGTGGGTTGAGTTTTACGTTATGGCCGCCCTGTACGTCCTGCTCCCCATTGCGGGCTTTCTGTCCTGTTTTTTTCAGGCGCAACTGCGGCGCAAATGGTTCTGGTTCTCCCCGGCGTTGCCGATACTTCTTACCGGACTCTTTATGCTGGCGAGCCGTGGATATGGGCCTTCGTTCCTTGCAGACATGATATTGGCTGTGCCTTTTGCACTCATTGCGCCTCTGGCGGGATTGGGGGTGGGGGGATTAGTGGCGAAGCGAGAGGGTGCTCTGTTAAAAGACAGATCTGCACTGGTCTATGGCCTGCTTGTGGCCAGCCCCATTGCATTGCTATTTATGAGCATATTTTTTATCTTTCTCTTGCCCGCCGCATATTTCATAGGTGGATTTATTGCCTGTTTTTTGACAGCGAAACGTGATGTAAAGCGTTTCTGGCTCGGCCCGCTTATTGCTCCTGCGCCGGTGCTTTTAATCGTTCTTCCATTTTTGGTTGACCTGCTTATGGAGCGTGAGTTCATATTTTTTATTGCTGTCAGTAGCATTGCGCTCTTTCCCGGTCTGATCGGATTAATCGGCTTGGCCGCAGGCCGTTGGATGCGAAGAATAGAGCGAGAGCAAACAATGCTAAATGATTCAAACAACAAGGAGGGATTCATCCCAATGACACAGAATCAAGAAGAACAGTTCCAAGAACACATGGGCCCTGTAGCAATCGAAACGCCCGCAGAACCACCCATCGAGACCAAGAAAAAACTCAAACTCTTGGGTTATCTGCTCTTATCGGCCATCACGTTTTCCTATCTGGTGCTGGCGGAGTGGGCGGGGATCAGTGTGTTGATCTTTGTGTTGATCCAGGTGGTGTATCTGACCTTTCTCGTGCCGAGACAGAAGCCCCTGCTTCTGTTTATCCCCATCGGGATACTGGCCCTAAACGCCTTCATTAGCGGCAACGTCATGTGGCGGATTCCCAATTTGTTTGTGGGATTGATCCTCTACAGCGTCATGGCCCTGTGGTTGACCGGGGGATTGGGACTCAAGGATAGCTTGCCGGGGTTTTTTCTAAACATCCTGCGCAATATGGGGGAAGCACTTACCCGATTTAAAACCCCGTTCAGATGGGGCGTTGAGACGCAGAAAGAACACATGTCGGTGATCAAGCGGGTCTGTATCGGGATTGCCATCTCCATCCCCTGTCTGATTTTTCTGCTGATTATGCTCTCCCAGGCCGATGCGATCTTTTCCCAGACCGTGTCCAACTTCTTCGACTGGCTCTCCCGTGCCATTGGGATGGATGTGGTGCTCCGGGGATTGGTGGGTCTCTTAGTGGGATTTTATCTGTTCGGCGTATTATACGGCGTCCATCTCAACCGCACCAGAGAGAAAGCGGAAGCGCGAGAGGGGCGGCGGGGGGATCTCATTATCCTCAACATCGTATTGATCTCTGCGCTGCTGGTCTACACCTTCTTTGTAGCAGTCCAGTTTCGGTACTTGTTCGCCCCGCCGGACAACCTGCCCTATGGACTGGACTTTGTAAACTACGCCCGCCAGGGGTTCTTTGAGCTCCTATTCTTGACAGGGGTCAATATCTCCGTGATTCTGTTGGCCGTCTGGTTATCGAAAACACAGACGGGGAAGTGGGCGAAACTCACCAAGATACTATGCCTCTATCTGTGCGCCGTCACCGTGGTGCTGCTGGTCTCGTCTTTTTACCGGATGTACCTATACAGCTACGACGACGGGTTCACCCGGCTGCGGCTTTTGGTCTTCGGCTTTCTCATCTTTGAGGCAATTGGGCTGATTGTCACGTTTTTCTATATCGTCCGGCCCAAATTCAATATTATCGCCGTCTATTGTGTCATTGCCCTGTCGTATTATCTGTTGCTCAACTTGGTGCCCATCGACGCCATTATCGCGCAGGATCAGATTGACCGATACGTGGAGACGGGCCGGGGCGGGATTCACTATACGGTATCTCTGTCGTCAGATGCGGCTCCACAAGTTGCGCGGTTGCTGGCACTGGAGGGTGACAGCGAGACACGAGAGCGAGCGGTACGCTATTTTGAGCGCATGGAGCGGCTCGAAGCCGTAAACTGGCGACAGTGGAATCTCTCTGTGAACGAGGCATTGCGGCTGGGAGAAATTGTGCGCTAGGCAAGGTATACAATACGATACAAATCCGGGCATCATAACTTTGTGGAAATGATGTTCGGATTTGTCACTTTTTGCGTTGCACAGAGCGGAGGGACATGTTATAATTTCCATGGACTTTGAACCAAAATGTTCAAAAAATGGAGGCCAATAGAGTAAGATGAGTACAGTATTTCTGATTGCAGGTGGCCTGGGGCTACTTTTATTTGGCATGAAAATGATGTCGACGGGATTAGAACTGGCCGCAGGAGACCGCCTGCAGGACATTCTCCAGCGGGCGACTGCGAATCGGTTCTTAGCTGTTATCGTCGGGATCATCGCAACGATTACAATTAACAGCTCAACGGCTGTCACCATTATGACGGTCAGCTTTGTGAATTCCGGGCTGATGAACTTAACCCAGGCCATTGGTATCATCATGGGTGCAAATGTTGGTACGACGTTTAGCGGACAGTTGATCGCATTCCGGATTGATACGTTTGCGCCCTTATTTATCTTTGTCGGCATTATTATGCACCTGTTTTTTAAGAAGAGAACCATAAAAAACATTGGCTATATTGTGTTGGGCTTCGGCATTTTATTCTTTGGCATTACGACCATGGGGACTCCCCTTCGAGCCCTTGCGGAGACAGATTATTTCCGGGCAGTTTTAGAGACCTTTCAAAATCCAGTTCTGGCGCTCTTGGCAGGGTTTGTGTTTACGGCTGTGATTCAGAGCTCATCGGCCACCATGGGGATTTTGCTTACCCTGCACATCCACGGGGTCCCCATCTCCTTTGAGACTTCGGCGTTTATCATACTGGGCATGAATATTGGGACGAGCATCACCACAGTCCTCGCCTCCATCCCGGCCAATCGGGAGAGTAAGCGAGCGGCACTATTTCATATTATGTTTGATGTGATTGGAAGCATTGTATTTGGTACATTGATCTATTTGTTCCCCGGCATTTTGAACTGGTTCCAAGAAACGTGGTCAGAGAGCGCCCGCCAGGCCGCCATGTTCCACACGCTATACAATGTCGCAACGCTGCTCTTGATCCTCCCGTTTGTGAGGCAAGTTTCTGCACTAATGCTAAAGCTTGTGCCAGTGAAAGAGAGTGAAATCAATAAGGCCTATGAAAAGAAGCTGATCTATCTCGATACCCTGGATACGAAAATGATGCAATCGCCGGCAATTGCGGTGCTGAATGCCCATTTGGAACTGTGCCGCATGGGGAAAATTGCCAATGAAAACCTGACGTTGGCATTGGAATCGTTTTTTGAAAGGGATATGGACAAAGCAAATAAGACCCTTGAAAATGAAGAGATTATCAACTATCTAAATCATAATATCGCGTCTAAATTGGTTTGGATCAACAATATGAGTTTATCTAACTCCGAAGCTGAAAAAGTTGGTAAAATGTTCCGATCATTATCCGACATAGAGCGCATTGGGGATCATGCAGAAAATATTGCGGAATACACCCTGGCAATGAAAGGAGACGAGTTCAAGTTTTCTGATGCCGCCATTGACGAATTAAAACGGTTGGGTGCCGTGACAGTAGAGCTGATTACCAAAACCTTAGACGTATATGAACACCAAGATGAGATGGGGCTGCCGCAAATCCAATTGCTTGAAGAAGAGGTGGACAAGTTATCCGCAGAGTTCTCTGAAAATCATATCGCCAGATTAAAAGCGGAGACGTGTGAGCCAAAAGGCGGCGTTGTTTTTACGGATATGATTATCGACTTAGAACGAAGTGCTGACCACGCCTACAACATTGCGTTTTCCATCGTATCTGAACGCAAAGAGAGCAAAAGATAGCACGAGAGACCTGTCATTGGTGGGTGTCGCGCCCGCCCTACAGAAAGATCAAAAAGAAAACGCACAGCATTCATGCATAAATGAACGCTGTGCGTTTTTTTGTGGGAAATTCTAATGTGTCAAGTCGTGCTCGGGGTACGATGTTCTGCTATGGACTCACCCGGCGAACACATCGTTAATGTGCTCCGGCCTGGAATCTGGCCGCTCCAGATTTACCCAGGGGCGGTTCGGGATCAGGGCGGTCCAGTATTTATGGACGCCGTCCGGTTTTTTCTCGTATTCGTTGGAGTTGGTCGCTTCTTGGATGTCTAAGTAGTACCAGACTTCGGTATCCTGGTGATCCGGCCAAGTAATCATGCCCGGCAGCGTATCGTCGATGGTCTCAAGGTGCCGCTCTAAGATCCGGTTTATGAGGGTTGCCGCCTCGGCCCGTGTGATCTCGCGATCCGGCTCGAAGGAACCGTCACCGATGCCGACGACCCAGCCGATGCTACCCACCTTGTCGATCTCGACCTCGGCCCAGTGTCCTGTAGTATCGCTGAATAGATTCGGACCGTCGTAGTTGATGTCGAAGAACCTGGACACCGCTGTTGCGAATTCTCCACGTGTAATCGGGCTGTTGGGTGCAAAGGTGCCGTCCGGTCTACCGAGGAACACCCCTGTGTTGGCCATGGTGGAAACCGCGTTGTTGAACCATTGATTGAGAGAGACATCCGGGAAGGGATTCTCCTGTGTCCACATCTCTGTGCGGAACTCATCTGTGATCAGGCGGAAGAAGATGGTCGCCACCTCTGCGCGGGTGATATTGCCTTCCGGCGCAATCAATCCGCGATCATTGCCAATCAAATACGCATAGTGTTCAGATGTCAGTGGAATCGAAATATCAACCGTCCACCTGGCGTAGAGATCCAGGTCCGTTGTCACCGGTGTGCTGAAGTCGTAGCGCTGGGTTCCCGCTTCATCCAAGAACCATCCGATGAAGTTGAATCCATCGCGGCTCGGGGTATTCGGCTCGGCTACAGGGTTGCCGTCGAGGACTGTGACCCGGAGATAGATGCCGTCGTCCTCTCGGTAGTAGTTCCAGTAGAAGGTCACGGTGTGTTCATCGGGTGGCGGGTCATTGCTACCGATACGCTCCCACTGGGCGGTAAACACTACACCACCAATAGGCATCGCGCATACATCGCCTGCTTGGAAGTGTGTGGCGTCCTGCGGGTATGGCACGTCGGCGGTGGTCCATCCGAGGAAGGTGTAGCCGGGATAGGAGAAGCCCACGTCATCCACGCCGAGGACCGGCACGGGTCCGCTCTCGACGGTATACGGACCGTCCGGATCGATGAAGGATGCCGCCGTGCCGTTGTTGGCCACGTAGGTCACGTTGTAGTCTATAGCCCTCCACACGGCGTACAGGATCACGTCGTCGTCCGGCATCTCGAACGTATCGCCCCCGGCGTAGACTTTGTCCTCGTCAGCCATGTCAGAGGCCCAGCCCTCGAACTCGTATCCGGGCCGGGTCAGGTCACCCTCGCCCAGCACCTGAACTTCCTCGCCCTTAATGTAGTTCGCATCGTCCACAGGTGCGCCGGAACCGCCGTTGGCGTCATAGATCACGCTATACAGCCCCGACCACTCCGCTGTCAGGCTCACATCACCCGCCGGCATCTGGAATGCGTCCTCTCCCGGCTGGATCAACGGCGCACCCGCTAGATTAGACCGCCAGCCCATGAACCGATGGCCCGCATTCGTCAGCCCTGTCGGCGCCAATGCGTCTACGTTGTCGCCAATGTGGTAGTCCGCCTCGTCTACCGGCACGTCACCCGTTGCACCGCCAGCGTAGTAGGTCACGTTGTAGTCTATGGCTTTCCACACGGCGTACAGAATCACATCGTCGTCCGGCATCTCGAACGTATCGCCCCCGGCGTAGACTTTGTCCTCGTCAGCCATGTCAGAGGTCCAGCCCTCGAACTCATATCCAAGCCGGGTCAGGTCTCCCTTGCCCAGCACCTGGACTTTCTCGCCCTTAATGTAACTCGTTTCGTCCACAGGTGCACTGGAACCGCCGTTGGCATCGTAAGTCACGGTGAACAGTTCCGCCCAGACTGCCGTCAGCACTACGTCATCCGCGGGCATCTGGAAGGTGTCGTCTGCGCGGTAGAGTGTGTCGTCACCGTCCATGTTGGAGCGCCAGCCTATGAACCGGTAGCCGTCGTAGGACAGTTTCTCCGCATGTAGGACAGTCACAGAATCGCCCATATTGTAGCCATTTACATCTACAGGTACTGCCCCGTTGCCCTGGGTGTCTATGTAGGCCACGGTGTAGTCGACGGCTTCCCAGGCCGCCGTTAGCACCACGCTCTTCGCGGGCATATCAAATACGTCGCCGCCTTGGAAGTGGGGGGTATCCTCTGGATACGCTACATCTGCAGTCGTCCACCCCAGGAACGTGTATCCAGCCCGGATCATGAAGCCCTTGCCGAGGACTGTGACACCTTCTCCTACGATGTACGTCGTAGCATCTACGGGAGCGCCGGAGCCGCCACCTGCGTTGTAAGTCACGGTGAACAGTTCCGCCCAGACCGCCGTCAGCACCACGTCATCCGCGGGCATCTGGAAGGTGTCGTCTGCGCGGTAGAGTGTGTCGTCACCTGGGATATTTGAGATCCAGCCCATGAACCGGTAGCCGTCCCTGGCTAGGTCCGTTTCATCGACCACATCTACGATTGCCTTAGCGTAGTATGGGCCGAGCACGTCCTCAATCACCTCTGTGCTGGTGCCGCCGTTTGGCGCATAGGTCACAGTGTATAGATCATGGCGCCACTGGGCGTACAGGATCACGTCAGCGGCCTCAAACGTGAGGTCGTCACGCGCGGCATAGGCTGTTCCATTGCCGTCAGACTGCGTGTTCCAGCCGATAAATGTCCAGCCGTACCGACTCAAGTCCCCCTGATCTTGTACAGTGGTTTCTTCACCCGGCAGATACCCTGTACCGTTGGGCGGTGTATCCGTGGGCGGTGCGCCTACACCATTGTTTGCGTCGTAGGCTAGGGTGTATTCTGCGGCCCACTCCGCTGTCAAAGTTACATCCTTTGCGGGCATGGTGAATGCGTTTTCCCCCGGCTCAATCAATGGCCCGCCGGTCAGGTTAGAGCGCCAGCCCATGAACCGATACCCGGCATATAGTAGCCCCGTGGGCACCGCCACGTCGACGTCGTCGCCGATATGATAGTCCGCCGTGTCAACAGGGACTATACCTGTCGCGCCGCCAGCGTAGTAGGTCACGCTGTAGTCAACGAATTCCCACTGCGCCGTCAAAATCACGTTGGCACCCGGCATGGGGAACGTGTCGCCCGCTTTGTAAATGTTGTCCGTGCCATCCGTGTCAGAGATCCAGCCCTCGAAGGTGTACCCTTCCCAGGTCGGCTCGCCTTCGGCCACCGTCACAGTATCTCCGGCAGGGTAGTGTGCACCGTCCATCGGTGCACCTGATCCACCACCCGCGTCATAGATCACGGCGTAGTAATCCGGATAAGTGTTGGTCAAATTGACCGCTGCCACATCGCCGTTGATCAGGAACATCTGATGGCTCTGTGCCGGCCGCCCCCGTGTCTCAGAACTCTTCAGTTCGCTCCGAAGGGCATATGCAATCGTCGGCGTGTATCCCGCACTGGCCTGTGTGGCGAGAACCATTCCTGTGCCGGTGGCGTTGGGGACCACCTCGACCACACGATAGTTTCGCTCAGACCACAGGTTGTTAAGGAACAGGGTCTGGCCGGCACGAATCTCAATGGTGTTGAGGCCGGCATAGGGGTCTGCCGGATCCCAATCCTCCAACTCAATGGGATCGCTAAACCCGTCTGTGCCGTTGCCGACACAGCGGAACATGTCCGTTCTCTCCGGCGCATCCGGATCCGGCATCCAGAGCAGAACCGTGTTGTCAGTGGCGTCATAGACTTGGATGTAGAACACTTCGTCTTCCAGTTTGGTCTCGAAGTGGTCTGGCCAGTAGGGTACCGTCTTGGTCACCTCAAGTCCCGCGACGCCGGGCCGGAAGTTGTTGTATACAAAGATGGGCGCTGTACCGTCGAGGGCACCTGCATCCAAGACGCCGGCCATCATCAGTGCAATTGCCTGCGTCTGTGTCAAGAGTTGCAGTGACCGGAAACTGTTGTAAATGGTCTCATTAATACCCGCTGCAATCAGGATATTCCGATTCCCCGGCACAATATTCGTCCACAGCGGTGCGCCCGCCGCCGGGAAACGGAAGTTAATCGTATGCCGCACCCAATAGTCTACCCAAGAAGTGCCATTGGGGTCACTCGGCTCTGTTGCGATTTTGAAAATGTCCTCAATGGGTACATATTCACTGTCAATTAGGACATATTCTGTGATCTTATAGGATTCCCGGAAACCCAGATCGTTCAAAGTAGCCGGTTCGTTCACACTAAAGGGGAAGTGGGTAATCGGTAAACTGCTGAACGTCCCAAACGCCTCCTCGTCCTCCACCGATTCGATTCCCATATCTCCATTCCAATCGTACTCACCAGTTATGGGGTTGAGTGTAAACGCTAAGACTCTCCATTCGCCTATACCTGCTAGGCCATCTTTGTAGTATCCTTTTTCATCTTTATATACTCCAGTTGTATTCTGCTGCACCATGGCCCGCACAAACGGATCGTTCGTCTCCCAATACCACATGGACATGGTGGCATAGAATACGGTGTCCTCGTCTACGACACGCCCGTCTAGGAACCAAGTGTTCGGGCGGGAGATAAGCGAGAAGTCGGGTTCGCCGACAGGATTTAAATGATCGACATAGCCGTCGGAGAACACTTTGTTCACCACCGCCTGGGTTCCATTTCCGGTGAGATAATGGTTCAACACCGTCACGGCCATGTCACGTTCTTCTCCGTAGCCGCCCTCGTAGTAGTAACGGGTAGAGATGCGGCTGGTGTTCACGCCATCACGGAATACTTCTTTCACTTCGTAGTTGTGACCTTCGTCAATGGGCAGACCCACCACCCGTTGCGGCAGATTTGGTCTCACGCCAACCTCGTCCACAATATCGCCCCGGGCATAGGCTTCGGCATACTTGTCTTCTCCGGTCTCTTCGCCCTCCAGCCAGTAGTAGGTGACAATATCGCTCTCATCCTTGTGTCCAATCACATAGTAGGTGTACCCCAAAGCGCCGGAGATGCGCTCTCGCTCAAAGATGAGCAGCGTCGCCGCCTCATCATCGTCCGGGGTGTTCCAAAGTTGTATGTAAAACCATGTATTCGGTCCTACACCCCAGTCCAGATAGTGACCACTTAATTCTTTGAACAACCAGACGTTTTCGGATTGGTATTTGAATTTGTTCATCACCGAGGTGTATATGGTATCGTTGAATCGTAGCGTCTCAACACCGTTGTTGTCATACACTGCACCCCAGTTCACTCTGGTGTCCAAGCAGAAGTTCGACTCGGATTCGACCTCGTACACGTTCTCCCAGTTTCCCTCCCACTCCTCATACATCCAGGCGCCGGTCGTCCAGCCCGGGACATCGGTGTCGCTGTATCTGTCGTACAGCGTCCAGCGGTCTGCCCAGCCGAAATCACGATCTTGGGGCGGATCGTTTACGTCGTCTACGTCGGGAATCCCATCCCAGACTGCGATCCACTCGACCTCGAACATCTCGTTGATGGCAGCTGCCCATGCAGGGGAGAACATGGCGGGGTATTCTCCCGTCTCTGGATTCGGGTCGGCATATTTGCGAATTGCCGCATCCGTCGGAACCACCTCGTGGACCTCGTATTCGCCCCAGGTCCACAGGTTTGCCAGCCGGATCCGGTCCCCGGCACGGATGGGCAGTTCCATAATCGGTGCCGGCCTGTCTTGTGTATACGCCTCCGTCAGTCCGACAATATGGTTACCGACACACCACAGAGTAGTAGTACCCTCGTATTGTGGCCGCACCACGGGGTCAAACAACAGATAGTTCTTTGCCTGTACATCCCAGACTCTGACATAAAATACAGTGCGGTCGTCCTCTTCGCTCTCCGGGTCATTTTCAGAGATCACGCCCTGTTCCTCGGGGTAGCCTGTGAGCGTTTTATAGATCTGTAAGAAGCCGACTCCGTGGCCGAAGGTATTTTGCACCGTGACCTCTGTGGATTCGTCCTCATTGACCGCAACCCAGCCATCTTCATCCGGCCACGGGTAGCCGGACAGATCCGGATCCTTGTCACGGTTGGCCGGGTCTGCTCTCGCAATTACAGTCAGCGCTTCCAGCTCCGCCCCGCCGATGTCATGGAGGGTTTCAGTAATCAGCTCCAGCGGCCAGTCTGCCAGCGCATAGTCATGCACTTCCGTGATCTGATACTTCCACAGGGGCCGCACACCCTCGCCCGTAATCTCAGGGCTGTTTGCCGGGACGCCTCGGAGCACCGCGGGTGTTGTCTCTGACGCATAGACCAGGGATGCGAACTCAAGGTTGTGGGTCACGCCGACGTATTCGTATTCGCCGCCGCCCAGACTGGTAAATATCAAATACTCCCCGGCTTGGTTGGTCAGGCGCATTCCAAACCTGGTCGTGGGGGAGACATTCCAATCGCTCTCCCAGTAGCCGGCCAGGGATTTGTTGATAATCAGATCCCCTGCCTCATAGTCCTCCGGTTTCAGCGCCATGGACAAAGTTCCCATCATACGCTGTACAATGGTGTGTTGATCCCATACGACAGGGAAGGTGGCCTCGTAGTAGCCGGGATCGCCGGATGACACCGATTTATTCGTCAAGGACTCAACGCCCCAATCAGTGCCGTCGCCCCACTCCAGGGTGGACCCGTAGTAGTGGTGGGTCAGGGATGAGATCGGTTTCTGGAAAAGTCGCTCCGATGTGACGGTCCGGCTCAACAGGACAACGACTGACTCGTTGCCGCTCTGACCGCCTACGTCTACTTGATAGTCTATGTATGCGTACGTTCCATCTGGATTGCGTTCCCGCAACGTGAACCAATAGATTCTCGGTGTACCGCTTCTCTGCCAGTTGACGTGGTACTCAAAGTTTCTTACAATTACCCTGTTATCAGCCGTGATGTATCTGGACGTTGCCGCCGTCCACGCCACACCGGGGGTCAAATAGTGTTGACGATCTGCGTTTTTCTGGGTGGGCATCATAAGGTCAATTTGCAAATCGTGATCAATCAGGGTGAGCGTACCGTTGTACCCGCCGTTATTATTGCCTGAGTTAATACTAAAGTTCAAAAACTGTACTCTTGGATCTTCACGAGAGACAAGTTCTCTCGTCCAATAGTACCCGTTCTCCTCCGCAGGCTTAAACCACGCATAGGAGGCCTCAGAGTTAAAGAAACGCCCCAACTGCTCAGTGGGGTTGATTCCAGCTTCCGGTTTTTCCCCCAGCCAGACCCGGATCGTCGTCGACGCCGGTTCTGCGCCGGTGATCATGCTCTCTGGCACACGCCAGACAACATAGTGACAGTGCTCACCACACTTCAAGACGCCGTCTTCGCTCTCGTCCACATAGTACCCCTCGCCATCAATGTGGCCCCGGTACTCTATGCAGTCTTCAAAGGAGAACTCACCCAGGTGGCTCACCATATAGACATAGCCTTCGCCATCCGCTTCCAAGGCCAACAGAGATGTCATCGGCTCCCCCGTGTCGGGATCAAGTTTCGGGTTCCCCTGTTGATCTAGGTGTACATAGGGTCTCGCCTGGGCGTACAGGGTTGCGGTAATCCATCCAGTGTAATCCCCGTCCCCATCATTGAGGGTTTCGTCCCACTCGTATGTGACTGCCCGGCCCGTCCAGACCTCACCGGGCGCCAATTCCATCATCATTCCGGTCGCCGTCGTCGACTGACCGTAGCGTGTGATCGGATGTCCAACCGGCGAGGAAAATCCGACGGGTTCCCCGGGAGGCCATCCGTCTGGCTCTCCGGTCAGGACAATGTGATCCGGGAACAGGTCTTCCGGATACGTCGGGAGCTCGCTCTCCAATGCGTATGCAAAGGGAGCGGCTGGAACATGGCCGAGAACAAGAATAAATGCGAGCAAAAGACTTATTATTTTTTTCGGGCTTTTCATGGTGACACGCTCCTCTCTGCACAGATGCTGGGGCATATGGTATACTTTCACATCATCAGTATGGCTTGTGTGTGCAAAATAGTCAATCCATTTCACAATAAATTAACAGTTTTCGTTAAAAATCACAGAAAGTTCATGTTTCGTTCAAAGTATGTACAAATGTAATCGAATGCAGTCGGATGTCGATCTATCTGTTCTCCCCAGTGATAGTACCCAAATACCATAATTTTCACGATTTTTTAAGCTTGCTCTATATTTAATTTTATCGTTTTATTGAATGCGCTCCATATTCAAACTTCGAGATTAAACAGCGCATATCTACCCCAAATTATTGTGGTACACGTCGCAATATTTTAGTGTAGCCAAACCGATCCACCTATGGTAGAATAATCGTATCTTTAAAATCATCTAAGGAGGCAAAGTCATGAACGCAAAAGTCAGATTCAAAAACAAGATTTCAGAACCTTTAATGGACGCAACAGATTTCTGTATTCAAACCAAGGCCATGCCAGATAAAACAGTGTATAGTCTGGAGTTCAAAGTGTGCTACTCCGAAGGTGTCGTCAAAACCTACAGTTTTGACAGCCACGATGAAAAATTGATTCAAGACTTGTTTGACCGGATCGCAGCCAAAGGCGAATTTCTTTTCGACACCGCATGTAAAGCCTGCGCACAGACAATCAAATGCACAGAGCTAGACTATGATATGTATCTCGCATTGACACAGTCCGGCGAAATAGAGGGCGACCTAAAATTTGCCGGCGGTGATTACGTTGTAACTGTATAAGGAGATCAACTCTCACCGGAGAATCTGATCGGCAAGACGGATGTACCAAGGCAGGTGCATCCGTCTTTTCTCGTCCCAAAAACGATCTCACATTATATCACTGAATCTCACAAATTTAACGGATTTCCCATAAAAATCGCCTGTCCATTGAAAAGGAGTGAAAAATATGATAATCTGTCAGTAATTATTCGTGAAGTGAGGTTGGAAATGTGCGAGAGACCAAGCCTTATAAGGTCTTAATTGTCGAGGACGATCCGGCGTATGCAGAGCCATTGCGTGCCTGCCTGCATCACGCGGAAGCGTTTGATATTTTGGACGTGACAGACAGCGCCGCAAAAGCATATAGGATTGTCAAATTCGGCCTGCCCGATGTTGTTGTTGTCGACTTGGAACTGGCAGAGGGGGACGGATTGGATTTGGTATGCCGCCTCCGTGACCCGAAGGAAAACTTAGCGATTGTACCGTATATCCTTGTGGTGACAGAGTTTCAGGCGAAACCGATGCTAAAAAAACTCAAAAGCGGCCTGGCTGATTTCATAATCAAGAAAGAAAACAAGGGCTATACGCCAGAGATGATATTGAACCACTTAACCGTTATGCAAGATCATTTTTTCCGCAACCAAAAACCGGAAAAGCCCCCCATTGACAGTTCTCTGGAAAAGGAGATGTTCATTCGCAAGAGAATTGACAGGGAGCTGGAACAATACTACATAAAGCAGGGCGGCAAAGGGCGAGAGTATTTGGCCGAGATCATTTATATGGCATTTTCTCTGCCGAAGCACGAGACGTTGCAAATCACACGGCTGTATACGGAAGTGGGCAAGCTGTTTGGGAAGGATCCCCACAATGTGAGTATGGCAATTAACCGTGTATTGCACGCGGCATTCAGCAAAACCGCACGGGAAGATTTAGAACGCCTCTATAGTCCGTATGTCGATATTGGGCGCGGCGCACCGCAGGCGAAAGAGTTTGTCGCACACACGGCAAACAAGATCAGGAAAGAGCGTATTATTTAGAGGAATAGAGGGAAAAAGGCCAACCGGGCGCGGAGAGAAAGTCTCCGCGCCCGGTTGGTCTTTTTCCCTGTGAAATCAAGTGAGTGATTGTCTGCGCATTTGGGTCGTATTTTTAAAATTCCACGCGTTCCATTAACGGTTAAGAACTGACGATTTTCTGCAATCCCTTTATGCTGAATATTAAAAGTAAGTTTTCATCACGCACTTACACAACAGCAAAGGAGGGACAAACATGTCAGCTTTTTTAAATGCTATTGTAAGAGCATTCCGTGTAATTTAATCAGCTTACAAAAAAGGCATTGCTTTCTTAGAAGGGACTCAGAAAGCAATGCCTTTTTGCATTTTGCATCTCTCAATGCTATAATGGCATACACAACGAATCTGGTTGGAAGGAGATGCCATGGAGCTTATTTTCAGTCTGAATGCTAATTTCGTACTGAGCATGTTCATCTTGCTTTTTTATTATAAAATTATTAATGACAAGGCGGCAAAACTGATTTATCTGTTTGGCGCATCCCTGGGCTTCGTCGTCTATATGTTTTTGACGCACGCATCTATCATAGAACCCTTGCGGACAATTGTGGGGGTTTTCATGTTAGGTGTATTGATGTGGACCTGGAAACGCTCCATCATTTGGGCCGCGTTGACTCTGGCCTTTTTATTGGGGTATATTACAAGGCTCGTTGCGCTCATTCCATCTGCCGCGATTGTTGCCCTCTTACAGCTAGAGGTCTCTGTGGTGTATTGGCTGATACACCTTTTTGTCGAGGTGGCAATCTATGTTATTGTTTACAGAGTGATCAAATTGAAAAATGGCGTTCCGTCTATAGCGGACAATGAGATCAAAGGGATTATTTTTGCGATTACCGGCATTTTGCTGACGTTCTACGGCGGTCTTCATATTGTTGTAAATAGGATGTATGAGGTCAATGAGCCGCTATTCTATACCGCTATGATTGCACTGATCTTGGTTGTGCTGGCGCTGATATTCCTGGCGGTACATCTGTCCAAAAGACATCGGGAGCGGCTCCAGCACTTCGAGTTACAAGTGAAGCTTGACGAGGTGGAAAAGGAGCTTGACGCCCTGGCCAGTCGACACCACAAGTATAAAGCAGTCGTGCCGGCGGTGAGCACGTCGTACTATAAGTTGATTGAGGAAGTAAAGGATATTCTGGGCAAAGATAAAGAGTATCAACTGAAAAGCATCCAGAGATTCCTCGACAGCACGAAAAAGCTGGCTGTGGAGGTGGGAGAGGAATTTGCAGTTGACAACTTGGAATACACCCTTGACGAGTTAGAGCTGCCGGAAGAGTGGTACCCCTTAGAGGCGCGCATTCGACAAGTCATGTATCAGTGCAAAGAGAAGGATATTGGCATTTTTATCAGAAACCTTGCAGATGAGGCCGCATGGGCACAGATATCGGGATTGCAAGTGGAATTTATCCGCCTTGTGGGAAACCTGTTGAGCAATGCGGCAAAAGAGTTGGAGAAAACAGAGGGCGATGGGAAGCAAATCATCATTTCCTTTTTGGATCAAGGGGGTGTATTTGTATTTGAGGTCCGCGACACAGCCCATGGGTTCCCGGTTGAAATTCTGACCAGACTGGGAGAGCGGAAAAACAGCACCAACAAAACCGGCGACGGCTATGCAGAAATTTTCGAGTTTTTAGCAGAGAGTAGAGCCACGCTTGAGATAATGGAAAATCAAACCCACAGCACGAACTACAAGATAATCCGCGTGGTCTTTGACGAGGAGGCCCGCCTGGTGATCCGCACAGGATATCGCTATGCGTTGTTAAAAGATGCTTTGGCGGGGACGCCCATGGAGGTAGAGGCGTGGGACGTCACGTAATATCACTTTTTTATCAAAAATCGCAGTAAATATCACTTAATTCAACAACGGAAAGACACAGACTTTGAAGAGGGATCGTGTTATACTCTATTACATGTAAAAGAGAATATGACAGTTCGCTCTTCATTCATAAACCTAGCAAGTTCTCCCTCTCATTTTCCCTTCTCCCTTGCTCTTTAGGCGTGAAGGGGATTTTTTATTAAAAAAAGGCCTGTGTCTGCACAGACACAGGCCTTTTGGCGGTTACGCTCAAGAGCGGACTTATTTCTTGCACACGACACCCGTGACTGCGCCAAAAAGACCGGCGGCGTTGGCCTCGTCGTAGTCGATGTGCATGGCGGTGGCGTATTTTGGGCTGACACGACAGACGACTTCGTCAAAAATGAGACTGCGCTCACCGTCGGTCTTCACCCGGACGATCTCTTTGTCAACGACGCCGAAAGTTGCCGCATCTTCCGGGGTCAAGTGGATGTGGCGCTTGGCAATAATGACGCCCTCGGCCAAATCGACGCTACCGGCGGGGCCGACCAGGGTGCAGGACGCAGACCCGGCCAAGTTGCCGCTCTCACGCAGGGGGCAGGTGAGGCCCAATGTTCGAGCGTCGGTGCAACTGAGTTCCACCTGGGTGGCGGGACGGGTGGGGCCGAGGATGCCTACGCCTTTAATCGTGCCTTTGGGACCGACTACGTCTACTCTGCTGTTCGAGGCAAATTCCCCCGGTTGGGAGAGATGTTTTTTCACTTCCAGTTCAAATCCAGGGCCAAACAGGGCCTCCAAGTCCGCCTGCGCCAAGTGGATATGACGGCCAGACCCCTCGATGATAACACGATTCTCATTCATTTAACAAAACCTCCAGATGGTATTTTTATCTTAATGATTATCAAATAATTCTACCATTTTTCCCGCCGGCTGACAAGCCTATGAACCGCTTTTCTTTCGCAAAACACACTTTTTGCAAAAAGTGCATGGCTGTGGTAACATAAAATGCGGTTTAGTTTTGTATTATTGATGAAAGGGATATACTCTGTATGGATTTGTGGTTTTTATATGCCGCAGGTGCCGCTGTGTTTGCCGCATTGACGACGGTACTCGCCAAGATCGGGTTGCACAATGTGGGTTCTCACCTGGCCACAGCGATTCGGTCTGTGGTGGTTCTGGTCTTTGCGTGGCTCATCGTGTTTATGACAGGCGCACAAGATGGCATTTGGCAGATCGGGGGCAGAACATGGGTATTTCTCCTCTTATCCGGTCTCTCTACCGGCGGTTCATGGCTCTGCTTTTTTCGGGCGCTCCGGCTTGGAACGGTGAATCGGGTGGTGCCTATTGATAAGAGCAGCACCATTTTAACCATGCTCTTAGCGTTTCTCTTTCTGCGTGAACCTGTCGGCCCGGTTACGGTGGCAGGCATGGGTCTCATGGGCGCAGGCACGTGGCTGATGCTGGAATTAAAAAAGGACCATAGCGACCAGACCCCGGCCAAACGAAGCTGGCTGTTTTTTGCCGTGATGGCCGCCGTGTTTGCCAGTTTAACCGCCATCTTTGGCAGAGTGGGCGTTGCGGATATGGATGCAAATCTGTGGACAGCAATTCGGACCATGGTTGTCGTGCCTATGAGTTGGCTGATGGTCTTTTTAACAGACGGTACGGGCGAAATGAAGGCCATAGACCGCAAAAGCTGGCTCTTTTTGGTGTTATCCGGTGTGGCGACAGGCGGTAGCTGGCTGTTTTTCTACCATGCCCTCCAAATCGGAAATGCCAGCCTGGTTGTGCCCATTGATAAGCTGAGCATTGTACTTACCATGGGCTTTGCACGTTTATTCTTGGGGGAGCGATTTTCAGGGCGCAGTTTGGCTGGATTAGCACTCCTGACCGGTGGGACGCTGTTGCCCATATTTTTTTCATAGAACCATTTACAAACGCCCAGACGTTGGGTATAATGATATACTCATTGTATAAAAGTATAGAAGGGGTGGGGCGAATGGATCGCTTGTTTAATGAGAGGCTCAGTCGGCTTCGGAAAGAAAAAAAGATCAGCCAACGCCAGGTGGCGGCGGATTTGCATATCTCCCAGGCGCTACTCTCCCACTATGAAAACGGCATCCGGGAGCCCGGCCTTGATTTTGTCTGCCGTGTGTGTGAGTATTATGGGGTATCGGCAGACTATATCTTAGGGCGCATAGAAGAGGGCGCGGAATCGGCGCAGATGCAGTTTTTGACAGACTTGGCTGAATGCTCTGGCGGTGTGCTGGCGCTCTCCGCCCAACTCACGGAGCGGTTGATGGCCTTAGAGGTACAAATCACCCAGCAGATGCAAAAGGAGAACCCAACACCATGACACCACAGGAGAGAACACGAAATTTTTCGATTATCGCCCACATCGACCACGGGAAGAGCACGCTGGCAGATCGATTGCTGGAGCAGTGTGGCGCCGTGGAGAGCCGGGATATGGAGAGCCAGCTCTTAGACAATATGGATCTGGAGAAAGAGCGGGGCATCACCATCAAGGCCCGGGCCGTGCGATTGCAATACAAGGCCGAGGACGGGGAGACCTATTTCTTTAACCTCATCGACACGCCGGGACATGTGGATTTTAACTATGAGGTATCCCGGAGTTTGGCCGCCTGTGAGGGGGCCATTTTGGTCGTAGACGCGGCCCAGGGCATTGAGGCACAGACCTTAGCCAATACCTATTTGGCCCTAGATCATAATCTGGAGATTCTGCCCGTGATCAATAAGATCGACCTGCCCGCCGCCGATCCGAAACGGGTCAAAGCCGAGATCGAGGAGGTCATCGGCATCCCTGCAATAGATGCGCCGGAGATATCCGCCAAGCGGGGGATCAATATCCCCTGCGTCTTAGAGCGGATCGTCCGGGATATCCCCGCCCCCCGCGGAGATGCGAAAGCGCCCCTCCGTGCGCTGATCTTCGACAGCCAGTACGACAGCTACAAAGGCGTCATCGTCTACATCCGGGTGATGGAGGGCGAGATTCACAAAGATATGGATATTCACATGATGGAGAGCGGGGCCGTCTACAAGATTGTGGATGTGGGGCATCTCAATCCCATGGGGATGACATCCTGCCAGACCCTGTCCGCCGGGGATGTGGGCTACTTTACCGCCAGTATCAAGACCGTGGCGGATACTCAGGTTGGAGATACGGTTACAGCCAAGGAAAATCCGGCGACGGAGCCGCTCCCCGGCTATCGGCCCGTCCAGCCCATGGTCTTTTCCGGTATCTATACCACGGAGGGGGATAAATATCCCGACCTGCGGGATGCACTGGAGAAGTTAAAGCTCAACGATGCGGCCTTGAGCTATGAGCCGGAGAGTTCCATCGCCCTGGGCTTTGGATTCCGCTGCGGATTTTTGGGGCTTTTGCACATGGAGATCATCCAGGAGCGCTTGGAGCGGGAGTTTGATCTGGATCTCATTACCACGGCGCCCAGCGTCATCTACCGGGTCACCACCACGGACGGGGAGCAGATTATGGTGGACAATCCACTCAATTACCCGTCGCCCAATTTCATTGAATTGGCAGAGGAGCCCTTTGTCTCCGCCACAATCCTCTGTCCTACAGAATATGTGGGCAATATTATGGATCTCTGTCAGGATCGGCGGGGGGAGTACAGGGATATGACTTACCTGGACGACACCCGGGTGGAGCTCAAGTACGATTTGCCGCTAAATGAGATCATTTACGACTTCTTCGATGCCCTGAAATCCAGAAGCCGGGGCTATGCCTCCCTGGATTATGAATTTAAAGAGTACCGGGCCAGTAAGTTGGTGAAACTGGATATCCTCTTAAACGGGGACGTGGTGGACGCGTTGAGTTTCATTGTCCACACGGACAAGGCCTACGCCCGGGGCCGCCGGATCGCAGAAAAACTCAAGGACAACATTCCCCGCCAGATGTTTGAAGTTCCCGTCCAGGCGGCGGTGGGTGGCAAGATCATTGCCCGGGAGACCATCCGGGCAATGCGCAAAGATGTCCTGGCCAAGTGCTACGGCGGGGATATTACCCGGAAGAAGAAGCTCTTAGAGAAGCAAAAAGAGGGCAAAAAACGGATGCGCAGCCTGGGCAGTGTACAGGTACCCCAAGAGGCGTTTATGGCTGTGCTGAAGTTAGATGAGTAAGGGAGGAATGCACTATGGCAAAACGACAATTCAAAGCCGAGAGCAAGCGACTCATGGATCTGATGATCCACTCCATATACACCAATCGGGAGATATTCCTCCGGGAGATTATCTCCAACGCCAGTGACGCCATTGATAAACTGGCATATAAGGCACTCACTGATGATAAAGTCGGCTTAAACCGGGAAGATTTTAAGATCACCGTGGTCATTGACAAGGAGCGGCGCACGATTACCGTCTCAGACAACGGCATCGGGATGACGAAGGACGAGCTGGCGGATAACCTGGGCGTCATCGCTAAGAGCGGCTCTATGGACTTCAAATCCGTTCTAGATGAGGCGGCAGAAGTTGATATCATCGGTCAGTTTGGCGTAGGGTTCTACTCCGCTTTTATGGTAGCGGAGAAAGTGATGGTGCTCTCCCTCGCCTACGGCGAGGATACCGCCCATCAATGGGTCAGCACCGGTGCCGACGGCTACACCATCACGCTCTCGGAAAAAGCAACCGTGGGGACGGATATTGTCATACAGCTGCGGCCCGATACAGAGGGCGAGGACTACAGCGCCTATCTGGAGTCCCACACTCTCAGGCGGATGATCAAGAAATATTCCGACTATATCCGCTACCCCATCGAGTTAGACGGGGAGACGGTCAACAGCATGGTACCCATCTGGCAGAGACCCAAAAGCGAGGCGTCAGACGAGGACTGCTTCGCCTTTTACAGAGAAAAATTCTTCGACATGGAAGACCCTGTATCTGTCCAGCGGATCAGTGCCGAGGGGACGGGGGTCTCCTATCGGGCCATGCTCTTTTATCCGGCCCAAGTGCCGTATAATTACTTTACGAAAGAGTATCAGGCGGGACTTGCCCTCTACTCCGCCGGCGTACTGATCATGGAGCACTGCGATGCGCTTTTGCCGGAACATTTCCGCTTCGTCCGGGGTGTTGTGGACTCGGCGGATCTGTCCCTCAACATCTCCCGGGAGACCCTCCAGCAGGATCGGCAGGTGAAGACCATCGCCGCCAGTTTGGAGAAGAAGATCAAGAGCGAACTCGCCCGGTTGAAAGACAAGGAGCCGGAACAATATCAAACCCTCTATGAGAGCTTTGGCATCCAGTTGAAATACGGCATTGTCCAGAATTTTGGCGCAAAAAAGGACTTGCTGTCGGATCTGCTCCTGTTCTATAGCGCCAAACAGGAAAAATTGATCTCTCTGCAAGGCTATGTGACGAACATGGGCGCAGACCAGCAGTATATCTACTACGCCTGCGGCGAGAACAAGGCGAAAATCGCCGCCCGGCCCCAGTTGGAGCAGGTGCTGGATGCGGGCTTCGACGTGCTCTATATGACCGACGAGGTAGATGAGTTTGTGGTTTCCATGCTGGCCAGCTACATGGAAAAGGAATTCCGATCTGTCTATGACGACAATCTGGGGATCGAGAGCCAAGAACAGCAGAAGGAGACGGAAAAACTACAAGAGGCTGAAAAGCCCCTGCTGGATTTTATCTCTGAGGCATTGGGGGACAAAATTGCGGCGGTGAAACTCTCCCACAAATTAAAAAGCCACCCTGTCTGCCTGGGCACACAGGGCGGGATTTCGCTGGAGATGGAGAAATATTTCGCCAACTTGTCCAAACAACAGGGCGGCGAACCCGTCCGGGCGGAGCGGGTGCTGGAATTGAACCCGGATCACCCGGCGTTCCGGCGGCTACAGGCGACTTTTGAGACGGATCCGGAGAAATGCAAAAAATACGCATCGCTCCTCTATTATCAGGCCCTTTTGATGGCGGATTTGCCGGTGGAGAACCTGCCGGAATATGTAGAGCTGACCTGGGAACTGCTCTGATGACGGCCTTGCTCGGTCCGGAGATCAAAAGGTGCGTCCGGCCCCTCTAAGGGGCGGAGGACAATGGTCTCGATCTCCCGCGCTTCTGCGTAGCGGACGGCCTGACTGATGCTGCCCTCCGCTAGGTTGTCGTGAACGGCGATGAGCCGGTCAGCGCCCATGAGCATGGACTGCTTTTGCCGCCGAATACAGCCCCTACTGTAGTGGGATTGGGGGCAAAAGACCCAATCGGCCTGGGCCAGCACGTCAAAGTACGGCTCCCGCCAGATGTCCGGCCAGGTGTTGGCCTGGGTCTCACAGGGCAGATAGCAATGGAGCCGGATATGGGGAACCAGTGCATCCCGGAGCCGGATAATCCGCTGGGCCGCCCAGATGTCTGCCCCCATGTGCATCCCCACCCGGAAGATGGATAAGCCGTCACAGATGGCGTGGCGGAGTTCCCGTTCGATTAGTTTGCCCATCATCCGGCGGTGGAAACCCAGATTGTCCGGATCTAGGCGATGGGCTTGGATGCCAATTAAACTACATATATTTGTCTTGTACATTTCGCACCCCCTGAGTATGTGTTGCACGTACAAGCCCACCATATACCATGTCTGTGGAGAAATTTGTAGATTTTTGGGGAAAGCGCAGAAAAATTTACGAAATCAATCTGGAAATGCTTGAAAATACGAGGGAAGTGTTATCTTTGGGGCGATTTTCTGTATTTCCCTCGCCACAGAATAACAGTTTGATATGAGGAAACCATGAAGGCGACAAATTATGATCTGACCCAAGGAGATATTTTGCGAAAACTCCTCCTTGTGGCACTGCCCATTATGGGCACCCAGTTTTTACAGATGGCCTATAACCTGACGGACATGTTCTGGCTGGGCCGCGTGGGATATGACGCCGTAGCCGCCGCGGGGACGGCGGGGAAATATATGTGGATGTCCGTCGCACCCATGATGATTGGTCGCATGGGTGCGGAGATCGGCGTATCCCAGTCCCTGGGGCGTTCCGATAGAGAAGCCGCACTGGGATTTTCTCAGACGGCGCTATTTTTGGCCGCTGTCACCGGGATCCTGTTTGGCGCGATGATGTTCGTGTTTCGCTATCCTCTCATTGGGTTTTTTGATATTGCAGAGACTCACGTGGTCCAGGATGCGGCCGCCTATCTGGCCATCGTCGCTGTCGGAATGCCGTTTACCTACATCAGCGGGGCGGTCACCGGGATATTCAACGGGGCGGGCAACAGTCGGGTTCCCTTTGTCCTCAACGGCGCGGGTCTAGTGTTCAACATGATATTGACGCCGATATTTATATTTGGCCTGGACATGGGAGTCGTAGGGGCCGCGCTATCCACGACAATTGTCCAGATCGCTGTAGCCGTTGCCAGTATTCTCGTAGTGCGGGTGGCACCCATCCGGCCCTTTGATGCCTTCCGTCTCTTGACGCGCCCTGCTTGGTCGAGGGCCAAACAGATATTCCGCTGGACACTGCCCATTGTAGCGGAGAGCGCTTCGTTTACGTTTTTGGCCATGCTCTTGGGCCGATTTGTGGCGGCCTTTGGCGTAGGCGCCATGGCGGTACAGCGGGTGGGGATTCAAATTGAGAGTCTCACCTGGATGATTGGGATCGGCTTTACCTCGGCGGTCACGGCCTTTGTGGGGCAGAATTATGGCGCCGAGCAGTGGGATCGAATCCGCCGGGGCAACGCCATCGCCCTGCGGATGATGGTGGCCTGGGGCTTTATTACCGCCGTGATCGTCTGGGTCTGGGGCGCACAGTTGTTCTCCATCTTTCTGTCGGAGCCGGAACTGATCCGAGAGGGGGTTCGCTTTCTGCGGATTTTGAGCATCGGACAGGTGCTCTGTTCGCTGGAGTTTTTGTCAATCGGTGCATTTCGAGGCGTGGGGAAGACCATGCCGCCCCTGGTGGTGTCAAGCGGGGCCAACGCCCTACGGGTGGTAATCGCCTATGTCTTGAGCCAGACGGCGCTGGGGCTTTCCGGCATCTGGTGGGGCTTTACCATCGGGGTCTGTCTGCGCTCCGTGGCGCTGTTTATCTGGTATCGCTATCATATGCGGCAGTTGCCGAAAGAGGCCGAGCCGGCGCAGGTGCCAGCGGGATAAACGGTGTCGAAGACGACGGGCGCACGATGTGCGCCCCTACGAAAGAGCCTGCCCTTGTAGGGGTGAACAGTGTTCGTCTGCAGACAATCGCATAATCTGTGAGGAGGGTACTGAGTTATGGAAAATACGCTGTCGATCCGCGCCGTGACCGTTGGCGCGGGCGGGCCGAAGATATGCGCGCCCCTCCTGGGGCAAGATATTTCGGCGCTGTTCGGAGAAATCAAGGATATGCAGAGCGTGCCTTTCGACCTCTTAGAGTGGCTGGCGGATTTTTTTGCCCATGTATCCGATCACAAAGTCGTGCTGGAGGCCCTGACTGCCCTGCGGGCGGCGGTGGGGGAAGATATCCCTCTCCTGTTCACCTTCCGGACAGTGGCGGAGGGCGGCTGTGATCGGCCCTTTCCACTGGACCAGTATGAGAGCCTACTCATGGCCGTAATTGACAGCGGTCGGGCGGATTTGATAGACGTGGAGCTAAATACGGGAGATACAATTGTCCGATCCGTCACGGCGACAGCGGGGGAGCGGGGCGTTCCTGTAGTGCTCTCTCACCACAACTTCCGGGAGACGCCGGAGAGAGAAACGATTATCGCTATACTGATGAGGATGCTCCAATACGACGTGCCCATCTCCAAAATCGCCGTCATGCCCCAGTGCCGCCAGGATGTGTTAGCCCTCATGTCCGCCGTGATCCATATGAACGAACACCACCCGGAGCGGCTGAATATCGCAATCGCCATGGGGGAATTGGGTCTTGTGACCCGCTTGAACGCCGGATTCCTGGGGTCAATCCTGACCTTTGGCACAGGGAAATCCAGCTCTGCGCCGGGACAGATCGGGGTTGCCGATCTCCGGCGGGCGTTGGATATTGTGGGGGACTCCCCCAGTCAGGCCACGCCTGACAGCCCCCTCAAAACGAGGGGGCCAAAGGGCAAGGGCATAAAGCCTCCCTCAAATTGAGGGGGGTGGCCACCGCAAAGCGGTGGACGGAGGGAGTCAAACGCACCCAATAACTACACTACAACCAAAACTCACACAAACCAAAAGGCGGCGTTCCAGCTCTGCGCTGGAACGCCGTCTTTCACACGTCTACCGGACGTATCGCCCGCTCTCATCCTCTATAAGCAAGAAGAGTTCCAACTGTCTGCCTGTGGCGGCGCTGACGTAGACCAGCACCCGCTGGCCGTCTTCTGCGATGCATTTGAACTCATAAGAGAGCAGTTCAGCATCCCCAATCTGGATCAGGGCCAAGCTGTGGGCCAGGACGGAGAGATCATCCGAGACGGCTTCCCGGGCCTGATCCGCGTTGATTTTTGAGGTCATTTGATCACGTGTCCGGTGATTTTGAAGGTAATCCAGGGCGGAAAAGCCTGTGATCCGCCCGTTGTCCAGGGCGACGGAGACTTGGATGGCGTCTGGGTAGTGGAGAATATGGTCTTCCACGTGGATGAAGGTGACGGTGATCTGGTTGTCCAGGATGCGCCAGCGGCTCACTTCCATGGTGTCGAAGCCGTTGTCTGTGAGAAACTCCATGGCCACCTTTTTGCCCTCCAATCCGGTGAGGGGGGCGCGGCGGACAGCCCGTCCGCTTGATGCGCTGATCACCTGGCCTCCCGCCTGGCTGACCGCCACTTTGAAATCGCCGCCGTCTACCCGTGCGACGAAGATATAGGCGGGAATGGGGGTCTCTTTGACCCCTGTATAGGAGAAGAGTTCTCCCTTGAGATCAAAGAAATCCGCGGCGATCCCCCTGGCCTCTTTGCGGGAGATTTCCGGATCTGTGCCGTTTGCCGACGTGATCCCGGCCATAGCCGGGACAGCGGGGGCCTCTGTTCGGAGGCCTTTGAACTCCCGGGTCAGGGCGGCGGCGGTATCTGCCAAAGCGGTGAGCCGGGTGTGGTCTTCTGTGATGAGGTCATCTACTTCGTAAGCGGTGCGGGTGCGGGTGTGAGCGTAGTCGCCTACTTGGGCGAGAAAGGCCCGGACCTCGTCCAAACCACCGAAGTCATAGGGCAGAGAACCCAAGGCCATCCGAGCGGCAGTGGCGCGGGCATAGAGTTCGGTGCCAAGAGCTGTAATCAGCGGGGGAGACGTGGCGTAGCGCCATTTTTGCAACGCGATCTCAATATGATCTAAGTTGTCGGCCAGCTCCGCCAGGGCATGGGATTGAGCCGCCTGGATCTGGGCTTGATATTGTTCAATTGCCGCGTGTTTCTGATAGAGCATCCCGCCCAGTACGGCGATAATAGCCAGGGCGAGTACAGCGAGTAACGCGGTGCGCTGTTTTCCGTTCATCCATATCACCTCTTTGCGCAAGGAGTTCTATTAGTCTGTGCAAAAAGATGGATATTACCAGCGAGATATGTATTGTAATCTTGGGAAATTTTAGGTATGATAGTGGTACTATTGTGTTTCTCCCGCCTACGGCGAGGGAAATACGACAAACGGAAAGGGTGGGAACTATGGAATTTGTCGTATTGGGATATGACGGCACAGACAGCAGAGCGCTGGAACGGCGTATGGCGGCGAGGCCGGCCCATTTGGAAGTAGCGAAGAGCCTCCACGAGGCGGAAGTGCTCGTGTATGCCGGGGCGATGCTGAACGATGAGGAGAACATGGTCGGCTCCGTTATGATCGTGAACTTTCCATCGGAGAATGACCTGCGGGAGAAGTGGCTCAATGACGAACCTTTTGTCTTGGGGAACGTCTGGGAGAAAGTCGAAGTCCGTCGGCTCAAGCCGGCGCAGTTTAACAAGTAACCCACAGCAAAACAGGACGGGCGGCCAAATGGCCGCCCGCTTTGTCGGATTATGCCGGGTCTGTGTGGCTTAAGAGGATGTCCTCCGCTTTTTCCAAGGACTGCTTCAAGCGTTGGTTGACGGTGCGGAGGATTGTGGCCAGTTGCTGTTTTTCAGGGGAGTCTTCCATCTGGGACAGGGGGGCGTAGGCTACGCTTAGCAGATCACAGGCGTCCGCCGTGGCGGTGCAGACTTCGAGGTACATTTCCTTATGGGGCTCTTGCATGGCTTCATCGTCCTTTCCGTACAGGGTTGCTGGTGAGAGCGATTCCCTCTCGGGGCGGATTACTCCGCCCCGTTGGGATCAGGCCCTCACCGCGGACCGATGAAAAAGTCGCAGCACGGGGCAACCCATACTGCGACATAGTTTTCTGATGAAAGCTACGCCCTCACGGCCATACAATCCTGTTC
>Ga0131853_10000418_pt1 | contig 77837 bp, 78 predicted proteins | sample TergutLab28metaG_FD_92764 | JGI IMG/M metagenome (GOLD analysis project Ga0131853, IMG submission 92764) | Labiotermes labralis P1 segment gut microbial communities from Petit-Saut dam, French Guiana - Lab288 P1 (version 2) (version 2) | ecosystem: Host-associated > Arthropoda: Insects >...
TGACGATTTTAACAATATTCAAAGAAACTGGGCATTTATTGATGCAACGCCCGCAACCGACGCAACCAAACTGCCCGTCGTAGTTCATGGGGTGGTACATCAGCTTGTGCATAAAACGCTGGCGAAAACGCTCCTTTTGCGTTAGGCGGTTGTTTCCGTGTGCCATCAAAGTAAAGTCTGGATACATACAGGAATCCCAGCATCTAAAGCGGGTTACGCCATTACATTTGCCGTCATAGTCCTTGATGTCATAACAAGAACAGGTTGGGCAGGAATATGTACAAGTGCCGCAACCAATACAAGCACGGTGCAGACTGCCCCAATTTTCGTGGTTAAAATATTCCATCATACCTTCTGATGAAAAATCTTTATTAAGGGGCAGATTTGCATAAGGTAAGTTTTGGGTGATTTTACGTATGTCTGCCTGTAAGTCTGTTAAATCTCCAGCGTTAGCATCTTCCAAAAACTGGGCAATCCCCTCCACGAAGGCGTTGCCCTTATCGGTCTGCCCTTGAATATAAAGGTAATCATCTTTAATCCAAGTAGTGGCATCTCCTCCAGGGTTTGAAGCGTCCAAGCCAAAAGCAGAGCAGAAGCAAGCGTTTTTAGGGGTATTGCAAGCCAACGAAACCAACACCGCATTTTTACGGCGGGCTTCATAAAACATATCAACAGGCTGTTTTGACAAGTAAATATTATCCAGTACATTTATGGCTTCAATATCACAAGCCTTAATTCCAAAAATTATAAAGGGTTTGTCAAAAAATTCATGGGCAATGATTTCGATGTCCGTGCCAGTCATTTTGGCGGTGTATAAATTTTCGGACTGGGGCAAAAACAAGTCCTTTGGCGTGTTTACGGTTTTAAGACCGTGTAGGTCTACCGTAGCATCTTCATGCCATTTTTCAAAATTAAGTGTACCGCCACGTCGCACAGGCAGGTACAACCCACTCAAATCTGCCATATGGGCATAAAGTGCAGGCAGTTTGTCAAAGGCTATTTTGTAGGTTTTGCTCACGTTCTCACCCCCTTGTTAATATCCACTTGACCGTCATTGCCTAAATCAAAGCTGGTCAGCGGTTCTGGGGCGGTAATGTCATGCCCCGCTTGATATTCTCCATAAAATTCGTTAATATCTTTGATAAACTTGCGGTTTAGCAAATGTAAAGGAATGTCTTGAGGGCAAACACGACTGCACTCACCACAATCACTGCAACGTCCCGCCACGTGAAAAGCACGTACAATGTGGAAGGCTTGCTCCTCAAATTCTGTGGAATTTACCTTGCTTGCCATATCGTATTTATCATTAGAAAACACGCATTTTTTGCAGTTGCACACAGGGCAAGTATTTCGGCAGGCATTGCAACGTATGCACTTGGAAAGCTGGCTTCGCCAGTAAGCAAAGCGGTCATCAGCGTTTAGAGCTTCAATGGCTTCCACCATTTCAAATCTTGCGTTTTTGTCAAGACGTGGGCTGTCGTCACTAAGGTCAATAATCTCATCCCCAACGGGGTGACTGACTTTGGTGCAAACTTGGCACTTCTCCCACATTCCTACATCTTCTAGTTCCTCTACTTGCACCGTGCCACCACAACCAATGCCAATAATATGGGTTTTCTCCAAATTAACCAAGTTCTCTTTGATAAGTTGGTTAAAAGAATAACTATCACAAGGTTTTAGAAATATTAATGTAGAGCCATCAAATAATTTACCCCCAAGCCACGGGGCGACCATTAGATATTTGCTTAGGTTTGGTGCGCAATATTTATTGTAAACCAAATTCTCAATCTGGGCGGGATGGTCGAAAAAGGCTGGCTCTGGCATGGTTTCGTGGTCGCCCGCTTTCCAAGCCAAGACCCTATCCACAACACCGTCAGCAAGCAATTTTGTGGCACGTGCCTTCATTTGCTCCTCAATATGGGCAACTGAAGGAATATCACGGCTATGGGACGTTGGTGGTGGCAAAACCTCACGCTTTGGTTCTTTACCCAGTTCTTCAAATTCTTCTGGCAGATTGCGTAGGTCAATTAGACGGCGGTTTGGTCCAAGTTTTGTAACGGTTTCAGTAAATTCATTCATAACCCTTGCAAACTTGGTGGCTTCTGCCGCCGACACCCATTCTAGACGCATCCTGTCCCGCTCAATCCCCATATAATCCAGCAGATTAAACATTAAGGTGAAGCGACGGCGTGTAAAGTAGTTACCTGTGCTGTAATGGCAATCCCCTGGGTGACAACCGCACACAATCACTCCGTCCGCCCCTTTGCCAAATGCCCGCAACACAAAAAGTGGGTCAACACGGCAAGAACACGGAACTTTGATAATTTTAACATTGGGCGGATAGCTTAAACGGCTTGTACCCGCCAAATCTGCCCCTGCATAGGAACACCAGTTACAGCAAAACGCCACAATTAGCGGTTCAAATGTTTTGTTTTCATCTAACATAAAGCATCAACCTCCGCTAACAATTGTTTATTGGAAAAGCCTTGCAAATCCATTGCGCCTGATGGGCAAACCACCACACAAGCTCCACAACCTTGGCACAGGGCTTGGTTGATATGGCTGACACGTTCGATGGTTTTTAAGCCGTGGTCGTTGACGGTTGCTGGTCCATAACTAATGGCACCATATGGGCAAACTGGGGAGCATAGAGAGCAACCGTTGCAAGCATTAAGGTCAACCGTGGCGGTGCATGGGTTGCTTAGCAACACATTTTTCGCCAAAAGCCCGATAACCTTGGCAGCAGCAGCTCCAGCTTGTCCGACGGTTTCTGGAATATCTTTAGGGCCTTGCCCAGCACCCGCCAGATACACACCAGCAGTAGGACTTTCAACGGGACGAAGCTTAACATGGGCTTCTGTCATAAAGTTATTGGTGTCGATAGATGCTGACAACATAGACGCTAAAGGCTTAGCGGACGGTGTCGGTTGTATGGCGGTCGCCAAAACAACCAAATCCGTTTCCAGTTCCAACTTTACATTGTCCAACATATCTACGGCAGAAATCGCAAGGCAGTCGCCTTTGTCAACAACCTTGCCAACTTGACCTTTAATATATTTTACCCCATACTCCTCAGCCCCACGGCGGTAAAACTCATCATAAGCCTTGCCAGGGGTTCGCATATCAATATAAAACACATTTACATCAATATCTGGGTATTTATCCTTTATCAAAACGGCGTGTTTTGCCGTGTACATACAGCAGATTTTAGAGCAATAAGGTTTTCCGCGCCCACTTGTGTCACGGCTTCCCACACATTGGATAAAAGTGACACTTTTTGGCTTGCGACCATCAGATAAACGAACAAGCTCGCCACCTGTCGGACCTGCCCCGTGGGTTATCCTTTCAAATTCAAAACTTGTAATAACGTCCTTGCTGTCATTGTAAGCAAATTCGCCGAATTTATCCAAATTTATAGTTTCAAAACCAGTTGCGGTGATTACTGCACCGTATTTCTGTGTAACCAACTCATCCTCTTGGTCGAATTCGATTGCCTCTGGCTGACAAACCGTCTTACAAAGTCCGCATTTACCCGACTTCATCATAATGCAATGTTCTCTGTCAATTACAGGCACAAGAGGTAAAGCTTGGGCAAAAGGTATGTAAATTGCCTTGCGGTTTTGCAAACCTAAATCAAATTCTAACGGAATGTTTTTAACTGGGCATTTGTTCCAGCAATCCCCGCAACCTGTGCATTTTTCCATACAAACAGAACGTGCTTTTTTTCGCACAGTAACAGTAAAATTACCCACAAAACCTTCGACTTTCTCCACTTCCGAATAGGTCATAAGATTAATTTTGTCATGGCTTGCCGCATCCACCATTTTTGGTGTTAAAATACAAGCAGAACAATCCAATGTCGGAAATGTTTTGTCAAGCTGAGCCATTCTGCCACCAATACTGGGACTAGACTCCACCAAATCCACCTCAAAGCCAGCTTCAGCAATGTCCAAAGCCGCTTGGATGCCCGCAATTCCGCCACCGATAACCAAAGCCCGCTTAACTACGGAATTTTCCTCAGGGGTTAGGGGTGCGTTTAGCTTAACTTTAGCAATCGCTGCCTTTGCAAGGGCAATTGCCTTTCGTGACCCTTCTTCTTTGTCTTTATGTATCCATGAAACGTGTTCACGAATATTAGCAATTTCTACCATATAAGGATTTAGACCAGCTGACTCCGCCACTTTGCGAAATGTAGCTTCGTGCATCCTTGGCGAACAAGCTGCTACCACCAAACCCGTCAACTGATTGTACTTAATTGCATCTGCAATCATACTTTGTCCCATTTTGGCACACATATAAGGGTATTGTTCGGCAACTACCACGCCTGCAATCCCCCTTACACCATCCAGAACCACATTAGGGTCAACGGTCGCTTTTATGTTAGAACCACAATGGCAAACAAAAAATCCAATTCTTTCCAAAACAAAGTCACCTACTTTCTAATATTGTAATTGCAGGTCTAACCCTGCAATCTCATATATTATAACTTCTCATAAATAGCAAATCTCTTATAAATTAATTATCGTCAAATATCGTATGCAATTCCACTGCAAATTTTCCCATCGCTAGACAATCAATGAATAAACAATATCATCGTGTGAATTACCGTTTATTGTATGTTTGTCCTTGGTTACACCCTCTAAGTTGAAGCCACATTTTTGTAGTAGTTTTTCGCTGGCGGTATTTCCACTATACAGGCTAGCCACAATCTTCTTCCAGCCCGATTTAGGCAAGTGTGCAAGCAAACCCTTTACCATCTCACCAGCAAATCCATTACCCCAATAATCACTGTTAAGAAAATAACCAATCTCAATTTCTTTGTCATCTTCTTTGATGTTGTTTAGGGTGAGAAAACCAATCGTTACGCCACTTTCCTTTTCGATGAAAGGAAAAATCAGAATTTGGTACTTTTCCAGCAAATCAAGCGACTGTTCCATGGTTCGACTGCCATCCAAAAGCAGTTGGGGGTATAGCTCCATGGTTTTTTGGTCAGCAAAAATCGATTCAAGTTGCTCTAAATTGTGGTTTTGCTTTACAATCCTCAACCTATCTGTTTCTAGTGTAAACATGGATTGCTTTGTGGCTTCCGTCATGCCTGACCCCCTAACCTTTATACTTACGAAACGCCGCAATCAGTAATTGCTGTGGCATTTCATTGTCAATTTCAGCAGGAATGTCATCAGCAGAAATCCTGTCCCCGCCTTGCTCACGAATTGCCGAAAGCCTTACCGCTTCAATTAATTGGGCAGGGGCAACACCACGGGGGCAACGCTGTACGCAAGTAAAGCACGACAAACATTTCCAAAGGGTGGTGGATTTCAACAGACTATCAGTATCACCCCTCATTATACATGACACAAATTGATGGGGCTGAATGTCCATTTCATAACAAGTAGGACAGGATGCGGAACAACGCCCACATTTCATGCACTTTTCTGCTAAAGTTTTGCTATTTTGCAAAATCTCCTTCGCCTCAAAAGCTGGGTTTATCATGGTTGCACCCCCTCAACATCAAGCCCGAGGGCTTCTGCTAAAATTTTGGTAAAATAGGTTATGGGCAAGATGTCACCTGCTTGTTTTTTAACATTGTAGGCACATAAAGGGCAAGCAGTAATAAGCTCTGTTGCACCTTGACGGGACGCATCTTCTGTGAGTTTGTGACACATTTTCGCAGACATTTCCTTTTCCGCAATGGAAATGTAGCCACCACAACACTCGTTTCGCATTGCGTATGTTACAGGCTCTGCCCCCAGTGCCTTAATAAAATCCTCGATAATCGTGGGGTTTTCGGGGTCGTCAAAAGCCATAACCCCACCTGGACGAAGTAACAAACATCCATAATAAGCCCCAATTTTACGTCCGATAAGAGGGTTTGTAACCGCTTGCTTTAACTTATCAAAGCCGACCTTATCCCGCAACACTTCTAAGAAATGTAAAACCTCCGTGCCACCGTCATAGGTCAAATCTTCATCATAAGCTGTTAGGTTGGCACGGAAACAATCATGCTCTGCAACATCGTGGTTAATGCGCTTCATTACGTGGTGGCAAGCTGAGCAGAGTGTCACCAAATCCCTCCCATTGTCCTGTGCGGCTTTCAAAGCCCTCACAGAAGGGGTTTTGCTGGCAACCACATCCGCACCCATTGGATACACCGCACCACAGCATTGCCACTCCTCCACCTCACGAAGTTCAAAACCTAACTTTTCGGCGGCTTTTCTGGCAAAAATGTCCAGCTCTTTGGCTTTGGTTTTTAAGGTACAACCAGGGTAATAATCAAAAACCATAATTATCCTTCCTTTATCTTGTTTTGTCTTTTATGTTGTGTTATAATAAAATCCTGTCATAAATATAACATATAAGCTACTATGTTGTCTATGGGATTTTTCTGCAAAACCTAAAAATTTTCCCAAGGTCAAGGAAAACAAAAACGAAGGAGATGTTATTTTGGATACCGCTGTAATCGCTTTGATAATTATAGGTGTAGCTCTCGTGCTGTATATAACGGATGTGTTTCCTGTTGCGACCACATCAATTCTCGCCATTCTAGCAATGGTAATTTTTGATGTTATACCTTTTTCTGCCGCTTTTGGAGGTTTTGCCAACGATATGGTTTTTCTTATCATTGGTATGGTAATTGTGGGAAATACACTGTTTGAAACAGGAGTGGCACAAATTTTAGGCAAAGCTATTATAAAAATTTCACGGGGCAACGAAAAGCTTTTTGTTGTTATCCTGATTATTGTTGCTACAATCCCAGCAGCATTTTTGTCAAACACCGCCGCCGCTGCTATGATGTTACCCGTTGCTGCTTCTGCTGTTGCCGCTTCAAACGGCAAGTTTACCAAGAAAAATACATTTATGGTTATCGGAATCGCTGCCGTGACTTCTGGCGGACTTACTGCCGTTGGTTCTACCCCACAACTTATCGCCCGTGACCGCCTCATTGAAGCAGGTATTGAGCCATTTGGTTTTTTTGAGCTTGCTTGGGCAGGCGCACCTGTAATTATTTTGCTCTTGGTCTATTATCTAACAATTGGGCGATTGATATTAAAGAAAACTGCACGTCCAGCAGAAAACTTAACTGCCGACATACCTTTGAATGTAGGTATTAAGGACGTGGAACGCAACCCCATCAAAATGTGGATAACTCTTGGCGTACTAGTTTTTTGTATAATAGGTTTCATTTCTGGCGGTTTTTGGGCTTTAGATTTATCCCTCGGCACAATTGCCATGATTGGTGCAACTGTGTGCGTTGCCACCAAGTGTATTGGGCAAAAGCGGGTTTTTGAAACCATGGACTGGACAACAGTTGTGGTAATCGGTGCATCCCTCGGCTTGTCCGCTGGACTTGACCAAAGTGGAGCGGGTGAAATGGTTGCCCAAGGTATGGTCGGGCTTCTTGGGGAAAATGTGTCTCCATGGCTATTGACGGCAGGTCTTGCTTTGATAGCAATTATCCTTGGTAACTTTATGTCATCAACTGCCACTGCCGCCCTCCTCATACCGATTTCTATGTCTGTGGCAATCGAAATGGGTATTGACGTTAAAGCTGTGATTATGGCGGTGGTTATTGCCTGCAATATCTCCTATGCAACCCCTGTTTCCACACCTCCAATGACCATGACCTTATCGGCTGGATATAAATTTATAGATTATATTAAGTTTGGTGGACTGTTTAATCTGTTGGCTTATGCCTTGGTGGTTCTGCTGTTCCCGCTAATTCTTAACATTTAGTTTCTAGGAGAAAAAATGCAGAATATAGTAAGCACGATAATAAGTATCGGAATAATTGAGCTGTTCACCGCTGGCTTTTTGGCGGTGAACCTTTTCACTTTTTTCTTATATATGGCAGATAAGCGGAAGGCTAGAAAAAGTAAATGGCGTATCAGTGAAAGTGTGTTGATTTTCTTTACCATAATGATGGGTGGTATTGGGGCATTTTTTGGCATGGTTCTTTTACGTCACAAAACTAAACACACTAAATTCAAGATTGCAACAGCGATTGGGTTGATAATTGCTGTAATTCCGCTAATCCACGTCATCCATGCCCTAACACTGGACAGGATTGTGCATTACGTGGAAATTGACTTCTACTCCGAGAATTTACCACAAGAGCTAGATGGATACCGCATCGCTTTTATGACTGACTTTCACATAATTCCACATGAAGAAATGCGGGCGGTAGTGGACGAACTGAACACACGAAATATCGACCTTTTATTGCTTGGCGGAGACTTTTCCCAGACTAATAATCACTACCGAGGGACGCTGGCTGAAATTGCCCAGACCAACACAACTCATGGAATTTTTGGGGTAGAGGGCAACCACGACAGAAATTATTGGATTTACCCTGTGAAAAGCCAACTTGGAATTGGGCTTTTATCAAATGATGGGATTGCCATTACAGAAGGATTTTATTTGGCAGGGGTGCGGGATTTGTGGTGGGGTAGCCCAGATATTTCATCGGCCACCGCAGGGGCAAACCCCAGCGATTTTATCCTGCTTTTGTCCCACCAGCCCGATGTTTCTATGCAACAACCAACAAGCCAAGTGGATTTGATATTGTCGGGACATACCCACGGCGGTCAAATTACGTTTTTTGGTTATCCTATGTGGCTTTTAAGGGGCAGTATTACCAGTTATGGCACACGCTTTGCACATGGTTTTGCCTATTCGGCAGACGGCACGCCAGTTTTTACCAGTCGTGGTATGGGTGTGTACTACAATATACCTCGTATCTTCGCAAGACCAGAGGTTATAATTTTTACTTTGAGAGCCACTTATTAAGAAAGGACAAGTTATGTCACCACGATTGTTAAGGATTGCAGATATGGTGCGGTATTCTACTTTGATAGATGTCGGCACAGACCACGCACATTTGCCCATTTATTTGGCAAAAAATAGAGGTTTTTCTAATGTGTTAGCTACAGATATTGCAGCAGGACCATTGGAGCGTGGGAGACATAACGCCCAAAACACTGGGGTTTCCCATATTGTTGATTTCCGACAATGTGTAGGGTTGGAAGGTGTTGTTGCTGGCACTTATGAAACTTGCACAATTGCTGGCATGGGCGGGGAGATGATTATAAGCATCTTGCAGGGTAATATTGAGGTAGCCCGAAATTTCAAGCAACTGGTGTTGTCGCCCCAAAGGAGCATACCTGCTGTGCGTCGGTTTCTTCATACCAATGGTTTTGCTATTGATGATGAGGATATTGTAGAAGATAATGGCAAGCTATATAATATTTTGGATTGCTCGCCACGTCAACAAGACGGATATGACAAGGCAGGATATGAATTCGGGCAAATTTTACTGGACAAGCAACACCCATTATTAGGTGATTTGATACGCCACGAAATGAAAAAGTTAGATGGGATAGACATGGACGCTTTGCCCTCAGAACGCAAGGCGAAGATAACAGAATATACAAAACTTTGTTTGGAGGTATTAAAATGTCTATAAAAATGCAGGAAATTATGACAGTTTTGGAGGGGCTTGCTCCTATAGCTTTAGCGGAGGATTGGGATAATGTCGGATTGATATTAGGGCGTAAAACCACTGACGTTTCTAGGATTTTGCTGGCTTTGGATGCCACAGAAGAAATTGTGGATGAAGCTATAAAACTAGATTGTCAAGCAATCATAACCCATCACCCGCCAATTTTTAAGCCAATAACCCGAATAAACGACGACAACGCCCGTGGCATCCGCTTTTTAACGCTAATCGAGCGGGGTATGGCGGTTTATGCTTGCCACACCAATTTAGACAGTTGCGACGGCGGAATAAACGATATGCTATGCGGTATTTTTGGGCTTACGAATGTAGAAGGTTTCCACGAAACTAAGCCCGAGGTTTTTGCAGCGAGGGCAGGGGTCTTGCCTGTCGAAATGAGGCTTGAGGAGTTTGCAGACTTCGTCAAAACCAAGTTAAATCTAAGTCTTGCAAATTACGTTGGGGATTGTAATGCAAAAGTGCGTAAAGTTGGGGTGCTAGGCGGTGCTGGTGCTGACATGAAATTTTTCCGTACGGCAGTAAAAGCGGGATGTGACACATTTGTTACATCTGACATAAGATATATGCCTGCAATTCAAGCACAAGATTTGGGGTTAAACCTTATAGAAGCCACCCATTATGGAAGCGAAATTATCTTTGCTGATGGCATCAAAAAGCTTCTAAACAAGCATTTGTCTAGTTTAGAGGTAATTGTGAGTAGTGTAAATGGACAACCTTTTAAGGGGGTATAATTTTGAGACAATTAGACATTACAAAAGCTAATGATTATCGGATTTATCAGCGTTCGCTGGTGTTTGTTATGATACATGCCGCACGCCAAACTCTCGGGAATGACATTCGTGTGGTGGTAGAGCATAGCATTAACAAAAACTATTATTGCGAAATCTTCCGTGACGGGTTTTCACTAAATTCAGAGGTTTTGTCACAAATCAAAACAGAGATGGAGAGGCTTGTGGTGGCAGATTTGCCAATCACCAAGCATTTGTTGGAGATTGATGAAGCCCGTAAAATTGCAGAGGAAATGAACCTGCCCGACAAGGTTCGTCTGCTGGCATATCGCACTACCAGCCATGTGGTTTTTAATCAATTAGATGGTTTTTACAATTATTTTTATGGGGAAATGGCACAGTCTACAGGGCAACTTTCAAAATTTGATTTGGTTATGGAAGGTGAAGGATTTTTCTTGATTTTTCCAGACCAAAACGACCCAAATAAACTTAGCGAGCAGAGAAATGTAGCAAAACTGTCGCAGGTTTTCCGTCAATCCAATAATTGGGCAAGAATTCTGGGGATTGACACAGTGGGGGCTTTGAATGACAAGATTTCCCAGGGTGGGGCAGGGGATGTTATCCGTGTGACGGAGGCATTGCACGAAAAATCCGTGGCAACCATAGCAGACGAAATTCACAAACTCAACAAACGGGTAGTTTTGATAGCAGGACCCACTAGCTCTGGCAAAACCACATTTTCCCATCGTGTTTGCGTTCAGTTGAAAGTCAATGGGCTTGCCCCCCACGCAATTGGGCTGGATGATTATTATATTGACCGTGACGCAACTCCACTGGACGCTGATGGCAACCCTGATTTCGAAAGCATACGTGCCATCGACGTAGAACAGTTTAACCGTGACATCGAAGCCCTTGTGCGTGGCGAAACGGTACAGATGCCAAGTTACAATTTTCTAACTGGCACAAGGGAGTATAAAGGCAGGTTTTTGCGATTAGGAGCAGATGATGTGCTGGTTATCGAGGGTCTGCACGGACTTAACCCAGAAATGACTGACAAAATTGCTGATAACTTAAAGTATAAAATCTTTATTTCGGCACTTACCCAACTTAATTTGGACGACCATAACCGAATACCCGCCAGCGACACCCGCAAAATACGCAGAATTGTGCGGGATAACCATTACAGGGGTTTTGATGCCAAGAGAACCATTGATATGTGGCCAAGGGTGGTAAGGGGCGAGCATGAAAATATTTTCCCCTTCCAAGGTGAAGCGGATGTAATTTTCAACTCTGCTTTAGTGTACGAGCTTTGTGTTTTGAAGCAATATGCCATGCCCCAGCTATTTGCCATACAGCCAGATGACACCGCTTATTCAGAAGCCCGTCGCCTGTTGAAATTCTTGGATGGTTTTATGGGCATTGTAGAAAAAGAAGTGCCTTCCACGTCCTTGTTACGGGAGTTTATTGGCGGGAGTAGTTTTAAGTGAAGCACCGAAAAGCAATTTTAAGGATAGTGCTTGCCGTCGCCATTTTGGTTCATGCGGTGATTTTGCTGGCATCTAATCGTTGGCTGGTTGTTTACGACCATGTGGTGGAGTTTGATAACCTACCACAGCACTTGCATGGGTTGCGGGTGCTACAAATTTCTGATTTACACGCAAATAACCCTTATCACATAAACCTAAATATTTGGCGATATATTGATGATTTACAATTTGATGTAGCCGTTATCACTGGTGATATTATCATGGATGGTAGATGGGGAAACCCCAATAGAGTGGGGGACTTAGCCCCTCATTTACCCTATTTAGCAGAACTCGCAAGCCGTGTACCCACATTTTTTGTGGAAGGCAACCATGAAGTTCGGCAAATGGCAGAATTGCGTCCTGTTTTTGAAGACTTAGGTATAATTGTTCTACAAAATGAGGTTTATTGGTTAGAAGTAAATGGTGGTTTGCTGGAAATTGTTGGCACGAGGGATTTTTCTGCTATGATGAATAACCCGCCTTTATTTGGTGAGATGTTTTCTATGTTTATTAGTCCTGTAGATTTCCGCCTTGTGTTGACCCACCAACCCCAAACATTTGACATTTTTAAGTACACTGGACAAATGCTTGTGTTATCGGGGCATACCCATGGCGGGCAGATACGCTTACCCTTATTGCCAACCTTATTTGCGGGTGGACAAGGCTTCTTACCAGCCTATGGAAACGGTTTTTATTATCACGAGACCGCCATTTTGTACGTTTCACGTGGAATTGGCACGACATATTTCCCTGTAAGGTTTTGGAACAGACCAGAAATTGCTATTTTTGAGTTGAGGTGACAAATGGACATACAAATGATTTTAATTGGCGTGGCTATCCTACTTTTAATTGTGGTGATTGTATTGTTGGTTTTGGGACGCAAAAAGCCACCCACAGACCAAATCACCGAGCTGTTAAACCACAGTGCCACCGAACAATTCCGTCGTTTTGCGGTGATACAGGAGAGTATTAACAACACTCTGCAAGTTGGACGCAGAGAAACCAGCGAACAATTGGAGCGAAACACCCAGCGAATTGCTTCTACTTTAGAAGCCAACATAAAATCCTTACAGGAAAGTAATGAAAAGCGTTTAGAGCAGATGCAGGGCGTGGTTGATGAAAAATTGCAAAAGACGCTGGAAAGCCGTCTAAGTCAGTCTTTTGAAATGGTTAGTAAACAGCTTGATAGCGTTCAGCAGGGTCTTGGCGAGATGAAAAATTTGGCGGCAGATGCCAAAAGCTTAAAAAACGCTCTTATTAACGTGAAAGAGCGGGGGACATATGGCGAGGTTAGACTGGAGAAGTTATTAAGTGATATTTTAGCCCCCACACAATACGAAACCAATGCAGAAATTTCCAGTGGTCGTCGTGTGGAGTTCGCTGTAAAGTTACCGGGCAATGGTGACACACCGCTACTTTTACCCATCGACAGCAAATTTCCTATTGAGGATTATAACAGGCTTTTGGATGCGGAAGATAAATCAGATATTGACATGGCAAGAAAAGCGCTGGCAACCTGCATACGAAACGAAGCTAAGACAATACATGAAAAATATATACTTCCACCAAAAACCACCGACTTCGCCCTGATGTTTTTACCAACCGAGGGGCTTTATGCGGAAGTTGTGCAAAATGCCTCGCTTTTTGAGGAATTGCGTGATAAATACAAGGTGACTGCCGTTGGGGCAACCACGCTATCAGCCTTTTTAAGTTCGCTTCAAATGGGCTTTAAGACCCTTGCCATTGAAAAGCACAGCCAAGAAGTGTGGGACACCCTGCGGTCAGTAAAAAAACAATTCGGAGAATTTGAAGCGGTGCTTACAAAAGCAAGAAACCAATTGCAAACCGTGGATAAAACTATGGGAATGTTGGCAGAAACCCGTACAAAAGCCATAAATCGAGCCTTGCGTAATGTTGATGAGATAGGTGAGAATGAAATCCTTCTGGAAGCTGAAGATGAGTAGCCCCATGGTTTTTCGACACTTGCTAAAAATTATGTTTAGGTCAATTTTGTTAGTTGTTGCTGTATATTTCTATTTTGCCAATCCTCAGATGTTGTTGGAGGGTTGGTTTTTCTGGTTAATATGGGTGGTGTTGGCTGGTGGCATGATGTTGCGGATAATACCCAACAAGTTTATCTCGATGGGTGCACGCAAGCACAACAAGAGTTACTATGACCCAGATGATACAACAAAACCAACGCCAAAACCCCACAAGGGCGTGTTTTTGAGTTGTCTGTCTTGGTTTGTTGTCACCATCACCGTTATCCTAACTCTGCACCAAATAAACCTACTAACCCCAAAAACCTTGTTACTCTGGACTCTGGTCCTGTCCGTGCTAGACATTGTATTTATTTTGTTTTACTGCCCCTTCCAACGGTGGTTTATGAAAAATCGCTGTTGCACCACTTGTCGTATTTACAATTGGGATTACTTTATGATGGTTGCCCCGCTAGTGATTTTCCCGAGCTTTTTCTCTGTTTCTTTGGTGGCTTTAGCCGTTATTGTGATAGTTCGCTGGGAAACTACTTTGTTGCGTCATTCCGTCCGTTTCGCACCTCAAACCAACAAAAACTTGCGATGCAACCAATGTGCCGATAAATTGTGCAAACTAAATATTATCAAACAAAAACCCCGCTAGTTGGCACACTTCCTTGCTGACAGCCTTTTGGTGGGGACGTTTAGTGTGTCTTGTACTAATTTCACATTACCACTATAAATATCATCTACCATAAATAACGCTTAAATGAATAAATGATTAATTTTCTGACTTTCTGTCTATTCATTTAGTGTTAATACAATTCCTAATGTATAAACATAGCATCACCGAAGCTGAAAAAGCGGTAGCGATTTGTAATGGCTTGATTGTAGGCGTTTAGTGTCGCTTCACGACCTGCAAGGGCAGAAACCAGCATGATTAAGGTGGATTCTGGCAGGTGGAAGTTGGTTATCAAGCAATCAATTGCGTGGAATTTATAGCCTGGGTAGATAAATTTATTTGTATATCCACTGCTGGCGTGTAAAATCCCTGCTTCGTCAACACAAGATTCTAAAGTGCGGACTGTGGTTGTGCCGACTGCTACAATACGCCCACCCCTTTCCCTAGCACTATTAATTATTTTAGCTTGGTCGGGGTTAAGCACATAAAATTCCGAGTGCATTTCATGTTCTTCGATATTTTGGGTTTTAACGGGACGAAAAGTTCCAAGACCTACATGAAGTGTAACATTTGCCACCTTAACGCCCTTGTCACGGATTTTGTCCATTAAGTCCTCGGTAAAATGCAACCCAGCGGTGGGTGCAGCAGCAGAACCGGGTTCGGCGGCGTAAACCGTTTGGTAGCGGTCTTTATCCTCTAGTTTAGCGGTGATATAAGGGGGCAGGGGCATTTCGCCTAACCTATCCAAAATTTCCTCAAAAATGCCAGTGAAGTCAAATTTAATTAGGCGATTTCCATCCTCATTAACCTTGATAATCTCACCAGATAGCACATTTTCTCCAAAAGTTAACTTATGACCCTCCTTTGCCCATTTGCCAGGCTTCACAATAACTTCCCACACCCCGCCAGACTTATCTGCCAACAACAAAATTTCTACGGTTTTAGTAGGGCTGTCAGTGTGTACACCCATCAAGCGGGCAGGAATGACCTTGGTATTGTTTACCACCAACACATCTTCTGGACTTAAAATGTCCAAAATGTCAGTAAAATTGCGATGCTCAATTTCTCCCGTAATCTTATCCAGCGTCAGCAATCGTGACCCTGTGCGGTCTTTTAGTGGGTGTTGGGCAATTAGTTCTTCTGGTAAATCATAGTAAAAGTCTTGTTTGTTCATGTTCTCTCCTTTGTATCCTGCAACTACCTCTACATATAAACTATTTCAATATCTGTGTAATACCAATGTAAAATTTGTCGGAAGTTGTAACCCATTTGTGCCATGGCACGTGCGCCGTGTTGGGACATACCTACACCATGACCCCAACCCCTACCTTCCAAGTGGATATAATACCCATTGCTGGTGGTGCTGCTGATTTCAGCAGGCATAGGCATGGTTGGCACATCAATAACGGACAGGCCTTGAGAAGTCATAACGGTAACCCCTTGTGGCGGTATGCCTAATTCTGTTAATGTGGACTGGGTAAGTCCTGTGGCGGTGGCTATGTAAACATTGCGATTCTGGGTTTGTGACGGACTTGTTGAAGCGGATGTACCAGCGATAACAAAATTGCGACTTCGTAGAGAATTACCATCCAGAGGACCAAAGAAACTTCGGATATTCTCTCGTTCCAGAGTGTGGTTGCCTGTTGTTCCAAGGATTATCAATTGCATAACCCGACCCTGTGGGTTGTGGATTAACTGTATGCCCGTGGCATTACCTATTTGCACATTTGCACCAGCCAACAATTGGTTAAGTTGGCTTAGGGTGATTGTACGTGTCCAAAGCATATCCGTTGCACCATGACGCTCTGGCACACCACGTAAATATGGTAGGCTGGCAAACCAAACATCCTCACTGTTGGCTGTGTGACCGCCAGCACAAGAAGAATATGCAGCAAGAATAGGTTGTCCATTGTAAGTCATTATAAGCCCACCAGTTTCAAGCACGGCTTGTGTTGTGCGATAATGCTCACGAAATACGCCAGAATAAACCTGAGAGAAAACTGTGTCACATAGGTTATAGTCTTGACCCGCCCAGCTTGCCATGCGATATAAAGTAAAGGTGCGGGCGGCAACGGCTTGGGCTTTTAGTGCTTCCATTTCCCAACTGGCAGGCATTTCCGAAGGCACAACGCTAAATAAATATTCATTCATATGTACAATATTGACAGCAGACACGCTACCACTACGCAAACGAGAAATCTCAATCACACCACGATATTGACGCACACCTAAATCAGTAATACCGCTAACATCCCTAAAATGCAAGATGCTGTGGGTGTTATCACTTATCAAAACAGGTTGACCGTCAGCGTAAATTGTGACACGACTGTTATTGGCTGTCACTGGGTAATTCGTTTGCCCATATGGCAAATACAAAGCCCAATGACCCCAGTAGCCATGCCCCACAAAGGCAGGTACAGAACCTGGGTGATAAGCACTAAAAAGCTGCGCCTGTCCAAGTGTTGTAAAAGTATCACCAGTACGTGAAAACCCTGTGGTTGCTGGACGCACAGTAAACTGTCCTGTGCTGTGCAACCCCCCAAATTCTTGAAAATTTCCACCAGAAAAACCCCCAACCTGCAAATGTTGGGAGTAAATGTTAATTTGAGGGCGGTCAGCAAAATATTGACGCAAACCAATCCGCAAATATCCGTCAAATTGGGAAGCAAAATAACTCTGTGCTGGCAAAATGACAAATAGCAACAGAGTGGCTAGGAAAAATAATATTTTTTTATTCTTCATCGACTTTCCTCTTGTCCAGCTCCAAATCTTCTGTAAGTTCATCTTGGAAGCTGTTTATATATTCCATCAAAGCGTCGATTTTATCACTAACCCTATCAAAGTCCGCATCATCTTTAATTCTTAGATACCTAGCGGTAAGGGAGCTATACTCCCCAGCAAAGTCGTTTAATAATTGGCGTTGTTTAAGAGCGCCTTGTGCAATATCAGACATTTGCCTGTTTGCTTCTTCCCTCATTGTGCGGCTTTGTGCTTTGGCATTGCGGATAATGTCATCAGCCGCCTTTTGCGCACTGATAATGGCGTTGTTGATGGCGTTGTCCTTGTCACGGTACATATCAATTTGAGATTCAAGGGTAGATATATACCTATCAACAGCATCGGTATCATAACCTTTTTTAACGATATTAAAACGTCCTGACATAATTTGCCTCCCAGAAAAATATAGTTGTTTTTGTATTGTACCACAAACTTCCACTAGTGTCAATGACAATCTTCCTCAAGAAAACCGAATTCTTCTGTAATTTTTACAACAAGGTCGGAATTGCTTTGTTTTAGTTGATTGATAAGCCCCCCAATCAACTTTTCACGGTTGTTGCAGTTTAGTCCATGAGGCAGTTGGAGGTCAAAGGAAAGGTTATTTCCGTTGATAAGAAATTCATGGGCGTGTGCTGTGGGACATTTGGTTTCTAAGTATGATTTGGCAATTCGTTTCAAATTATGCAGATTTTGGTCATGTGTGTCTACGGGGTCAAGATGGACGGTTAAGGCTACGCCCAAGCTTTCTAGCACAGCAAACTCCACTCGGTCGGCAATATCATGGGAAACTTGCAAGGTTGTGTCTGCATCTACCTCTATATGGATGGTTGCCACGTTTTTGCCAGCACCATAGTTGTGAACAACCAAATCATGCACATCAATAACCCCGTTTTGTGCCAGTGCAATGTCTTTAATGGCACGTGCGGTCGTTTTATCGGCGGGTTTGCCGATAATGGCGGATGCGGCTTCTCTCAAAGCCTTATAACCAGACCAAAGCAGGATTAAAGAAATTATAAGACCTGCCCATCCATCTAACTGTAGGTCCCAAAGATGTGTAGCCACAATGCTTGCGATTATGAAAATGGTTATAATGCAGTCGCTAATAGAATCCGTTGCTACGTTTTTGAGGGCAACCGAACCAACCTTCTTGCCCAATGCTTTATTAAAGAAAAACATCCACAGTTTTACGAAAAAACCGAAAACAAGCAAACCAAGGGACAGCCAAGAAAAATTAAGGGGTTCTGGGTTCAAAATTGCTGATATGGAACTACGAGCAAATTCTATTCCTAAAAAAATAATTCCCATGGAGATTATTAGTGCTGCCACGTCCTCCATTCGCCCATGACCGAAGGGATGTTCCTTGTCTGCGGGTTTGGCTGACAATTTGAAGCCCACTAAGGTAATAATCGACGATGCAATATCTGTTAAATTATTAAAGGCATCAGCGATAACCGCCACACTGCCCAAAACCAGTCCCGCCACCAACTTTAACACAAAAAGTAACAGGTTAGCCGCAATGCCCACAACACCACTGGCGAAACCTGCAAATTCCCTAGATTTATCTGTCCTTTTCAAAATGTATTTTACCATGGTTACGTTTTTTGTCCTCTATGTCTATAGTATTAGAAGAATGATGAAAAATCACGCTGTTTCGTCCCTCGTCCTTGGCTTTATAAAGTGCATTATCTGCGGACTTATATATATCTTGCGTATTTGAGGTATGTATCATGTGATGTATATGCACACCTATACTAAACGTAACCCGAGAGGACACACTTGACCTTTCGTGAGGCATATCCAATTCCTTTATACGCTCTTGTGCTTGCAAAACAACATTTTTAGCACCACCTTCATTTTCCTCAAACCAGAGTAGTGCAAATTCTTCTCCACCAATTCTTGCGGCATAAACACTTGGGTTTTCCCAATGGTAAGACAATGCCCTTCCTATGTCACGTAAACACTCGTCGCCTTTGGGGTGTCCATAATAATCGTTATAATCTTTGAAGTGGTCAATGTCCATTATGGCAAGGCATAAAAAGTTGTCGTTTTTCCTGTTATCGGTTAAGTATCTTTCTAGTTTATTTTTGAAATCACGTCGATTGCCTAGCTGTGTCAATTCGTCTGTTATACTTTGTGCAAGAAATTTATCACGTTCTTGTTCCAGTTCGATTTTAGTATTTACTGCCACCATTTTGTGCATATTTACGTACCACGCAAAACAAATACCTACAACCGTACCAAATGCTGCGGGTGCAATGTCACAAACGTAACAACATTCTGGGGCAACAAAGACAAGGGTTAGGGTTGTGTATAGGGCAAGGATGCCCAAATTAAGAAAAAGACTTAATGGGGCAATTGCAGGCAGAAGCAGAACTCCACCTATCAAAATGGTAATAAAAATCACAGATACTGCTGTTGGTGACAATATCACGTCAATAAATACAGAAAACATTGAACCTGCAATATATGCACCAAGCATCATTGCCAAAACAAATCTTTTGCTAACTTTTTTGCCACGTATATGCTGTCTGTATTTAGAGATGCAAATGGCAGTATACATCATTGATGCAATTGTCAATACAGGGAACAACCATGCAACAAAGGTACTGTAGTAACTCCAATTAAAAATTGCAAAAATTGTGAATGACACAAGCACAAAGCCGCCAATAATCATACTTGTCAGATTGCTTGCATAATCCCTATCTAAACAATCAATATAAACTTTACGCTCCAACGTATAAAAACGCCATTTGTTTATTAAGAACCTCAAATCACCCACTCCTCAAAGTCTATAAAACGTATTATACACGTAAAACACTAAAATGTCAAGGTTAGATGAGTTGCTTTATTAAAAAAGTTTGCAAAGCTATAAAAAAGTCTTGACAAAATCTTTCTGGCGTTATATAATTGGCAGATATGAAATTTTGTAACTTTTGAGCAAACCGATAAAGAGGAGGTGAAAAGTTTGGCAAATATTAAGTCTGCAAAAAAACGTATTCGTGTAACTTTGAAGCAAACTATGCGTAACAAGGCGATTCGTTCTAAAACAAAAACAGCCATGCGCAGAGTGATGGAGGCTGTTAATGCTTCAGATGCTGGCGTTGCAAAAGCCGCATTAGTTCATGCGTCAAAGACCATTGACAAGGCAGCTTCTAAGGGCGTATACCACAAGAAAAATGCCGCCAGAAAGAAGTCTAAACTGGCTAAAATCGTCAATAAAATCCCTGCTTAATTCTGTCTAATAGGCGTTTTGATAAGGTATGTTGGAAAATACAAGGGGCATGGTGAAAGCCGTGACCTCTTTTATTTTCAGCATTTGGCAAGCATTTTCTACCATGCTATAATTTAGATTATATATGTAAGCGATGTCTCCGCAAGTGTAAGTTGGTGGGCTGCGAAGTTCCATTTCTCGCTGATAAAGTTGGCATAAGTCGCTACTGCCTTGGGACATGATAACAAGAAATGTATCTTTGTCTATTTTTTCTACATCATTATTTAATATTTGGTAAATCTCTATCTCACTAAGCCCTAAAACATCCGCCACCAAATCCGCTCGCAGTGGATATTCCGCTGTTTTCAAAAACAAATCCACCGCCGCAATCCTTGGTGCAATGTTATTTTGATATTCTTCCCAAAAAGTGTAGGTTTGCATATCTCTCCCCCAAAAATCATTTTAACAATTATAACACGCCCACCACCAAAAAGACACTTGAAATAAAAACCAGAATAATAAAAGCATCACCTCCACAATATAACGTCAGGGGAGGTGATATTAATGTCTAATAAAACAGTAGTGCCAGAAGCTAAAGCTGCTATGGATAACTTCAAATATGAAGTTGCTTCAGAAATCGGTGTACCTTTGAAAAAAGGTTACAATGGCGATTTGACTTCCGCTCAGAACGGTTCTGTTGGTGGCCAAATGGTTAAGAAGATGATTGAAGCCCAAGAGCGTCAAATGGCGGGCAACACTCCTCAGTAACTTTACTGATGAAGTGATTAATTGAATAATGTTTCACAGAACATCTGGAAAGAGTACACATTATTCTTTCCAGGTGTTTTTATTTTCATGTCTAAAGTCAGCTTGTCAGTTTTTAACAGACGGCCGATTGCGAAGCCACCTTTGTTAAACCAAAAATTTGGTATGTTAAGGATGGGCTTGCCGTTTTTATTCATGGTGTAGGAAATTGGTGGGCAGGTTTTCAAGCAACTTTTGGGAATAACGCTTATGGACATGGTGACAATCCAAAAAATACGGATGGCACGTATGTTTATCTGAAAGTCTGGAAAATTTACCCTAAAAATTTGTTGTCTTTGTCGGCAAAGGTGTCGGAAATGTGTCAGGGCAATCAAAATAACCGTTACCAAGACGATAGAAAACACAGCAATAAAAATATTCACGTTAATCCCCCCTTGCACCATAATATTCATTATCAACTTTGTTGACACTCAAGTTACCTGTAAACACAAAAAACATAAGAGTTTAGGTTACAAATTCACAACGTGAAAATGGCAACCATCAAAGAAAAATTATCTTTGATGGTTGCCTACAGGTGAATTCTGTTTTACACTCATTTTAAGTTATATATTCGTGCAATGGGTTTGTAAAATCAGCACGGTTTCTTCCCTAACTAATCTAATACAAACCCCACACTTTCTTCATCAATCCATAAATTTACCCGCTTAGTGGTAAATTTGACAAAACAGTAATTTGGGTCAGATATACCATCTGGATATATGTCCGAGCCAAGCTCGACCCAATTTTGCCAATACTTACTCTTTGTTTCTTGGTCGGAAAAGATTTCTGCTTCGCCAACAAGAGTCATATTATTCATGTTGGTGAAGCAGTTGATGCTAGCTTTATTATTTTTCTGAAGACGCTTTACTTTGTTCGAGTCCATGGTTGTGGTGAAGTAGAGTTCTGAAATGTTTTCGGGGTTGATGAGTGATATAGCTGAAGTGGAAGGGTATCCACTTTCATCTATTACGCCAAAACTGGCGTGTTCAAAGGTTCTTATTGTTTCATTTGCTTTTTCAAAGAATTTTGTATTCATGTTTTCCCCCTCGGTTTTTTAGTTATCATCACATAAGAAACAAGACAACTTTCGGAAGTTGATAGCATATGCTTTTTAACATCTATTTCGTAAGCATCGTTTAAGTCACCACAAAATCTAATTGTTTGTTAGGATATTCCAAAGCACACCGAAACGGTCTACCACATAAGCATTTGATGCTGCCCAAAATTGTGGCGTGGGTGCTTCGATGATTTGTCCACCATCTGACAGCTTTTCAAAAACAGAATTCACTTCTTCTTTGGTATCGAAGGAAACCTGCATCCAAAAATCTGATTCTGACAATGGCTTTTTTCCACCATCAGTCATAACCATTGTTGAACCAAACAAAACCACCTCGGAATACATTACATAATTTTCTGGTAATGTATAGTCTTTCGGTGCTTCGCTACCATAGTTAATTCTTTTTACTTCTGCCCCAAATACCTCTTTGTAATATGTAATTGCTTCATCACAATTACCCTGAAAACCTATTGCTGGAATAAGCATATAATCATGCTCCTTTCAATTGTTGTATCGCAACTGTAACATACCAAACAAGACATCGGTGTGTCATGTTCTAAAATATAAATTTTGTTATGTCGCTTATAAAAACATCTTGCCATATACTATGTGTTCCAGTGGGCAAAAGTTGATAGCATATGCTCTTTAACATCTATTTCATAAGCATCGTTTAAGGCGCCACTTGCAATGATATGGGACGATTTGTCAATTGTGTGGATTTTGCCATCCTTCATAACCGCCATCGTATCACTTAGCGACATGGCAAGGTTTACGTCATGCAAAACACCAATCACTATCCGACCACCCTCTTTTGCCCATTTTTTCAAGTGTTCCATAATCTCCACTTGGCATTTTAGGTCGAGGTGGTTTGTGGGTTCGTCCAAGAGGATTATCTTTGGGTCTTGTGCCAAAGCACGTGCCAAAAAAACACGTTGCAATTGTCCTCCAGATAGACGTGATATACTTTTATCCTTCAAATCATCCAAATTTACCGCAAGCAAACTGCGAAAAACCGCTTCTTTATCAACTTGGTTTGGGGCGAAGCCCTGTCTCTTTTTGATATGAGAATATCGACCCATCATCACTGTGTCAAAAACGCTATATTCAAAGTAGACGGTTGGCTGTTGACTAAGCATGGCGATGTTTTCTGCCAACTCCTGTCGTTTTATTTGGGAAATCGGGCGACCAAGCACCTTTGCAGAGCCAGAATAAGGCAAAAGTCCCGCAATGACCTTTAACAGGGTGGTTTTACCACACCCATTTGGGCCCACAATAGATAAATTGCTATTTATTTCCAGGGAAATATTTTTGATAACATCACCCGAACCATAGCCTGCTGATACATTAGTTAAAGTAACCATCTACACCCTCACTTATATAATTGTTTAGCTTTTCTATTATAGTGTCATAGTAGCTGGGCAAATGGGGCAAATGGCAATCTGTGCAATCTTTAACACCATAAGACATTTTGAAATTTCCGCCACATTTATCTCCCAGCATAAACAAAGGACAGTAGCAAAAAAGGCAATTAAATTTTTCTTTATCAAGCTTTTCGTGACAAGGAAAATATTGGCAGTCGGTATTACGAAAAAACTTGTAGCTATTCTCCATCTTATCGCCTCCTAAAAAACACCTTCATATGAATGTAATCCCATTCCTTACTTCTCTAAGTATTCAAAGAAAGTCTAGCATAATCGGCACATTTTGTCAACCAGTAAAAAAGACTTGCAAAATGTGTTGGCTTGTGATATATTCTTTAAGCAACTAAATACTCTAGAAAAGAGGTTACATACTATGAAAAAGTTACTATCAGCACTTGCCCTTGTTTTTTTTGCTTTCGCTCTATCAGCTTGTGGCGGCAATGACCCTGAGCCTGTGGAAGCCCGTGCCACTTACCAATTGGACAGGCTATATTTTGATGGTGCAGAAGCAGGTATTGCAGGCACGCCATACCAAGGCTCGCAATTAACATTCATCGGTGAAGAAGTTGGCGGAACGGTAATTATCCGTGTGGGTGAAACTAATGTAACGGCTTATATCAACCCATCTCGCAGTCACCCAAGTTTTGAGCAAGGTTATTGGCATCATCATTTATACAATGGACCAACGGCAGCGGGTAGCCCTCGCATCAATTTTGTTGACGAATTGCCTAATCTAAACATTGATGTAAATCCAGAAGCTACCGACAACACCCAAAGCTCATATCAGCACGGCAATTTGCATTACATAGTTGAAACTGGCGAATTTCGCTTGCGTTTTACAGTTGACGGCATAACCCATGACTTGATTTTTGTAAGAAATGAAGCTTAGGGGGCTACCATGATTGGAGATGCACCAGAAATCGTCAATGTTATAATTCTTGCCACCATAGCTGGGCTTTTCAGTTCTGTGCTGGGTGGCTTGATTGTTATTTTTGTGGTTGGTCCGAGTAAGAAGTTTATTGGGTTAAGTTTTACCTTTGCGTCATCTGTGCTTTTGACCCTTGTTTTTGTGGACTTCATACCTCATGCCATTGGTCATGGACATTATCACACTGCAATTGACCCAATAACGGGCATTATGTATCAATATTGGTTTCAGCATAATGGGGCGGGTATTTGGCTTACTTTGCTTGGTGTAGGCATAGGTGTGGGGCTAATCTCTTTACTATCTCTGTTTGACAGACATGGGCATGAACATATACATGGTGTACTGCCCCATAATGAGCATTGTTCCCACTCAGAAATGACACCGCAGGAAAAACGTCGGGTTGCATCTATTGCTTTTCCTGTTGCTTTTGCAATCATCCTACACGACCTACCAAAAGGACTTGCCATAGGCAGTGCGGGTACAATTATTACGGCTTTAGCAATTGGTTTGTCCTGTATACCAGAGGGGATGACCATTGCCATACCCCTAAAGGCTGGCGGTGTGAAGCGTCGTAAAATTATTGGTGTATGCGCCCTTGCGGGTCTCGCTACCGTCCTTGGTGCCATAATTGGCTATTTGGTTGGTGGCATCAATGTTTATTTATCGGGCATAATGTTCGCTGTTGCGGCTGGTTGTATCTTGGGGGTGGTGTTTACCGAAATTATGCCCCTTGCCGTAGAATACACTGGTCGCTCTCGCCTAAAATTGCCCGTTATGGTTGCGGGCGTACTTTTAGTAATTGCTATGAACTATTTTTTCCATAATTTGGCACATTAATATTAAATCGAAAGGGACGGTCGTAAACCGTCCCTTTAATTATTTAGTTGTAGACCTTCTTTTCCTTCTTCTTTTTGCCTGTATCAGGCAACTCCTTACCATTTTCGGGAATCAATTGCCCATTTCCGCCGTGATAATGTAAATCCACATTTGGTGAATTTTTCTTCGACATAAAAAGCCCTCCTTTTCCTGGTCTTTCAACTTCTCAAAAAGTCATTTGCCTTGCTTACTGCTCTGCGTCCATCTCTTAACAGACGCTTTCTTGTACGCTTATCAGACATGGCAAGAGCCAAACCAACAGCCCCAAGGGCAGAGCCAGCAATCAGTCCACTAGTGAATTTTCCCACAATAACCCTCCTTGCTTATCTTCTTGGAATACTATTATTGTGGGCAAAGAAGTTATTTTTTATGCGACAGTTTTACGATTTTTGAAATGACTAATATAGCCACGGGCAAGGATGAAACCACCAATACCAACCAAAGCGGCGGACAAAAGATGTGCTATTGCGATGCCTGTACCACCAATATGCAACTGGTCCGTACGCATGGTTTCCAAGAAAAATCTGGTTATACCATATGATAGGAAGTACATGGCAATAAGCTCTCCATCAAACTTTTTGTGCTTTCGATAAAGGTTCAAAAAGACGAATAAAACGAGGTTTATGGCGGCTTCGTAGAAGAACACGGGATGTACTTGGATATAAGTAATTCCGTTTTGTATTATTTGGTTATCTCTCATCTCTTGGGTGACGGTATTCATGCTAAGCACTTGGTCTAAACGTATTTGCATGGCAAAAGGTGCGTTATCAGGGGCAAAACCACCAAAAGCCTCACGATTAGTAAAATTGCCAAAGCGACCAATTACATGACCAATAATAAGTCCCACCACGGCTGTGTCAGCGAATTTGAAAAAGGAAATCTTTTTTCTCCAACAGTAAATTATGGCGGTGGCAATGGCGGCGATGATAACACCGAAAATAGCAATGCCTCCCGCTCTTATGTTGAATATGTGGGAAAAACCAGCCCCTGCGGGCCACGGACTGAATATGAGGAAAAAAAGACGTCCGCCCACGATTGCCGTAGGGATTACCCAAATAGCAAAGTCGAAATAAATTTCTGGGTTTTGTCCTGTGCGTTTGGGTGCAAAATATGCCCCAAAAAACACACCTGTGGCAATGCCTACCACTACAAAAACTGCATACCAATAGATGTCAAAAGTACCAATGGAAAATGCTACCCGATTAAGGTTTTCAATAACAATATTGAGATTCGGAAAAATAATATCAGCCAAAATTTGTCCTCCGTTATTAGTTTGTCGTAAGCGTGATTATACCAAATCTCACCGACCAATGCAAGCTATTTTTGGAATACATTACATAGCCGATGGGTTTAGAAGCACAAAAGCCATATATGTGGTGAAAATAACTACCATCACAAGCCCTTCCGCACGAGCTAGGCGACCGCCAGTTTTACAAAATAGGAAAAACAGAGCGGTTGTGGCGGTTAGAACTGCCATATCGAAAAGCATAGAAGTATCAAAGGCTAAGGGAGTAATTACCCCAGCTATACCTAAAACGAACATTAAATTAAACAGACTAGAGCCGACAATAAAGCCAAGGGCAAATTCGCCTTCTTTTTTCTTACAAGCAATTAACGTTGTTACCAGCTCTGGCAGACTTGTTCCCATGGAAACAATGGTTAGGGCAATTATTCGCTCGCTTACCCCAAGTGTTTCTGCGATGTTACTGGCAGAAAAAACAGTAAGTTGCCCACCACCTACAATTAAAGCACCCCCCACAAGGGTTAGGATAATTGATAGCCATAAAGGTTTAGGTTTTTTCTCTTTTTCGGCGGGTTCTTCTGGCTGACTTTCTTTGTCTTTTATGGTTTTGCGTACCAACAAAAACATATAGACGGTAAAACCAATTAGCAACAACGCTCCGCCCCATTGGGGAATATAATTACCGAAAAACAACATCAGAACAAGCACGGCAGCCGTCGCCGCCAAGCATACCCAAAAATCCCTTGCAATGCGATTAAGTTTTACGTGAAAAGGAAAAATGAAGGTGCATAAGCCCACAATAAATAACATATTAAAAATATTTGAACCAGTTACATTACCAATTGCCATTTCGGAGCTACCACCAAGGGCGGCAGACACGCTGATTACAACCTCTGGCGCTGATGTTCCCATGGCAACAATTGTCAAACCAATAACCACTTTGGGGATTTTAAGATGGCGTGCTATTGATACGCTAGAATTAACGAAAAGGTTGGCGGATTGCACCAAAAGCACAAGTCCGCCCACCAATAAAACTGCATTTAAGAATATTCCCATCAGCACCCATCCTTTGTACGTTATATGCTACTCGTCTATAGCTTTTTCGTGAAAATCTTTTAACTTACTGTGTACTAATTCTTCCACATCATCGGCTTTTTTACCCATCAAGATTTCCATGGCATCATCCACGTTTGTGATGGCATAAATGTGGAACTTTTTCTCCTTAACTGCTTGTATTACCGCATCCTTTAGGGTTAAGTCATTAATGTTTTGGTGCGGAATTATGACACCCTGCGTGCCAGTTAAACCACGGCTTTGACACAAGTCAAAAAACCCTTCAATCTTTGGGGTTATTGCCCCAACTGCCTGAATTTGCCCACGCTGATTAATAGAACCAGTAACAGCAATTTCCTGAGTTATGGGAAGGTTTGCTAGGGATGACAAAATTGTGTACAGCTCAGCGGCAGACGCAGAATCGCCGTCGATGGTAGCGTAACTTTGTTCAAAACAAACACGGCAGGACAAGCTTAGTGGGAAGTCTTGGGCGTACTTTTGCCCCAAATATCCAATAACAATCTGCACGCCTTTATCGTGTATTTCGCCGCTTAACTGTGCTTCGTTTTCGATGTTGACAATACCCGCCTTGCCCACATAGGTTGTGGCGGTTATTTTTGTGGGTTTTGCAAAGGTTGTTTCACCGCTATCCATGGCGGCAAGACCGTTAATTTCACCTACTTTTGACCCTGCGGTGTCAATCATAATAACACCATCTTCAATCAATTCTGTTAGCTTTTCTTCGTACAAGCCATGTCGAAAATCCCATTCGGAAATGGCTTTGGTTACGTATTGAGCCGTTACTTGGTCTGCACCATCGGTTTTTGCCCAAAGAGACGCTTCAATCAGCACCTCTGCAATTCGGTCAAATCTACCGCTTAATTTCTTCTGGTTGCCAGCCAATCTGCTAGAAAATTCGATAACAGCGGCAGCGGCACATGGTGCAAAAGGTAAAATGTCTTCTTCGCCTGCAAATCGTTTGATAAAACAACAAATTTCTGTTAGGTTTTCACTGCTTGCAGGCATTTCGTAGTCAAATGATGCAGTTACTTTGAATAAGTCACCAAAATCGTCGTCAAATTCCGTTAGCAATCCGTGGTAATAATGACTACCCACCATTATAATTTTAACATCCAGCGGAATACCCTCTGGATGGATGGTAGACGTGGCGGGATTGTTGTGGTCTTTAGGGTTTTCCATGACAACTTGTCGGGTTTTTAACGCCCGCTTCAAACTTTCCCACAAATATGGTACAGCAAGCACATCAACTGCCTGCAAAATTAAATAACCGCCATTGGCTTTATGAATTAAACCACCTTTGATTTTCATGTAGTCAGTGGTAAGGTTGCCGAATTCGCTGTCATACTCAACTTCACCCATGACACTGGCAAAGGTGGGATTTACAGCAACTTCTACAGGTGCTGTGGTCTTATCCTTATTGTCAGCAATGATATTTATTTGGTATTTACAAGTGCTTTCGTTACGATTTTTGCGGGAAACCCAAGGGATTATGTTGGAGAGACTATCGTCATCGTCATGCCCAATTCCAAGCCCACCCTCACCTTGAAAGTCGTGAATATTATCCAAAACATCCTCTTTTAACAGAGCCAAATAATCCAGAACACCTTGCTCGTCTTGGTATTTCTCTTGTAACGGAGTGATTTGTCCGCCTACAGCAAACAAAAAGGTGCTATAATCCAACTTTTCCAGTTGACTGCGGGTTTCATTGTCAAAATTGCGTAGCTTATTTAGGATTTCCACTGCTGTTTCCTGTATTTCATGGGATGCGTCTGTAATTTGGTCACGAATTTCTGGGGGAAGTTTGTTAAATTCCTCCACGCCCACAACCTCATCATTTATAATGGGTGCAAAAGTTATGCCTTTGTCCAACAAACGCATTTCAAATCCCTGCTCACGTGATATTTTTGAAAAAACCTTAACTTCTTCGTCCCGCTGTTTATCAATTTTTCTTGTAATTTCTGCCCGCTGGCTTTCATGCTCCTCACTCTCAAAAACCTTGGGTATCTCCGTTGCCAAGGTATCCAATGCTTCTTGTAAATCCTCTTTAAGTTTGGACAAAGCCCCGTGGCTGGCAATAAGTAGCTTTGGTTTTTTTGGCTCTTTGAAATTGTAGACATAAGCCATATCATTTGGCACAGGATTGTTTTCTGCCGCCTGTTTTGCAAAATGGGTTGCAAAGGTTGTTTTGCCACTGCCTGTAATACCAGCGGCATAAATATTATAACCCAATCGGCGTGTGCCAAGAGCGAAGTTGAAGGCAGAACGCGCCCGACCCTGCCCTATAATTTCTTTTGTGCCTTCCAAAACTGGTATATTTTCAAAACCAAGACTTTTCGGGTCGCAGAAGTTTTTAAGCTGGGTATGGTTAAGTCTTTTCATGGTCTGCCTCCGTGGCGGAATTTATTTTTTGCATTACAATTGCATCTTCCAAAGGTTTTCTATAATAATTGGTGCGTATGGATATTGGCATAAAGCCGTAATTTTGGTATAGACTTATGGCATGGGAATTACTTGCACGTACCTCTAAAGTTATGGCGGTTATGCCAAGCTCCAAAATCCCCGTCATTAAGCCCTGCATTAGCTGGTTGCCTATTTTCTGTCCACGAAAATTAGGGCTTACGGCAATGTTGACAATTTCTGCCTCGTCCAGCACATGGTGCATCCCTGCATATCCCAAAACCACGCTATTTTCGCAAGCCACTATGTAAGTAGAAAAGGAGTTTTCCAATTCCATCTTAAAAGTGGACATTGACCAAGCGTCTTCTGGGAAGCACAACTTTTCTAATTGGTGGATTTGCTCTATATGTTCTGCTGTCATTGGTTCAATTCTAATCATTATTATGCCTCTTGGTTTGTTCTGGTGTTTTTCTCCCGCTCCGCTTGGCTTTGGCGTATGTATGTCAGCTCCAAATCTGCAGGGTTTATGGCGGTGTGTTGATTTTTGTGAGCAAGAACCGCACAGGCGGCAGCACGTTGCAAAAGATGGTGAGGCTCAGCAATTTTATGCCCAACCGCCAAAATTTCATCACTATAGACTTCTACACCATCTCCCAAAAATAGGGCAGGGGATTGCAGGTGGTCTAATACCTCTCCAATTTCGCAGACAGTGGGTTGCAAAATACATTCAAAATCTTGGTTATAAATTGCGGTGTACACTTGCCCACGCCTTGCGTCCATAATCGGCACGGTTAGCCCGCTATTTTGTAGGGCATTGTAAGCCAAAGCGTCAAGGGCGGATATTGGCACGATTTGCAAGCCAAGAGCAAAAGCCAGTCCCTTTACCACGGATGCCCCAATGCGTAAGCCTGTAAAAGAGCCTGGTCCTGTCACGCAGGAGATAAGCTCTAAATTGTGCTTGTCCAGTCCGCAGGTATCCAACAGGGTGACTATGGCTGGCATTATAGCTTGGGAGTGTGTCATGTTGCTGGCAACGCTCAACTCTCCCAAAAGCTTGCCATTCGATAAAATTGCCACTGTAGACACTTTGCCAGAAGTGTCAATTGCCAAAATGTTGATTTTTTCCACCACCTGTCACTGTAATATTTCTAAAATCCTCACCCTTAACCAAATCCCGCTGAAAATGCAGAATTTTAGCATGGGGCGGTAAGATTTCTTCTATTAGATTTGCCCATTCAACAAGCACAATGCCATCGCTGCTGTAAAAATAATCCTCAAAACCTGTATCTTCCATTGCTTCGGCATTTTGGATGCGGTAAACATCAAAATGATACAATGGCAAGCGACCATTGTTGTATTCGTTTACAATGGCAAAGGTTGGGCTGGAAATGGGTTCTGTTATGCCAAAACCTTGAGCAAAACCACGGGTAAACGCAGTTTTTCCAGCCCCCAAATCTCCCATAAGTGCAAAAAAGTCGCCCCCCACGGCGTTTTGTGCCATTGTGAAGCCTATTTGCTCTGTTTCTTGTTGGGAAAAAGTTTCAAATTGCAATCACGTTGCCTCCCAGTGGAGGGCAAGCCCTCACCTTACAATATGGTAATTCATTATTTTACCACATCTTTTTCTGTTTTACAACGATTTTCTTCAATCATTCCATAAAGTTTTTCCATTGCATCATTTAATCCGCCCACTTCATCAATCAAACCTACATCTACGGCTTCTTGTCCAATCAAAAAAGTACCAACATCCATGGCAAGGGTTGTACTGTCTGTCATAAGCTCCGTCAACCGCTCTTTTTTAATTTTGGCGTTTGAGGTGGTGAAATTCAAAATACGCTCTTGCATTTTGTTGAAATAGTCATAGGTTTGTTGTGCGCCAACAACCGTTCCGCTCATTCGGACAGGGTGGATTGTCATGGCGGCCGACGCACTGATATAGGAATATTTTGCGGCAACCGACAAAGGCACGCCAATAGAGTGACCACCACCCAAAACCAAAGATACGGTAGGCTTGGTAAAATGACTGATAAGCTCTGCAATGGCAAGCCCCGCCTCCACATCGCCCCCCACGGTGTTAAGCACCACCAGCATCCCATCAATAGATTGTGTCTCTGCGGCGTGTAACAACATAGGGATAAGATGCTCGTATTTTGTGGTTTTGTGTTCTGATGGCATTGTCATATGCCCTTCGATATGCCCGATAATTGGCAAATACCAAATGTTGCCCCGTGGATTGTCGTTTTTTAAGTCCAATTTGCCAGGGAAGTCGATTTGCCCCAACTGCTCCAAATTCTCTGCTGATTTATTATCGTTTTCCATGTTTTCCTCCTAAAATCGTTATGATTTAACTATTTTTCCATAATCGTTAAAAATAATCCACCTTTCACTTGAAAAGTGGGATAATATCTGTTATAATAAAGAACAAGCCTTTTCTGAAGGGAGGTTTTTGTGTTGATAAAACCAAATATTATGATATTATCGCAAGATGTAGTTTTGAAAACTTTTTTCGAGGCGGAATTTGCCAAACAGGGCTGGGGATGCAACGCCCGCCTTAACAGTATATTCGATTCGGTAAGTCATCTACGTGAAGGTATGGTTAATGTATTGATTTTTGACACAGAAACCGTTTCCGCTTCTCCAAGCGGTCTTAAAAACCTTGTAGATGGGTACAGTTTATTTGTAATTTTGCTTGGTGTAAGAACAGCTGTTCCTTATATGCAAAGTGCAAGAGGTGCAGTTGGTAAGCCAGATAGTGAAAATTCCTTTGCGAGGAGGGTTTTTATTCGTAATATATTTGACCGTATAGATTCTTATGGGCGAGTGGTTGCCCCAACACCTATTTTAGACACACGTTTGGCGGCAAATGTAACCGACCAAGTTATTGTAATCACCGCTTCCACTGGTGGAACAGAGGCCTTGGTGGCTCTTTTATCGGCCCTGCCCGCAAATGTTCCCCCTATTTTGATTGTACAGCATATGCCTGGCGGCTTTACAACCCAATTTGCTGACCGCCTAAACAGTCTTTGTAAGTTTACCGTAAAAGAAGCCGATAAACGGGATTTGGTGAGGAAAAACCAAGCCCTGCTTGCCCCTGGCGGTCTTCATATGAAAGTTAAAAATCAAGGTCAGAAGCTGATGGTGGAATGTGTGCCAGGCGAAAAGGTGCATGGTGTTATCCCTGCAGCCGATGTAACATTTAATGGTATGGCAGAGTTTATGGGTAAAAATGTTATTGGTGTTGTGCTTACAGGCATGGGAAGGGATGGCGCTCGTGGTTTATACAACTTAAAAAAGCGTGGTGCTACCATTTTTGCCCAAGACAAAGAAAGCTGTGTTGTATACGGTATGCCTGATGCCACTGTAAAACTTGGTGTTGTTGATTATCAAATGCCCCCGAAAGAGATTGCCGAAAAAATTGCCACAATGATTTAATAATAAACGGGCGGGCAATGTCTTAAAAAAGGATATTGAAAGTAGGTGTTTTTTATTGAAAAAATATTTTTTAGCTTTGCCTCTAATGGTTTTTATATTTACGGCTTGTAATATTGTGCAGAGTTATAACGAGTCGCATCCCATACCCATATTAATGTTTCATATTGTTTCTGACGACACAAGTCTAGACCCTGACATGGCAGTTACCCCTGCTCAATTCCGTGACTTTTTAACCTCAATGACTTCAGCGGGCTTTAATCCTATATCATTTTACGAACTTGAAAATTACGTGACTGGCATGGCAGATTTACCTGAAAATCCCTTTGTTGTAACATTTGATGATGGGTATTTGTGCAATTTTGAAATTGCTTTTCCTATTTTGCAAGAATTAAAAATGCCTGCCGTAATAAATGTTATAGGCGGGCGACGTGGTGCAAACACTTATCAAGGTAATCCCAGCATAGAACATTTTACTTGGAGCGACGCCCTAATTATGTTACAATCAGGACTTATCGAAATAGGCAACCATACCTATGCTATGCACGGTTCGCCAGGTGTAACTCGTGGCAGAGTTGGCTTTGTGCCAATGTATGGCGAAGCTATTGAAGACTTCAAGAGTGCTGTTATTTATGACATTGAGCTTTTTGCATGGGAATATTACGCTCTACAAGGTAACTTGCCACGCATTTTTGCCTATCCATTCGGGTGGCGTGATGAAATTGCTGAAAGCCTGCTTGTTGATAATGGGTACACCATAACTTTGCTAACAGGTGATGCTGTTAGTTTGGTAAGTCGTTACGACCATGCCAGCCTGCATGGTTTGTACAGAATAAATGTATCATCAAACCTAACTAGTGATGATTTGATTTGGCTTGTACGTCATTTGAGCCAACAGGCTCTTATAGATTAATTTTTTGCCAAAACAAAGGTTTTGTTTCATAATTGGCTACAACCTTTAGTTGTATCTAAAAATTTAGGCAATTATATATAACTTTACATAATGGTAGGGGCGAGCATTGCTCGCCCCACTTATGCAGATAATACCATCCAATCCAAAACAATAGTGACAACAGGCATGGGGCTGGCAATGCCCGTCCCTACCGTTTATGTAAATCTGTATAACATATCATTGATATTATGGAGGTTGAACGCATGAATATAAAAATTATTACTTTTACGTTATTTGTAGTTGGTTCTATTCTGTTATTAAGTGGTTGTGCAAATACAACAGAAAGTAGCAATATTATATACGGCACTGGTGAAATGGTTTCACGTTCGCTTCAAGTTGAAGATTTTACAGAGCTAGAAGTCGGTGGAGGTTCTTCTTTTACTGTAATTTTCAGGCAATCAGATTACACTGCCGTTAATGTGGAAATGCAAGAAAATTTATTTGACTTACATGAAATATCGGTAGAGGGCGACACCTTATCTCTTGTTCGGGTTAGCGACGATAGGATAATCTATGGAAATTATAGACCAAAGGTATATATTTATACGCCCAATCTCACGGCTATAAATGTCGGGGGTGCTTTACACGCAGAAGATTGGGACACTATACGTACTCAAAATTTTTCAATCACGTCAAATGGCTTTGTTCGTATATCTGCTCATTTGGAAGTTGATACACTTGAATTAAATTTATCTGGTGCATCAGAATTGGAATTTTGGGGAGATGCACATAATGCTACCATCATAAAAAATGGAGCAGGAAATATATTTGCAGGCAGTCTACAAACGTCGGATACTACAATAACTCTCAATGGAAGTGGTGAAATTGAGATTGCCGTTTCAAATACACTAGATGCGACATTAGAGGGTGTTGGAAATATCAGGTATATCGGAAACCCAACCATCACGCAATTTATCGGAAGAACCGCTGTGGGTTCAATTGGTAGAGTTGAGTAATATCGGTAATATTCGTATACCGCACACAAGGGTCGGAGGTAAGCATGGCTCAAAAAAACCAATTAAAAAAGCACCCAACAGCAAGACCGTTAGATGCTTGGTAATCAATTTTTAATTAAACACTACCAGAACCATAAGTAAAACCTCTACCATGCACATCTGAAACCACATCTGTTACCATAAACGCTTGCTTATCATGCTTATCCACAATTTCTTTCAATTTACGGTAGTCGCTACTGTCCATGGTTATCATTAACATGGGCATTTCTGTGTTTTGGAAGCTCCCTGTTGTGGGTATAGTGGTGACGGATTTGCCCAGCTCGCTGGTTATATCAACAATTATAGCGTCGGAATGTTTGCTGATAATGTGTACACGCTTTTTCTTGCTCATACCATTTTCGATATAACCCATTACAACCATGGTTATGAAAATTGATAAAATGGCAAAGAAGAAGCTGTCCACGTCAAAAATAAATAGACTAAGTACCACTACAATACCATCCGTGATAAACATACCGATGGAGGGCTTTAGACCAGTATACTTTTGTAAAATTAGAGGCGGAACCGCTGTACCTCCACTAGAAGCCCTATTTTTGTAAAGAATAGACACCGCAACACCAAAAATTACACTGCCCACTACCATCGCAAGCATCCTGTCCTCTACTAGGGTGTAGTTCGGAACAAACCCAATTGCAACAGGCAATAACAACGCACCAATTACCGTATTGATAAAAATTTCCCGCCCTAGGAAGATGAGGGTGGCAATTACGACGATACCATTGCCTATCCACACACTAATCGAGCGGTCGAAGCCTGTTGCGGACTCCAAGATTATTGCAAGTCCTGTCAACCCACCTGCAGCAATTTCGTGGGGTGCCATAAACATATTAACAGCCACGGCAATTAGGGTGATGGAAAACACAATCCACCACAGGCGGATGACAAATGCACCAACTTTTGAATTTTTCATTTTTTCAACTCCTTTGTTGAATAAGTTTAATTGAAACGAGAATTATTGTCAAGAAAATTTTTGGAGGTTGCAATGCGAAAACCAGAGCGTGTAAAAGCGGTGCTTGAAGCACTTAATAACCAATATCCGCATGAGGATGTGTGTTACTTAAATTATTCCCAACCACACGAACTTTTAATTGCCACAATTTTATCCGCCCAATGCACAGATGACAGGGTAAACATTGTAACGGCTGACCTGTTTGTAAAATACCCTACTTTAGAAGCTTTTGCAAAAGCTAATTTGGCAGAAATGGAGCAGGGTGTAAAGTCCACAGGCTTTTATCGCAACAAAGCAAAGAACATCATTGCTTGCACACAAATGTTGCTTACAGAGTTTGGTGGCGAGTTACCCAGTAGCGTTGAAGAATTGACCCAATTGGCAGGGGTAGGGCGAAAGACGGCAAATGTGGTACGTTGCCACATTTTTGGTTTGCCAAGCGTTGTGGTAGACACCCATGTAATGCGAATTTCCAAGCGATTGGGTCTAACCCGTAACACAGACCCTGTAAAAATCGAATTCGATTTGATGAAATGCTTGCCAAAAGCCGACTGGATACGGTACAACCACCAAATTATAGCTTTCGGACGGGAGATTTGTAAAGCCCCAAAAGCAAAATGCGATTTGTGTTTTATGACGGACTTTTGTCCCGCTTTCAAAAAATAATGTCAATAACCCAAAAACCACCACTTACTAATTCTGTGGTAGTTTTTGGGTTATTGACGCTTTAGTTTAATTCTGATATAATGAATTATCCCTCTGAACACCTTTATCAAAAACATACTTTTGAAAATTTTCAGATAAGTGTGATGAGGAGTGATAAAAATGACTAAATGCAAGATTTTTTATTTACAAATATGACTAACAGCCGTTTTTGTGCTTGACTTTGCAAAGACGGCTGTTTTTGTATTCAAGAAAATAAAAATTTATTCAAAAAAATTTCAAAAAGAGGTTTCCCGTTTTAGATTTTCGTCCTATATATTCACAGAAGTAAAAAGATGCAAAGAAAGGAGGGGTCTGTTTTTGGAGCAGCAGACTAAGATACCGACAATCCCAAGGGCTTTTATTGAACACCCCAGAGTAAAGCATCTTTTTTACCATCTTATCACTGAATTTGATTATGCAGAGAAACAGGCTATTTACTTCCATCATTTTGGGGAATTGCCCGTTGACGAAATCTCAGAACTAACCCAGCTAACCATTGGACACATTACCAGTGTGCTTTCGCTGTATTCTGAGCGGCTAGATTACAACGTACACTTCTTCAAAAATATTTTACCCTACAACATTGGTGACCATTTATCTATTGGTGAAATGTTGCTTTCGGAAAACGAGATGGATAATGAAAAAACAGAGGTGGTGTGCTAATGTCTATTGAAGGCAAGCACGATGAACTGCATATTTTGGTAGAACGCTTCAAAAATGGTGACAAGCCTACGTTTGATGAAATTTACAAACGGTGTGCTGGTCATGTGGCTTTTGTGTGTTCAAAATTATACGACAACCCACAGGATGTAGAAGAAATTGTCCAAGACACATTTGCGATTATTTATAAGAAACAAAAGGAATTAAAACCAGAAACATTTTTGCCATACCTTCGCAAAATAGCAACCAACGCTTGTTATCAAAAGCACAAAAAAGCTAGTAGGCAAGTAGAGCAAGTTACATATTCAGAGCAGTTTGAAAACGACTTACCAGAGCTTGACGAAGATTTTTTGCCAGAAGAGTATTTAGAAAATAAAGAAAGCCGAAGCGAATTAATTAAGGTTTTGAAGCAACTTCCTCCAAAACAAAATGAAATGATTGTGATGTACTACTACGCCCAGATGTCTACGGCAGAAATTGCCAAAAATCATAATTGTTCTACCCAAAACGTGAACAAAACCCTGCGTGCTGCCAGGGCAACCATAAAAACTAAGTTGGAAAGTAAAGGTTTTGTTAAGACCTTGGCACTTGTACCTCTTTCTGCTGTGTTGTTTGTAGAAGAAACTGCATATGCCACAAGTTATGTGGTTTCCGCAGGTATAATGACTGCTACAACAACGGCAACAATCGCAACCACGGGTTACGCCAAGGTCATTGTAGCTGGTGCTTGCATTGCGGCTGTGGGTGTTGTTTCGTCTATAATATATTTTCAAGGTAACGATGCGGACTATAGTCCAGAGCCGTATGTATACCACCAAGAACAAGAACTGGCATACGAGCCTATCGTGATATACAAACCCGAAGAACACAACGAACCCGAAGAAATCGAAGAAGAAATTGCAGTAGAAGAAGTTATAGAGATTGAACCAGAAATTTTCATCGAACCCGAGCCAGAGCCTGAACCAGAACCCATAGACCGCACAGACCAAATCCTGGTGGCATTAGAGCTGGCAACCAACCAGACCGACCTAGACATTATTATAAATTACTTTGATTTACATTTTCTAAGTCGTGTCCGTGGTTCTGGTGAAGAGGAGTTCCGCTTTTACATGACCAACGAAGGTAGTGGCGACATTCTGGTTGGTGCTTCCACCTATGAAGACGGAACGAATTGGTGGATGCGTTTTAAGTTTTATCCAGACAGCCAAAGTCCCGAAAGCGTTTTTGAATTAATTAGCTTTATGCAGTAGAGAAGGGCGCAAAAGCCCCCTTCCCACTGGATTGTAACTTTCCCCCACCCCTCTTTGCCTCCCGTCCAGCCCTATAGCACACAGGGCATATCTCCCAAGGACGGTTGAAGGGTTTTATTAGGAAAAGTTTGTACAGTCTAGTCGGAAGGTGGCTTTTGTGCCACCAACATACGACATAGCCCACTAGGACGGGCAATGCCCGCCCCTACCAAAACACAGTCATCGCCATAAATCAAATCACGCCACCCATAATCAACAATCAACCCACACATCAACCCATAACCACCACCTCGGTAGGGGCGGGCATTGCCCGTCCCAATCCCACAGACAACACCCTCAAACCCCAGAGGCTTCTTCCAAAGCGAATGAAAAACCAAGTTCATTCGTTTTGGAAGCAGTCGCTGAGAAAAAGACAGCAGTTTGCCACCCAAACCCAATGAGCTTTAAGCCAGTAGGTAACACAACAAAAACGGGTAGTTGCTGTCAGTTTCTATAGAGACTGCAAATAAAAAATGAAAGGAGTGTTTCATAATGAAGAAAATGAGACACAGAATAACGGCGTTGTTTTTGGTGGCCGTCATGGCTTTCACAAGCCTTTGGCTTGTAGAAGGGCATGAAATGGACAATGCCACAACAGAAACAGAAAGCACCTATGAGGGTGAAGGTTATGAGTATAAAGGGTATGAAGATGAGGATTATCCCGAATATCCTGAGTGCGGCGATTATCCAGAGTACCCAGAATATGGCGAATACCCATATTATCCAGATGACGAGTATTCAAAGTATGACAAAGGTGGCTCTAAAAACCCAGATGGCGACAACGATGATTACGATACCTACGACAAATATTGCGAAGGCGAGGAGTGCGACTGTGAAAAGCCAGCAGACGGCATAGCAACTGCCCCGACCATACCAAACCCAGATGAACCAGTAGCAACTACACCAGTGGTGGCTTCGGCTGGGGTTTCTGCGTTTTCGGCTAACTTAATGGACTCTGGTATACATACTTTTGGTGGCGGTCATCTGCCTTGGAGATTTTATGATAATGGTTATTTGGTTCTTGAGTCTGGAACTTTCGGAACTATACAAGAGCATCTTCAGGGTTTTGGGGGTCCAAATTGGTGGCATCATAACTGGAACACCGAAAAGATAATCCTAGAAGGTCCTATTACACCTATCAACGGAACAATATCTAACCTTTTCCGTTCTACCTCAGCAAGAGCCATAGAGAACCTACACTACCTGGACACTAGCCAAGTTACTAATATGTCTCAGGTGTTTGGCGGATGGACAGAATCTCTGGATTTGTCCAGCTGGGACACAAGCAATGTTACAAATATGAGGGCGATGTTTTGGGGGATGCCACAATTAACTGACCTAAATTTGACTGGTTGGGACACAAGTAATGTTACAAATATGTCAGGTATGTTTAGTCAAACAGCATTGCCGACCCATTTTGACTTGACGCATTTTGATGTGAGTTCTGTAGTGGATATGAATGGAATGTTCACAGGAACGTCAATGATAAATATGGATTTTCCGAGTAGCAGTATGACCCACATTAATCTGTCTGGCTGGAACGTAGCATCACTTAGATATATGAGTGGTATGTTTGAAAACAGGCAGCATTTGAGAATCGTAGATGTCTCTGGTTGGTCTAATGCGAATCAACTTGTAAACCTTAGTGGTGCATTTAGGTGGACTGCTATTGAAAGCATTGACTTATCCCATTGGGACGTGAGCAATGTTCGTTATATGCAAAGAATGTTCGAAAACACTTCCTTGATGACGGACTTTAATGGTGACGGATGGAATACCAGTTCAGTATTAACTTTTTTCAGAATGTTTTCTGGAACTATAAGCTTGGTAAATTTCAACGCTTATGGTTGGAGTGCTTCTTCTGGTGCAGAAATGAGTAATATGTTTGGATGGAGCGGGATATTGCATGCTGGATTCGGACCTGGTAGCCTATCACATTCAAACCAAGAGATTTACGTAATGCAACACCTCGACCTATCCAGTTGGGATGTAAGTCAAGCCAGAAATCTTATGACAATGTTTCTGGGAATGCTTAACTTAGAAACCCTCGACTTGGAAGGGTGGGATACAAGCCGTGCTATTAACAACTCTATGTCAACCCGCTCTTTGCTTTCTCTGCCAAGTTTACGCCAATTCACATTAGGAAGTGACTTTCACTTTAATCAGACAATTGGCGTTACACCACCGTTTACCTTAGATGCCTTTGATGGGAATGGTAACCCTGTCTACGGCGGGGTTTTTGACTCGTTCATCGGGCATGAGGGACTTTTTCCCGCACCAAACAATGCGGTTTACACAGGTCACTGGCGTAATGTAGGTACTGGTACAGTAGATAATCCACGTGGTGAATTTATCTTCACTAACACTTACTTGATGGAAAACTTTGATGGTGCAATCCACGCAGACACATGGGTTTGGGAGCCTTGGATGCACAATGTGACTTATATTGTGGTTGGTGATGAACCTGCTATGTACTCCCCAGCACTTTCTGGCATCGGTGGTCTTTATCGTCCGACGTGGAATGTAACAATTTCATCCGACCTAACCACCACATCAACCACCCACAACGGTGTAAGTGGCACATGGGTATTTAATGGCTGGACGCACCCAACCATCACAGGCACAACCTTTGTAATGCCAGCCTATGATGTGGAATTTGAGGGGACATGGACATTTACTCCTGCCCCGACAACTGGAGGAGGTGCAGGTGGTGGAAACACTGGTGGAGGCAACACAAACCCACCACCATACGAACCCAATGAACCATATGAGCCGAACCCCACGCCACCAATAACTCCACCCGCTACAACGCCACCAACGGTATTCCCTCCTACATCATTACCAGCACCACCAACCATAACACAACCAGATACCCAATCTCCAGAAGCCCCACAATTACCAGCTGGACCACAACCAGCACCAGTGTCACAACCAGTGCCACCACTACAAGCACCAGCATCACCACAGCCAGCACCTGACATGGTTAAACAACCAAGTCTAATGTCTGTGTACGTTGGTGGTGAAATTGACTGGGTGTTGCGTGGTTTTCACAATCGCTCTGGTGAGGATGTATCGAATTTTGCAATTATTGATATGCCTGGACGTGGTTTGAACTTTGTGTCGGGTCAAATTCCTGCATTTGCCAACAGCGAAGGCGTCACATTCGACATTCGATACACAGTGTATGGAAGTGATGTTTGGCATACGTTTGCAAGTAATTTGGATGCAAGTAGACCGCAAAGTTTTGGTTTGCCACAATTAGGCAATACTTGGTACACTAATATCGAATTTTACTTTGGTGATGTACCGGCAGGATTTGCTTTTGGTGATGAAATTGTGTTGACATTTGTTGCTGGGGAAGATGCACCCGATAACGCTTTGGTTAACCGCTTCTTTGTGGGTTACAACGACTTGCGACGTGAGGGCGAAAGTCCTGATATGCCTATGGTTACACATAGAACACCACAGCAGACTTCACCAGCACCATCTGGCGAACCTGTAATTCAACAATCTGTAGGTAATGTTAATCCGCAAACATCAGATGACTTTAATGGAACAGTCTTTATCGTTTTTGCATCTGGTGCCGTGCTATCATTAGGGACTTTGGTAGTTTTAACAGTGAGAAGAAAGAAAACAACAAGTTAATCCAAAAAACTGCCACCGACTAGTTTGGTGGCAGTTTTTTCATTGGTAGGGACCGTGACACTACATTATTGTGCGGAAAACCGATGCCATTTGGGGTAAAAGGTTAGCGACAATAAAACGTACTAGTACAAATAGCGATGCCGCATAACAAGCCATGGTGACAACTTTAGAAAAAAACGGCATTTTGTCAGAATCTATCAGCATACTTATTATCATATGCAGGCAACCGATGAAGAAAAGTTCGGCTAAGAGTTGGATGGCTTGGCTCATAATTTCCTCCTTGCAAAATGTTTCCAGTTGTGGTAGAATCTTGTCTAAGTGAGTATATGATGAAAGGGGACAAATTTATGAAAAGAACCACCAAGGCATTACTGGCTATCGGAGCTGCAATTGCTACGCCACTTATTATCAACCATGTTATTACCCAAAAGGCACAGGCACGTTTGCCGAAAAGAGAGGGTGAAAGCCTGTATAATTGGGAGTATGGCGACATTCGTTATATCACCGCTGGCGAAGGTCCGCCACTGTTGCTTTTGCACGGAATTTACCCAGGTGCTGGGGCTTTAGAGTTTAAGCAAGTAATTAAAAAATTCTCGGAAAATTACAAGGTGTACGCACCAGACCTGTTAGGTTTTGGTTATTCGGACAAGCCTAATGTAAGTTATTGTGCTTATCTTTATGTTCGCTTGATTAAAGACTTTGTAGAAGAAATTATCGGCGAGCCTGTAATGGCAATGGCGAGTCTGCATACGGCAGCAGCACTTGCCACTTGTGCAAAACTTAACCCAGAAGATTTCACGAAAATTATTTTAATTTCACCCACAGGGACATCGGAAGACGTGGAACTTGCAACGGATGTAGAAAGTTATGCTAAAAAAACATTGGAAACCCCTGTTCTTGGCACAAGCTTTTATCATGCCCTAACCAGCAAAAAGGCTTTGCCGCAATTTTTACAATATGAAGGGATAACTGATAATTTAGACGAAGAAACCTTGGACGAGCTTTACTTGTCTGCCCATGCTGGTGGAGTGGGGGGTAAATATCCAATTGCTGCCTTGCTTGCAAAATTCTTTAATGGCGACATCAACACCACTTTGGAAGCCTTGACCATGCCATACCACATTATCACAGGCGACACCCAGCCCACCAGCGAACACTTCGCCCTGTGGAGCGAACTGGGAGAAGACACACCTGCGTCTGTCGTGGAAAATTCTCGCTTGTTACCTCATTTGGATAATCCAGAAGCGTTTCATGCCCTTTGCAGAGAGTTAAAATAAAACAGCAAAACCGCTGACCAGAATTTGGGCAGCGGTTTTTTGTTACACCTGCTTCTTCGGCTTGTAACACATTTTCCCAAGCCCTCATAGTATAGGCAAATGGCTTAGGCTTGAAAGGAGGAACAAATATGTTTATGAACGGACCAGAAAGAGCGGAAATGTTTGTTGACATGGCTCGCTATGTAGGTAAGACGGTAACTATATTTACTGCATCTGGTGGTATTAGTGGCTCTGGTTTTACGGGGGTTTTGGCCTGCGTAGATGAAAGAGTTGTTAAGCTTATCACCCGCATTGGCGCACCACCAGCTTGCCCGCTAGGTAGCACTTGCACTGGCTTCGGCGGTGACGCTTTCGGCTCTGTTGGCGTACCTTACGGCGGCGGTTGCGGTGGCTTCTTTGGTGGTATCGGTGGTGGCTGTGGACCAGGTTTCGGAGCTGGCGGTTTCAGCAACTTCCTAGGTGCTGTAACAGAAATCCCTTATACTGCCACCAAATACACACAGCTTGAAATCCCATATTCCCAGCATTTTTATGAACCTAAAATCCACAAAGGTGTACTCGGCAGTCAAAGTCAGAGTGATTTTATCCATATAATGTTAAATATTGGTCAGGTGTGTCAGCTTGGGTGTTGATGCACCCTTTTATTTTCCGTTTATAGGTTGACATTTTGTTGGAATTTGCTATAATTATGAATATAATCAGATGCCTTTAGAATGTACGAGTTTTAACTCATGTCAAGGAGGAGTTTAGAGTATGATGAGACCCAAAAAATACTTTTCACATTTGAACACCAAAGAGAAAACTAAATTTTGGACAGTATTTATTTCTGTTGCCCTTGTGAATATTACAGCGGTCGTTAATTTGATAAGTTATTTCTTTGGAGATGCAGAAAATTTATACGTGATTTGGGTAGCCGTTCTCATTATGTTATCTACGCTAACATACAAATCTATAATTGAAAGATATGGTATTTTGAAAGACATACGTGATGGTGAAAAAGAATGTAAATACAACATTGAATTTTCAACAAGAAAAGAACTGGATAAAAAGTACCCCTTAGATGAGAGAATGAAAAATGCCTCAGAGATTTATGTTATGGCAATGAATGGCACAAGTCTGTTAACTGGGACTATTAGGAATAACATTGTAGATGCAATGAAGTCAGATAAAAAATTCTTTTTCGTGTCCACCGACCCTGAATCTGAAACTTGTAAGGAACAGATGAAAAACAAAATTGTAGGTAAAATAGGACAAAGACCTATGGAGGAAGCACTAAAAAATATTGACTCTATATTAGAAAGCTACCCTAATTATGCAGATAATATAAAGTGTTATATAACAGATGTAAACATACCATATTCTTTGATGATATTCAAAGAAAAGACAGATGGAACAGATAGGATTAACTTTGTAAGGGTTGATTTATTGTCTATTGGAATTGAAAACCTGAAGCGACCGAGTTTTGTTGTTCCAGAAGAAGATGAAGATATGCAAAAGTTTTTCTTTGATCAATGGGAAGCAGTCAAGAGCAAATCAAAACCATATTATCCAAAGGAGAAAAAATTATGTCAGGAATAAGCTTTGTAAGTAATTCGGAAATAATACAGGTACTTCAGTCGGAAAAAAGGAAATATTTTGTCGGGGACGTATCTTTTGCAAGCATCCCAGATGACAATGTTGAAATGGGTATTACTCAATATAAACAATTTGAGTCTGAAGCACCTCATTATCATACCAGGGTCTCAACTTATGAATATATAGTTGAGGGGTCTACCAAGTATTATGATGTCAAGAATAAAAAAGAATACCAATTTTCTAAAGGAGATTTGGTTGTAATTCACAAAGAAACAGTATATGCTCAAAAATCATTAGAAGGTACAAAAATCATTTTCCTTAAGCATCCGTCTGGCAACGATAAAACACCAGTTGAATCAACAAGTGAGATTGACTTGTGGCTATCTGCATGGGATTATTCATTGTGATATTCAATTAATTCAGTGTTGCTGTTATGATGGTAATACCACAAATTCCACGAGGTGCTTTATATGAACATGAACAGAGACCCAAACAACACAATCAATGAAGTCAATGAGGTCTGGGATGAAATAGATAATGAAAGATTGAATATGAGCCACAAAGAATATAGATTCAATAAAGTTAATGAGATATTAGAAAAGCACAAAAGTAACAAGAATGATGTTTTGTACGATATAGAAAACAAATATGGTGAGATATTCAATATTTATGAAGCAGTGTATCATATTGTTGTTGATTTAGCTCAAAAAATAGATAAGGAAAGTTTTGAGATAAAGAAAACATACATCTATGACACAATAATCCACATCCATGCTAGGGCTTGTCAAGTAGCCTTGGAGATTTTATGTCTATTGAGAAATGGTTTCGCAGATGCAGCCTTTGCAAGATGTCGTACATTGTGGGAATTAGTCATATATTCAAATTTTATAAATACATATGGTGAAGGTATAGCCCAAAGCATATTGGGAGCAAGTAAGACAGGATAATCCACCAAGTAAAGCGGTTTGGGCAATGGGAGCAAGTTGTTTTGAAAATAATAAAAAAGTTAGAAAAGGTAATATAACATTTGATGATATAAGAAGAAATTGTAAAATGCCCAAAGATGTGATTGATTCTTGGGACAATTTCAATAAGCACTCAAGTAAAACAGTTCACGCTTCCCCATCAGCAACATTTGGAAGGTTATTTAATGAAAAGGCGGTAGAAAACAATAGTCTTATTGTGTATCATTCAATTGAAGGATTATGGTTTCCTGTAAAGTTTGCACTGTTGTTTTTACAACAGGCAACTCTTGAATTTACAACAACGGCAATGGGTGTAGAAGTTTTTAAGGAATATTATTCTGGTTCAGAGGAACATAAAAAGTTAGCTATTGAGATTTACAAAACAACTATTTTGATTGGTGAATGGATGAAAATAGTAGATGAATTATTAGAAAAACATAGTTGAATATGTACATAAATTTAATGGGGTGGATATAATCATGCAAAATGCTAATGAAAATCACAAGAATTTAGCTGTTTACAATGCACTCGTGGAGAGAACAAAATACAATTGGGATAATTGCAATTCTTTATTTGAATACCTAATGCAGAGTTACTATGACTATCATAAACACGTATTATCTCTTGAGGGATATGTTAAATTGCAGGTCATGGAGAAGCAAGATATATCAATAGAGCTTCATGCCAAAATAAATGAAGTAGTAATGTATTATTTGCAAGGAAAACCACATACAGCTTATAACTTGATGAGTGAATCACTTGACCTTATAAAAGATATATTAGTTCAAAAAAGTTCAAGGTTAGATTCGTCAAGAGGAAAGTTCATTTTCAGGGCTAGAGTTCAACAAGAGGGAGGTATGCCCTTTACATCAAGAGAAGATATGTTTCACATTCCCTTTGAAAAAAGACACTTGGTTTCAGGGCAACGATTTAGTATTCATGGTGTTCCTTCTGTATATCTTGGAGAATCAATTTATGATTGTTATTTAGAGTTAGGAAAGCCAGACCTTGACAGATTTTGGGTCTCCTTGTTTTTTGTTCCACTAGATAACAATTCACAAAAAAATACACTAATTGATTTAACATTCTCAAATCAAAAACATGATTTATCACTATTGATTCACCAAGTCAAAAATAATGTTGAAGAATACATCTCGGTGTTAGATAAACTGGTTGATGATATTCTTTTATGGCCTCTGATAATGGCTTGTTCAATTGTGTGTAAATTTCCAAATGCACCTTTTAAGCAAGAATACATTGTACCACAGATTCTTTTCCACCTATGCAATGATATTACTGGCTTTAGTGGGGTTAAATACTATTCAACAAAACTAGATGGAATAAATAGAAAGAATTTACAAAGAGCTATGATTAATTACGCATTACCAGCACAATTCATGGACACCTCGGGATATTGTCCGCATCTGGCAAATAGACTAAGTTTAACAAAGCCAATTACATTAAAAAGTGCTTCAGATATCGAGATAGAGTCGAAATACGGGTATACGACATATGGATTGCCAATCATTAGGGATATGTGTGAAAGCCTTAAAAATGATGAGGTTGTCTTGGCACTAGATAGAATGACAATGTACTTCAACCAACTATTACATAATAATTTAGATGAATTGACCCAACTTGAAAAAATAAATGGAAATTATGACAAAGTTAATTATTAATATAATACATTATTTTTTTCGAAGGAATCAGATTTGGTGCGAATTTAGTGGATGAAAAGGTCGGGAAGATACAAATATGGATTACGATTCATTCACTTCAAGCTTAAAAATATGCAAAATAGATACATAGGGGGGCATCAAGGTGACATTAAAGCATGAATTAACAGAGGATTGCATTTACATTTATGATGAAGGAATCAAAAGAGAGTTCAGGATTAAAAATTATTCATTCATTCAAGACTTAGGCTCTGGTGCAAATGGGTTCGTTGTGAAAGCATTACACAAAATAACAGGTAGATTTGATGCAATAAAGATATGGTATCCCAACAAAAAATCAAAAAATGGTGAAGTGAATAGAGAGCAGTACATAGAAGAAATACAAAAAATAGCTTCATTAAATTTTGAACAAGTTGCTACCATTTACGATGCTGATATAGAAAGCAACATATTTTACTGTGTTATGGAGTTTATTGATGGTCACACGCTTGAAGATGTCATTGAAGGTAAAGGGTGGTTTGATTCATTTAGTAAAATTGAAATAGCAAGAAATATGTTGAAAGCCATTAAAAGATACCAAGAAAAAGGTGTTATACATGGTGACATACACTCTAAAAATATTATGGTTCTCAAAAACAAAGATATAAAAATTATAGATTTTGGGACAAGTATTTACACAAGAGAGAATAAGCCTTCTTCATCTAAGGATAGGGAGTGTGTATTTACATATGATAACACTAGAAGGTTGTTGTCAGATAATCATTTATTTCCAGAAGAATATTTTGATGATTTTCTACTAGTTAAATGCAATGATAATAATCCCAAATCTATAAGAATTGAACAGGACGTAAGGGATTATCCGCCACTTGCAATAACAGAAGTCTTACTTAGTTTCGTTGATTTTGTTTCAGAAATCTTCACCCAATGTACGTTTGAGAGCATTGAAGCTCTTGCAGATATGGCTAATCACATTTGTATCGCCCCATTTTTTGATATTACATCTATCCTCGATTCCGTATACAAAAGCACAAAGGATGAGGAAATAATTAAGAAGTTTTTATCTATAATTGACGATAGAATTTTTGATACAATGAACCCAATGGGTGAATGTGAAGAATTTTTCTTTACATCATTGTTTGCTTATTATAGCTACATTAACAATAATAATAAGTTACTTCGTGTAGAAAAAGGTGGCAGTTTATCAAACTGGAAACACATGGGGGGTGTATGTGATTATATTTCTTTTGCTGAAGATACAATGTCGAGTAAATTAAATTCTTTTGATGATGTGAACAACATTATTTTGAATTGTATAGATAGTAAAAATTATTATAATTTTATACATTTCTTGAGAGATTTCTATTATAATTACATTAAAAAATCACTCCAAAAAAGAGGTGAGACAGTTTTATCTATACACTACAGAATATTACAAGAATGGTATCTGATAAAAATCAATAATGACTTAATGATACAAGTCGATGCCATTAGAGATATTTTTGAAGAACATATAATTGATAGTGATCATGATGAAGACCTTGAATCTTTATCTATAAAATTAGAAAACGCTGAATCGTTTGACCATATTAAGAAACCAATAAATCTGTAGTAGTATAGGTAAATATTAACGAAATTTCATAATATTAAATCCACCACACAGAGATAATGGTGGATTTTTATTGAAACTCATTATTTTCCATCTATACAAGCAAAATCAAAAACATCAAAAATACTTGTTTTTTCTCTCTAAATATGATATAATAAATCATACGAAAAACAATTAACAAAAATATTTGGCGGTGATAAAACATGGAAACCTTAAAATCAGAATTATTAGAAAAAGAACTAGAAACAATAATAAGTACAGAGATTGTTGATAGGATGAAGGAAATAAGAGAGTCACAAGAATTAAGCAGAGGTGACTTATCAAAACTGACTGGAATACATAGACCCAATATAGCTCACATAGAAAACAGGAGCAGAGGATTTGCTCCAAGCCTCAAAACAGTAATGAGGTTGCTTAGACCAATGGGCTATACAGTGGAGATAGTGCCAATTAAAGAACAGTAAGTGAAAGAAATACAAACTAAAAGAAACATAAACAAAAAGAGCCTCATATTTTCAGAAGGTATAGGCTCTTCATTAGTAGGTGGGTAGCATAGGTGCTACTGTAATAATATTATTCTTTTTTCAATTTGATAACATTATTATAACACAAAATCCACCTAAAATCAAGCATAATTTTAATTTTAGAAATAGTTTACAATTAATAAGAAGGTGGTATATTTGAGATTAAACATAGATGATAAGAGTTATAATAACAAACCAGAAGACAACATAGGAATATTGGTAGATAGATTAAAAAACAAAGATAAAATTGTTGTGTTCAAAGATTATGCAACTGGAGGTCTGCTTGAATCATTTTATGAGCATTTGGAGCTGTATGAAGGTGGCGAGCTAAATGATGATGACGAACCACACGTAGATGATTATCATATTAAAGAAATGGATATAGGTAAATTAAAATCAGCAATATTAGATGGGAGAACAATCACAGCTGGGGAACTCATAGGAACAACCTCAAAAGATTGGAGAAGCCAACAAGTATTTATCTTTGATGTTGATAATGAAGCAAAAACATTAGATAGATTCACCCCAAAATGTGTTGAAGATTTATTTAAGGAATACAATATCCCAATATTATTTGCATACTGGACATTTAGCAATACTCCAGAGCATCAAAAATTTCGGGTAGTTACAATGAGTCATTACCCAGTGTATGACTCAGTAGAAGCAGAAGAAATAATCAGAGGAATAATGAGTCTATTTCCAACAGTAAAAGAAAAAAATAGGAAAGGTAACTTTGTAACTGTATCACAGGTAGATTTAAGTTGCACAAACTTAGATAGAATGTTCTTCGGAACAAACCAAGGGTTAGTTGATGGTATAGGTGTTTTACGAGGAAATAAGAATAGTAACATAGTAATGTTGGATGGTACACAGACCTTTGACAAACAAGTAGCATTAACATTATTCAAGGCATCAAAAATGGGTAAAGAAAAATATAAAAAAGAAAGAGAAAGTAAATTTATCAAGCCAACAAAAAAGAAATCGGTATCAGGTGAATTTGACCTTGGAGAAGAAATTAGTAGCTTTGATTTGCTTGATTATATATTGAACACAACAGACTGCACCATAGTAAGACGTACAGGTAATTATTATTCAACAGAACACGGTTATGACGGTAGAGAGGAAGTTATGTTAAACCCCTGCCCCATTTGTGAACATGATGATAATTTTACCGTCAATATCCGCAAGAATGTGTACTATTGCCACTCAGATAAAGGACATATTGGTGGTAGTATCATTAATTACTTAATGACTGTATATAATATTGAAAAAATAGAAGCAATTGAAATGTTTAAGTTCTCTATCCTAAAAATGGATAAAGGAGAAGATGAATTAAGGTGGAGAAGAGAATACAAAAATAAAAGTAAATCAACCAATGAACCAGCTGATGGAGAAATCAATGAACCAATTAATAAAGAAATTGATGCTATGTCATATGAAGAATATGAGAACCTACCCATAAATAATAATGGTGATTATGATTTGTTAGAACCAAAAGAAGAAGATGAAGATGATTTAGATTGGATGATAAGAGTATCCCAACACATAAGATTAAAATCAATATTACCAAGGTCATACAGCAGACCAATTAATAAAATCTCCAAAGAGTTGCCAAAAAGACTTAATACAGGTCAAGAGTGGATAAAAACAAGTGGAGAAGGTTATGAAGAGACACAAGTGAGATTTGAAATGTGGCACGAAGATGAAGATTGTGAATTTACGCCATTTGACCACTTAGTACATGATGCAATATGGAGTCTTTACAAAGTTGGTAATATTACCTTTACAGCAAAAATGGTGTATCACGCAATGAACGGTAAGATAAATAGCTCTGGTGCAGACAAAGGTGGTAAAATCATTAATCAGATAAAAGAAAGCATTAAAAAGCTAACTGAAATTATGATTGACATAGACTACAGCCAAGAAGTGGAACATACTCCATCAGTAAAAAACAATACCAGAAGCAAATATAAAGGGTCTCTCATCAATTGTTTATCAATAAAAGCTATTACAGGAAAAAAGTATGGGGAAGACATTACAGAAGATGCCTATAAGTTGTTAGCTGAACCAGTAATGTATAGTTACACAGCAATAAGAAATCAGATTATGACCGTTGACATTAAACACTTACAAGCAAAAGGCAATACTGATAAAATAACTATAATAAGAAGTCATTTGCTAAGAAATATTTGGGAAATGAAAGACTCTAGGTCATATAATAGAAATAGCAAAATATCTTACTTCAAAATCTATGAATTATTTGGTCTGCACAACCATATGAAAGGTAGAGATGTAACAAATAAGTTGTATAAGATGCGTGATAGGATAACCAATGTATTAGAAGGGCTTAAAAAAACTGGATATATAATAAGCTACGAAGAATACAAAGCAACTGACAAAGCCAGTAGTGAAGCTATAGGGGTGAAAATAAGATATAAAAATTAGTTATTTGGAAAGTATATTATAACATTTAATTAATAGTTCCGTAGAAATCCACAAATACAAGGGTTTTAGATGATTATATAACATTATCTTTTAACAAAAAATCAAATATATATCTAATAATTATTAATATATAAACTTGTTATAATACATACAAAAACCAATAAATACAAGGGTTTTGAGTGATTTTGAGTATAATTATATAATTAATAAATCCAAAAAACAGACTTACCTTGCAACTTCGGAGACCAACAGCTTGCAACTTTGGAGACGAGTACCTTGCAGGTTCGGAGACGTTAGCTTGCAACTTTGGAGACTCACCTTGCAACTTTGGAGACGACAGAACATTGAGTATAAAAGACATAAAAAGTACAAATACCCCATATTTTTATGAGAAATATTATGATTTTGGTGATGTAAATTTTGAAGTAGGCAAACAACAATATTAAGCATAAAATAAAAGAGAAAAAAGAGTTCCAAAGATTTTTAAGGAATTAAGAGAAATAAACTATAAGATATATAAGACGAGATAAGTTCTATATAATGTAAGGTAGGGGTCTAATAAGTTGTCACCTGTCTACACTCCCCTACTGATAAATCAGTATATGTCCTTTGGACATATTATCTGGCTATGCCGTAGGCAAGCCATTGGATTATGTGGGTGGTTTGATTGTATTTAATGATTTACAGTAAGAGTGCTTAAGTTTAATGTTCCAAATAATAAGAGGATTTTAAAAAATAACTATATCATAATAATCAGAAATCCAAATCCTACTGCGGTTTGGGTTTTTTATTCGTATCAATAATTTTAGATTGATATTATGCTCTGCTTGTGCTATGCTTAACAAGTATTATGTTTTGATTATTAATTACAATGGGAGGTGATTATATGGATTTCAAACCGTTTGAGAATTATGATGAGCCAGTAATGTTAACTATGTGTATTAAAGGTGATACAAAAATCAAAACACGCAAAGTTCATATTAAACATATTAGTAGCAACGACTCTTATCATTTCAAGACAAGGCATAAATTCTGTGATGATAATACAAAGGAATTTTATATGATTTATAAAGATTACGCAATAAAAGTTCCTATTTGGAACAAGATGGGTAACAATGATGTAACCACCTGTGTAGTAGCTTGGCTAAAAAATATGGAAGTCGTTAATGCAGCTGGTAAAAATCCATTAGATGGATTGAAGGTTATGTTAATGCTAGATTTTCTGAGTTAATTAACACGTCGAGTATTACGTATTTTACAAAATACAGATAATCAATAAAATTATATTACCACCACTATGAGGATGTGAAGATATGATAAGGAGTCAAGAAATTAGTGAAAAAACTGTCAAAAAATTAAAATTAGATAAACAAAAGCCTAGAGGTGAGGAAGTAATACGCAGCCAAAAAATTGGTACAATGCTAGATGATATTGGGATAACAAAAGTAACTGTGTTTGATAGAGTAAGATGGCTAAAAAGAGATATGAAAGGATTTTATCATGATTTTAGGTATATAATTATTAATCATATCAAATGGCATAAAACATTATCAAAAATACGCCCTTGGGAAGGTTTTGATGGTGTTTTGGAAGTGATGCAAAACCACTTAAAGGATTATATTGGAGCAGAAGAAAAATACGGCATATCAGTGGAAGAACACAGACAACATAAAATTAAGAGTGCTAAAGCAACTGTTATATTATTAAAAAGATTACAAGCTCCCGATACATACTGGATGAGAAGGGTAAATGAACTTAAAAAGAAATACCCCAAATATAAAAGTCTGATATCCAATACTAATTACGGCACTTCATACAATGGAAGCTTCCTCAAGCAAGGTAATGGTTGGGCTGGGTATGAGAGTGGTAAAAATCCTAGAGAAGGATATTTTGAATTTATAAATAGTGTATTTACTTTGACGGAAAGTCCTAACCAGAATGAAACAGATAAAATAATCTCACGAATGAAACAATACCATATAGATTACAAAGAAGCCACAAAACAAGGTAAGTTGGATAAAGATAGAGATATGCAGAGGTTATTCAAGATTTTGGAGAATAATTTCTATAGTTGGTGGGATTGATTGTTGATTATTGGATTTATCATAACACAGAATTTGACTAAATTTTGATATTTACAATCATAAACTCTATTATATGGGGTTAGGTATGTCCAATGTCAACCTATAGCAATTATGCTATGATTATGATTGTGTAAGATATAAGTGATGTACAGGCACACCTCCATGTGCCTGTATTTTATTTGGTTGGGTCTGGGGGTAGGTGTATGTTGGGTGTATAACAGGGTGTATTTTTATTATTATTTTTGTAAGTTAGATAACTTACAATAGAATATACTTGATAAATACACCAACCACAGGGATAGGGCTTGTAATAAAAAATGGAAGAATATATCTTTCTGGCTATTAAGGTTGGGAATGGGTAGTAAAGTGATTGGGTTATACAAAAATATCAACAGTTATTAGTGATTGTAATAATGATTGAATGTTATAAATTTATCTCAAAAGTTCTCAATAAAAAATATAAAAAAGACTTAAAATGGCTTGACGAAGGGATCGTCGGCACGTTATAATATTTTTGGTTACGTTTACGAAGATTATAGAGTGTATATAAATCATAAATATTTATAATGGTTTATATCCACAGGTAACATCAGTAAAATTTATGTGGCAATTTTCTCCACGCTATGCTATAATTTAATAAAATTATACATATGGAGGAATTTACATGGATAACAAAGCTGTAAAAAAGAAAATTAAGTTTGAGTATTTTGAAGTCGTTGCCGTAAAAAGAGGTAGTGATGAGAATACTAATGACAAAAGGTTTGATTTACAACTATGGTTGAAGGTCGTTAGTGGATTAAGTGCTGAAGAAAAGGTTAGGGATTATTTTGATGAACAAGTAAAGCTTGATAGTTTTTCACAAGACAAGGATGGTATACATTGGTTTCTTACATTTACTAGGCTAAGAGAAACCAATATTCCAAGAATAGCATTTATTGATGATAGAGAGTCTGAGGATATGAAATTGAAGGATGATGAATATTTAAGTGAACATGCAAGTGCTATTTATGATAAGAATACAATGGTAATGATGCTCCAAAGAAATAGGCTCAGTTTGAGTTATTTAGGGGTGCAGGAATATATAAACAAGATATGGAATGGTGAAGATGGTTTTGATATTCAACTTCGACCTATTATGAGAAAAATAGTTGACTACAATTATTTATCCAAGAATAGTATGGATTACAGAAGATTATCAATAAGATTTGCAGACATATGTAGCAATAGTAATACTGATAAAAAACTTGTTAATTTGGAGAATACAGTCCAAGAACTTGGAGAATTTGAAGCAAATGTTATGGAAATATCAATAAGTATGGGACGCAACAAAGGAAGCCTAAATCCAAAGCGGATTAAAGAGGTTCTCAAAGGCATCACTGATAGCAGAAGCATAGTAGAAAAAGCTGAAATTGGTATTGCGAATGATGAAGGAAGTGAAGTCCTAGATTTGATTTCTGAAAGGATTTTACACGACTATATTGAATTTATGATTAATAAGAGAGCATCTTTGAATAGTCAATATGCTCAAATCAAAATGCTTGAGGTGTTCAATGCTAAAAAACATATTGTATTGAAAGACATAAGAAAGGGCTGACAATTATGAAATGGAGCGATAAAGAATCTGTTGAGAGATTACACCCGATCATTATTTCAGTAAGTACACTTGCGTTGTTGTTTATTTTATTCTTAGTTGTTCCGTGCAATATATTCCCATTCGCTAGTTCAGCATTTGATAATGTTATAGGAGTAATAGTAACATCGACATCCATATTGATAGGCTTTATAGGTGTATTGCTGGCTCTATTGGTGGGAGTAAGAGAATCGGCTCTTATGGTTGAGCTTTTCAAGATAAAGGATAGAGGTTTATTAAAAAAATACTTTTCAAGCACAATAATGTCAGGATTTTTCTTGCTAATTTTAAGTATATTATTGTATCTTAGAGATTGGGTGAATTTATTATACATTTCAGAAAGTTTCTACACATATAATTTGTTAGTTATTTTATGGGTTTCTTTGATTGTATATGTTGTGCTTGTAGCTCGTAGGATAGTTAATATTATGATGGTAATTCTTTTTAAGAGTGATAAGTTACCCAGTGTAGACTCAATAAAGATGGAGGAGAGTGAGGCTGAGGAATTTGGGAGAAGGTACAGAAGAAGTGATTAGTGTAAAGCGGGGTATATTCTATAGGCATTGGCGGATACATAGCCAATGCCTATTTTATTACAAAAATATCCGTTATTTAGATTTATAATAATCATCATTGATAATTTGTATAAAAACCCTTTTTGTTTATTTCATCATTAGTTAACATCAATTTAGCTTGATTTATATTAGTTGTCATCCATTGATATTAATTAATATTTTTGAGCAATTAAAATATGTTGTAAATCCTAGAAAAGGGCTTGACAAGTGGCTTTGTGGGCTGTTATAATGGATATACAAGGTTATTATTTTTATTAATTTGAGGGTGTCCTTTGTACACCTTCAAGCATAAACATAAAGGGTGGTGAAGATATGGAGAATAAGAGAAGTAGGAATGTATTATTTGCTGGGGAGCAGTACGAAAAAATGGAAAAAGAAGCAAAAAAGAAATATATTTCTGTTTCAGCTTTGATTAGGATGTATGTCGCAGATGGACTGGCTAGGGAAAATAAAAAGGGCAAATGTTGCTCTTGATTAAATTATTTTATTAAATTCATTTAATTATAGAAATAAATTAAAACCTTGATATTAAAGGGTTTCAATAAAATGAAGTATGCCTTTCAAAGGGGTCAAGTACAACAATTTAATTAATTTAGCTATCAATTTTATATTCAAATTCAATAAAACCTTGATTTTATAAGATTTCAAGCAATTTTGAATTAAAAAAGTGCTAATTTCCTATAGGGGAAACACCCAAAATAAAAATTAAATGATTATTTTTAGAAGGAGGATTTATAATGGATAAAAGATTTATGAGTAGATTAACAAAGAAAGTCTGCATAGCATTTATAAGTATTCTAATGTTATCCAGTTCATTTTCTGCTTTTGCTTCAACCAACAGTAACATCCACCCATTACAACCCATCAATTTGGAGGTTAATGCTCCGCAAGCCAGTGTATATAATAATCAATCTACCAATCAACCAGATATATTAGTAAGAATCAATGGTTGGATATTGCCTAAGAGTGCAGATACAGGCTTCCCTGTGATTCATAATGACAGAACCTTTGTTCCATTAAGATTAGTTACAGAGGGTATGGGATTAGATGTGGATTGGTTCAGCGACACCAGAGATATACATTTAACTGGAGTAGATGATGTAGGTAGTGTTTGGCACAGGGTAGGTAGTTTAACAGCTACTTCTTCAAGGGGTGGTGGAACTGCATTGGCTGATATTGACGTAGCTAGTCATATCGACACCGCAAATAATAGAACAATGGTAAGTATTAGGTTATTATCTGAAGCACTTGGTGCAGATGTTACTTGGTTGCCTAATCAGGTTGTTAGGGGTAATACAGTTAATATTGTGGATATTCAAGTTCCTTTTCAAATTTGGAGTACAGCTGAAGATTTCTATGATATAGTTGAGAGACATAGTGATGGTACATTGACAGTAAGGACTGATACAGGGGAATTAGTAAGGATAGCATTAGATAGAGAAACAGGAAGGTTACACCCAAGGGATATTGATGGTGAAGTTACAGGGACAAGATTTAATATTAGACTTGAAACATTATTCCATGGAGACCCAAGAGAAAATAATTTTGTGAGAGATGCAAATGCTGTAGATAGCGGAATGACTGATGATGGTAGACGTGATGTATCAGTAATGCAAAGCAATATCAATGCAGTAGGTGCTATAGTAAATGTACAATATCTTGATGGTCAAGGTAATATTATTAATGATATTGGTAATTTTATGATAGGTGATGATGGTGTTCTAAGTTTCACAGCAATAAAAAATGGACAGTACAGATTCACAATTATACAAGCACCCCATGGATTTACACTAAATCAATTCAATCAGAATGCTACAAATACTGATGAAGATAGTAATATTACTTGGGATGTGAGGGTCAATAATGAACCTTCATTAGCAAGAGTAATTAGATTGATTGCTGAATAATAGTTGATAAATATAAATTAAATACACGCAGAGGATTGTTAAAAGCCACCTAGCTATTAGGTGGCATAAACAGTCTTTTATTATTTTAAGTAGGAGATGATATTGTGACAAATAATGAACTTATGATCAAAGTTAATAAGTTAGAAGAAAAATTACAAAAACAACAAAAAGAAATTGATTTTCTAAGAAGGCGAGAATTAATTCATTTTAAGAGTTCTTATAAGATGTATAAGGACATAAAAATACTCAAGCAAGCTTAGTGATTTAGTCTTACTTGAGTATAATTTGAAAATCATCCACCACGTTTGATGTGATCCCCAAGATATGATTCGTCTTTAATCATATTGAAAAAGGCATCCAGCTCTTTTTGGAAGGTAGTCATATCCGTAGGTCTTTCGTCCTCTGGAAGCGTATTCAAGTATGTATCAAATAGGGTTACAACCACTTCGCTGATTTTCATAATTCAGCACCTCGTTTAATAAAATTTCCCATATATTTGGGATATAAGACATTATATCATATCAAGATATGTTTGTCTACAAGAAAATTGCAGTTATAGTGTTTTTTATTATAAGGATGTGATAGCATTGAGATTAAGTAAGATATTTAGAAAATCAATATCAATATTATTAATTCTGTTATTATTATTTCCATCAATAACAGCAATGGCTAATCAAACAACCCAAGAAGATACCAGGGGTCAAGGAAATGAATGGTATTGGCAAGAGGTTCACAGATTATTTGAGATGGGTGTACAAGACACTGAATTTAGAAATCCAAACAATTTTAGGACTGACCATTCAAGAGGTCAATTCTTTTCTGGACAAGCAAATCAAGGTTTACCAGTAGCTCCATTAATGATTAGACCTTTAGCTCACTTTATGATTGAGAGAATATGTTCTGTTAGTGGACAGGTATTAGATTATATAAATTCTTGGCAACAAGACCAAGTATCAATGTGGTCTCCAAGATTCATTAATTCTCATGGTCAGCTTATGTGGTCTGAATGGTATGAGTGGAGCGAAATCACTCGTTGGGAATTCGGCATAGATAACTCATTAAACAATGATGTAAGACTGGAAATAGCAGTTGGTGATATATTAAGATTTACGGATATGTCTAGTCCTAGTGGTATGCAAGCTCACGGTGGACAAGTAGGACAGTGGCACGAGTTGATTATTGATCCATCATCATTTGGTGCAACAAACCCCAATCCCGCTAATGCAAATCATATGAGAAATGCAATAAATGCTACAGGACAAGCTAGTGGTTCAGAGGGTCAAAGAACAGGCTGGCCGACATTTGAAATTGTCATTACAGAAGATATGATTGGAGACCATAGCTTATTATATAGTGTAATGGATTGGCAAAGAGCCAGTGGAGTTCATAATCCATTCAGTATGCATACAGGTAGTCCTTTTAGGGTGTTTAATCGCCCAGGTGGTAATGCGGGTGGACACGGCAACACCTCGCAAAATGGCAATCAACTATCACACGGTATGGATAATGTGGGTTGGTTTCCTGGGGGGAGCATAGAACATAGACAAGGTGCATTTATACGTGTTTTGGAAGCTCTTGGGGATGAAGATAGATTACAAGTCATCAGAATTTTTGAAACTTGGGACACAGATGGAAGCTTGGTAGAAAGATTAGCTTTTGACTGGGATGACGTAGAAAATAATCCTCACGAATCAGGTATTGGTGGTATTGCAGATAATATTATTCGCAATCAATCATTACATTTTAGAGATTTTGGCTATAGATATGCTTGGTCTCCAAGGGATGAAAGTATCAATGAAGGTAACTTTTTCACTCCGTTTGAAATTCCTATTTTTAACATGGAAACCAATGAATTAAACAATGTCAATAATCAAAATGATTTTATCGGAATGAGCTTTGGTAGGCAAGATGGTTATATAGTTACAGGTACAATGGCAATGTATGCAGGTTCACAAATGTATCCAATGTCCTTACAGTTTTCAGAATTGATAGGAAACTATAACGAATTAATGAACCCACAATTTGAAATGGTTCAATGGTACATAGAATTACACGATAGAGAAACAATTCCTATTAGGAGAGTACTAGAAATAAATGGACATGAAGGTAGCTTTGAAGATGTAAACAACAATGCTATGAATACATCTTTACCTAATCAACCAGTGGATAGATTATGGGGATATGCTCGTGGAGCATTTGATTTAGATGGTACATTTTTGGGTGGTTCTCCTGCTGATTTACCCAGCCAAGTATCTATGCTACGTAATGAAGGTAGAATAGGCTTAGGTATGGATCAGACTTTTAATCATCTTGACAGCAACCAAGTCAAGGCTGGTGTACCCATCTTATTAGGAGATAATAATGGTGTAGGTTTATGGAGTGATATAACCGCTGATAATATAGGTAGTCAATTGGTAGTATTACATTATCGTAGAGTAATCCCTGCCCAAGAACCTAGTGTAGATAAAATAAAAGTCTTTGAAACTCCTAGTGGTCAAGTATTAAATATAGAACATATGGTATTTCCATATAGATATGATTTTAATGATGATGGTAGTCTTAGATGGACAAATCCCTTTACTTGGCAATATACTCACGATAACAATGTTAGGCAAGGAGATAATATTATTACCGCTGGTAATATACCAGTTGTAGAACAATATTCTTTGCATGATTTTGATACTACTAATTTGAGAGAGATATTCATCACCACGGATAGGGATGTAGTTAGTGCAGTAGTCTATCCACCTAATCAGACTTGGTGGACAAGAAATAGTAGTAATTATGGTTGGTCTACAAGATTTGAAACAGAGAGAAATGAAGCCCAAGCAGATAATAATTTACATTTAAATATAATAGTTAATGAAGAAGGTACAAATATTCCAGATTATTTGCCTATATTAATTGATTTATTGGATGAAGATGCTCCATTAAGACAAGTTGTGTATTTTAGGTATGTAGTTGAGCCAGGAGATTTAAATATAATCATAATTAGAGAGTATTTTGATCATACAGGTACTTTCCAAAGGTCAACAAGGACAGAAACAAGTTTAAATCCAGACGAATTAGATTATGTGGATATACCTCCAAGTGATGAATGGTTTGTGGTTGTCAATCGCCCTATAAGAGAGGGTGACAGATGGTATCCAGTCAGAGATCCAGAGATTAATTACGAGGTAGATAGAGGTACAGGTGCTGGTACAACTCCAGTAGTCACCCCTCCCAACAATAGCCAAAATGTATATGTCTACATAAGGGTAGATGAAGACCCACCGCAAGACCCAGTAGAAGGAAATCTCATACTTGTAGAACAGCGTGTAACTCGTAGAATAGAATTATTTGACTGGTTGAGAGTACAAGATTCATCCCCTCTACAAGCTTACAGCAATTACAGATTTGACAGGTCTTGTAAATGTAATGATGGTGCTGGTGATTGTTCTGCACCGCCTACACCAAATCCTGCATCTGGTACATTCTGCACCAATTTTGGCAGTCCACCAAGTAATATTTATGATTGTGGAAGCTGTGAAGGTGGTAGTTGTCATAGAGGTACTTGGTCTGTAAGTGGTAGTTGTGGTCCTATGCAGTTTACTCAACCATCAGATTGTGGTGGTAGTTGTGGCAACACAGATGATGACGGTAATGCAGATTGTGATGGTAGTAATGCTTATGCTGGTGGTACTCCTTATTGCCCAGTAGGTGATGGTGGTACTTATTCATTTGCTGGTTGGACACATATCTGTGGTAATCAATTTTTACGTTGGGTTGAACACGAGTATAGAGCAGTCTGGCAAAATTTAAATAATCTTAATTATGTAATCCAAGCAAGTACCAATACTGATGGTGGTAATTGGGGTGTTAGATATTATAATAATATAGCAGATGGTTGGACAGATGACTTGTATGCAGACCCAGGTACTCATCATTATTTGTCAAATTATCGAGATGAGTTACATAATCATACAGATGTAGATTGGATAAGTGTAACAGAGGGATTATATCCAGAGTTTCACTTCATTGTTTACAGGTCAAATAATTTACCTATATTAAGTAGATATGCTTATAATCCATTTTTCCAAGACTCTCCTAGTAATAGGGAGAGAAATATGTTAGGAGATGCTTATGAATTAAGGACTGGTTTATCAAGCCAGCCAAATGGTACAATCCCTTGGGGTAATAGTGGTTGGGGTAATGCTCCTAATGCTAATATCCCTAGTAGGCATAGTATTAATAGATATAATTCTCCTGTTATTAATTTTGTTTTAACTCATGATGGAGATGGATCTATTGTAGACATAACAGAGAGAGTAAGCATGACTCATTGTGATTGTGAATACGAGGAAGTAGACAGAGGATTACAAAGTCCTACATTAACTTATAGATTTGATTTGCAGATTGATAAACATTTATCCACTGCTCAATCTGGTGAAGCCACAGTTGATCCAAGTGTTATTAATACTCAAAGAGCAATGATAATGTTTGCAAATAGGACAGGAGCAAGTGGATTACCTCATAACTGGCAAGGTAATACCATTAATATCCCTGCTAATCAAACAAGCAGACAAAGCATCCAAAATGTCACTCCAGTTAGATTCTATAGCTTCATCCAGATGTTCTACGATAATTTACAAGATGATGATATAGGTGTATATGTAATGTCGGATACTCCAAGTGTGTGGAGAGGTAATGACATGATAGAGATAGGTTGGGTTAGACAAGGTAATCCTGCTCACAATAACCTTAATATCACAAGTACACAATGGTCTGGTCATGCCAGAGCAAGGGATTTATCTGCAATGGCTGGTAGCAATTCCGCAAATCAAAATAGACAACTACAAGTATTACCTGGTGGAGCAATATTCCAAGTGTCACATCTTGAGAATCCTCCACAACAGGTACATATAGCAGTCAGGACTTATCAAACATTTATCCAACAGACTTTGATTGATGAAGTAGTTAATAATCCTAGTAATTATGTAGGTTGGAGTGGTTTTGCTGACTACAGACTTGCTCCAAGACTACAAGAGCATAATAGAGCCTTGTCACAAGTGGTTAATGATGTGGAAAGAACAGAGCTACAGATGTGGATAAATAATAATCCTAGTAATGCTATAAGTAGTAATCCTTTTGTAGGTGCTGGTTCAAGGTTGGTAAGTAGAGGTATGACAGGTTTTTCCAATGGATTTACGGATAGTCGTGCCAATCCAACCAATAATCAGAGGGCTGGGACAAATAATATAACTCTTAATAATAATCCTATGTATTGGTTAAATAACAGCAACCCAGCACAGGGACGAAACCAGAATACATCACCATTTTTCGATGCATTAAACCGTGTAGACCGTGTTGTATTATATCGTATGGTCGCAGAGCCTAATGGAGTAATCACTATACAGAGGTCTGATGCTGGTTTATTTACAGGTGCAAGTGCAGGTAATTTTAACGCTAGTCAGATAGAGTCTGGTGCTAATTGGATTAACTTAGCACAAGGCAGAACATTAAATGAATTGAGAAGTAATGAAGAAGCTAGATTAGTAGATGATAACACCAGATTAATATACAATTTCATCAGTGCTTTGGAGGGTCAAGGTACAGGTGGTGCTGGTAATAATAATCAAGCAGAGGGAGCATTGCATGGAGATAATAGGAGATTAGATAATAGATGGATGTTCAGTTCTTTCAGATCCATTGGGGTTGTAATGGTGGAAACAGTTTTTGAAATGAGTTTAACCAATGCTCCTACCTTGGGTGAGATTGATGGTGGGAGTAGATTGCCAAGACAAGCTGCAGTTGATCCAAGGTTGCAACCATATCATCAAGGAGTTTCAGCCCTTTTAAGCTACAGTTTCCCCTCAGGTTTCAGATCTGAGGATAGGGTTATTAACAGTAGTATAGGTCAAAGCACTTGGGGTAGTAGTAATAATGTCAGTGTTATGCCTAATCGTATGTTCTGTAGTAATTGGTTTTTAGTGCCTAATGCAAGTGTTCAAGATTTAAGGTAACAAATACACCCTATATGGGTGTATGAATTAAAATAATTATATGACATAATAAAATACACCTAAGTAAAAACCTAGGTGTATTTTTGTGTAGTTTGGGGTGTTGGATTGGGTGTAAGATGATAAACTTATAAAAATAGTGCTTAGTTATTGATATAATAACAAAAAAGCTTGGACAAAAAAGTGAAAGAATATTACTATTCTCCCCTTTATGGTCTTGCAAATTGTAAAATATACTTTACAAAATGAGTGCATTATGTTATAATATTATTATCCAAGTTTGCAACACATTTCCTTATTTTGTTTTTGAAATAATAATAAAAATAGCTACTGTATTGCTTGTATACACTAGCTATTTTTATTTGGTGATAATGTAAATTATTATCACAATATGTCTGGTCAATAAGTATTAATTTTTGTTCTATTTGATTGGGGGTAGTTGGGTAGGGAGAGGTCAAAGGGGTGGCAAATTTTAATGATTTTGGATGACTAATTATATAAATATTGTGGGTTGGATTGGCAAGTGAAAATTAAATAAAAAATATAAAAAATGAGAAATGCTACAGTTGTGCTACAAATAATAAAAAATGATAAAAAAGTGTTGACTTATATAAAAAGGTCTGGTATTATGTTATTATGTATTTTATCATTAATTGTACCTCCGAATGTACGGATTGAAAACATCGGATGCACCCCGCTCGGGTGGGGTGGAAAAATAACACTAACTATTGGTTGGTGTTATTTTTTATTTTTTCAAACATAAATAATGCAGAAAAGCTGTGTAAATATGGGAATATAGAGATATTATATTATTAATATTAGTGCAATATGTCTGGTCAATATATGGATTTGCAAATTAAGATTTTTTGATGCTGGTATTAGAAATGCTACAGTTGTGCTACAATTGCGAAAAAATGATAAAAAAGTGTTGACAAAGATATAATGGTCTGGTAGAATAATTTTATCATTATCATAATATCTCCTTTTTGGATGATAGATGATAGATGATAGATGGTAGAAGGATAATATAAGATGGTATATGGAACTTCGGATGCACCCTGCTTGGGCAGGGTGGAGAATAACACTAATCATTAATTGGTTGGTGTTATTTTTTATATTTTAATCGGATAAAATATTGCATAAAAGCCATGTATATGTGGATAAAACGAGATTTGATATTGTAGATATTAATACAATATATCTGGTCAATATATGGATTTATAAAATAAAGACACTTACTGAATTCTATTTGTTTCCAAAGCTCTAAATAGGTAATATAGTAATATATTTTCATTTTTTGGTGCAAGCTAAATCCTTTTGGATTGGGTGGATAACATATTATTTTGCCATTAGGGTATGGGTAGTCTCATATTAGCTGTAAACTTACACCAAAAATAACAATATGAAAAATAAAATACTGTATCAAACAGTAGCTAATACTGCAAATGATTGGTAGAAAAAATATATTGTTATTGAATTAATTTAACAAAACAACTTCTAACAATATGACCTAAATAACATAATTTAATAATACTTTTACTAATATTTCTAATACTTCTATTAATAAGTAGAAATATTAGTAGTATTAGTAAATGATTTGGTTGATAGTATAGGGAAAACAACATTTAATAAAACATGACCTAAGTATCATATTAATATTAATACTTCTACTAATACTTATAATTATAATTTATAAAATTAAAATCAATAACTCCTAATAACTTTGGGTAAATAAACTAAACTATCCCAACTATTTATGTTTTGATTAAAAGTATAAAATCTAATTTGTCATTGATTTATGTTGTTAAATCTTATAAAATTATAATATGATATTAGTACAAAAACTTTCAAGTTTTTCTGCTAAAATCAAAATATACAATTCAAACACTATTATTAATACAATAACTCAGATCATTAAGTAGTCAAATTTTTATATAATTAATAAGGGGGTATCGGTATGATAATTGGTTACATAAGAGTGAGTACAGTTGGACAAGCAAGGGAAGGTAATTCACTGGAACACCAAGAAAAACTATTAAAAGAAAATGGTGCAGCAGAAATCTATAGAGATGTATACAGCGGGGCAAAAAATGATAGACCTCAACTTAAATTGTTATTAAGTAAAATAGGGGAAGGAGATACATTATTAATAACTAGGTTGGATAGAATTGCTAGGTCAGTTAAAGAAGGGATTGAATTAATTGAAGAATTAAATTCTAAAGGTATCACGGTTAACGTACTAAATCTTGGAGTTATGAGCAATACAGCTACAGGTCAACTTATAAGGAATGTATTATTATCCATAGCACAGTTTGAGAGGTCAATAATTCTTGAAAGGGTTTCTGAAGGAAAAGCCATTGCAAAATTAAATCCTGATTTTAAAGAAGGAAGACCGAGACTTTACACAGATAAACAAATTAATCACGCATTGAATTTGTTGGACAAAAATACATATAAAGAGGTTGTAGCACTAACAGGAATAAGTAAAGGAACTTTAATAAATGCTCGCAAGAAAAGAATCAAAAAAGAATTAGAAGCGGACGGGATTTTTATAGATTGATTTAGGAGATTGATTGAAAAAGTGGTGTATAAAATATGAAAAATATGAAATATAAAATGTAGTAACAAAAACGTGAAAAATGTGAAATTGAAATAAAACTATTAGAAGGGAATGTGAATTATGTTATTTTAGTAGGGGGTAGATTTAATATGTTAGATAATACTAGTAATGGGTATAGTGACAATAATACGTACAGAACAACAACAAAAGCCAAAGGTTATGTATTTGACAGGGATGGTACTGTAATTAGGGTAGGCTATGAAAAGAAAACAAAAAATGGTCACATTAGAAGAAAATCAGATATGGTAGTTGAACAAACATTAAATAAAGATGGTAAGTTGAGTGTAAATATAAATGGTAAATCAGTATTGCTACATAGGTTAATGGCATTAGCTTGGCTAGGTAATCCAAGGAATAGAGATGTGGGATTTAAAGATGGCAACAAAAGTAACTGTGCAGTAGAAAATCTTGAATATATATCAAGAACCAGAACAAACATAAAAATATATGAAGAAAAAGGATATATTAAAGGTAAAAATGGATTAGATACAAGTAAGGTAGACATAATTAGGGCAAGAGCAAGAGGTGGTTACGCCAATATTGAAATTGCTGAATATCTGAATGTGTCTGATGCCACTGTATCAAGGGTGCTCAACAAGTCAAGGTGGGGGTGGCATCCAGACAATGGAGCTATTGAGTATAGACCAGCAAACAATGAAGAAGATGTAATTGTTATTGCTGATGTCAATGTCAACAATAACAAAAATATCTGGGATGATGGTGAGGTCTGGGTTGATATAGATGAGCATAAGGGTAGGTATCAGGTTAGCAGTGAGGGTAAGGTACAAAGCCTACCAAGGATTACTATATCAGTTAATGGGCAAGCTAAAGAGTATAAAGGTGGTATCTTAAAACAAACTATACAAAATGGTGAACCAAAAGTAAGTATACACGGTAAAGGTAAGGGTGTATCTCGCAAGGTATCTAGGTTGGTAGCACAGGCGTTTCGTGGTGCTGATGAAAAAGGTGGTTATATATTACATCTGGACAATGATAAAACAAATAATAGGGCATCAAACATATGGTATTCAGCTGATTATGATGAATATGTTGTTAAAAAACGTGAAATAGGTGCAATAAAAAGCAAATTAGGTGATGATGTAGATGAGATAGTTAATAAAATCCTAGCAATGTATAACAAAGGCATTCCAGTGGTTGACATAGCAGAGCAATGTGGAGTATCAGCAGGATATGTATACACTATTATGAGTGGTAAAGCATTTGGTGGGAAAAATAAAAAATGATTACATAGATATTCTTGATTAAAAAAATGAAATTATAAATCTCTGGTGCTGTAATGGTGTCAGGGATTTATTTTTGAAATTTTGAAATTTTCTTTGGAAAAGCTATTGCAAGAAAAATGATTTGGTGGTATAGTTAAAAAATCAATAATTATTAATAACAATCATTGGAGGTTAAGAAAATGAAAATCAAATCAAATGTTAAAATCCACAGTGTAGAGTGGCTAGTGAAAATGATGGATAGTGGCAGGGTAAACACAGATATAGCCATCCAGAGAAGGTATATCTGGGACAAAAATTACAAAAGCAATTTAATTATGACTATACTACACAATGCCCCAGTAGCTAATCTGACTTATGAGGTGGTTGATGGTGGATATAGTGTGATTGATGGCAAACAAAGAAGCCTTACATTGTACGAATACACAAAAGATAAATTTAACCTGTCGAAGAAATTAATGTACACAATGGTTGATGGGATTGATGTAGGGGGCAAGAGGTTCTCTAAGCTTCCACAAGAATTACAAGAACGAATTATGCAGTACCAATTAGCAATAACAATGGTGGATCCTATGACAGAGGAAGAAAGGAACTTTTTATTTTACCAGCAGAACCAGGGTGTTTTGCTTACAAAGTTAGATTTGGTTACAAGTGTAATTGGTCAAGATAAAATGGATAAAATCAATGATTTATGCTCACATGATTTTATTTTGGATAAACTCAAGCTTACAGCTCCTGCACTAAAGAAAAGGAATGATGTTAAGATAGTAGTACAATATCTAATTTTGAATTCTGGGTTGGATATGGGGCTGTCATCTAAAGAAATTATGGATTACTGTGAAAAATTGAAAACTGATGAAGTAGAAGTAGATTATGATAAGGTTGAAAAGCTAATGGATTACTTATTAGAAGTTTATCCAATACAGGAAAACCATTTGAAGAAGTCCATAAATGTGCCTATTATTATGTATGTAGCACAGCAGGCACTAGATGGAAATGTAGCACCAGAGGAATTAAAAAAGAAGCTAGACAAATTCTTTGAGAATCCATCAAAAGAATATGTGGAAGCATCTCAGACCCGCACAGCGGATAAAGGTAATGTAGGTAAGAGGTTAAATACAATGCAAAAGGCATTAGGTTTTGCAAATGATAATAGTACAAAAAAGTAACCATAATCATTATGAAACAGCATAGAAATATAATCCCAGTTGCTGTAATTTTGAACTGGGATTTTTTATTTATAGTTATATTAAATTTTCAAAAATATTTCTGAAAAAGTGACACAAACTGATGATTTAGCTGTTTAAGTCTACTCAAAAAAATGTGACAAAAGTGTTGATTTTATATGTTTTATATGCTATAATATACCTATGTTAGTAGATACAAAAAATAAAAATGAAGGTGTTTAGGAAGGGCTTTTGCAAGATGTATCACCCTAAGAAAATAATGTTTTAGAACCCAAAGTGAATTAAAACCCAAAATATTTTAGAATAATAATTTAGAGAATAGTTAAATGGGATTATATCAATGTAGGGAAGTTTATTAAACACCTGTCCAATGGACAGGAGGAAATTGATTTGAAAGGTTTTAGAAATGTAAATAATGTAAGTAGTGTAATTAGACAAGTTAAAAATACGTACCCTCGTAGTAGTAACAGTGGCGGGGTGGTAGCATTGGATGGTAATGCTGAAGTTATTAGAAATCTTAAAGTTGGAATTATTAAAGACTTACACAGCAACGGATTAATAACACAAAGTCAAATGGAACAGGCAATACTCAAAGCCAACAAAAATAAGGGCTTGACGACACAAACAAGTTGCGGTACAATCTCTGCTCCAGATAAAACGGAGGAGTGTGAAAGTGCATGAAGAGATTAAGGGTAACGGCATATTGTAGAGTGTCCACTGATTCGGACGACCAAAAAAATTCATTAGAGAACCAAGAGAAGTATTTTAAAGAAGAAATAGAAAAGAATCCCGACTGGGATTACATACCTTTATACGCAGATGAAGGTACAACAGGCACATCAACGAGGAAACGTAAGAATTTTAATCAAATGATTGCTGATGCTTATTCTGGTGCGTTTGATATAATATTGACCAAAGAAGTTAGTAGATTTGCCAGAAATACAGTAGATACATTAGATTATACAAGAAAACTAAAAGATATTGGTATTGGTGTGAATTTTTTACTTGATAGAATTAATAGCCTTAACCCTGAAGATGAGTTTAGGTTAAGCATTATGGCGAGTGTAGCACAAGAAGAAAGCAGAAAAACATCTGAAAGAGTAAAATTTGGACAAAAAAGAGGTATGGAAAATGGTAAGAAATTTGGTAGGGCTGGGCTAGGGTACAAAAAAGATGTGAATGGAAATTTAATAATTGATGCAGAGGGTGCTAGAATTGTTAAATATATCTTTAACAGATACTTATATGATGGTAAATCCCTTGCTATAATTGGTAAGGAATTAGAGAACCAGGGTATACTAACTAGCACTAATGGTAAAATATGGGATGCAACCGCCGTGAGTCGTATTTTGAAGAATGAAAAATACTGTGGTGATTTGAAACAAATGAAAACATTTACTCCAAATTATTTAGAACAGAAATCTAAAACAAATAATGGTGAAGTAGATTTCATCATCCTAGAAAATAATCACCCAGCTATAATTGATAGGGATACTTTTAACAAAGTGCAAGCAGAAATAAAAAGAAGGGGGCCTAGTGATTTAGATAACAAAAGATATTCAAATAGATATACATTTTCAGGAAAATTAGAATGTGGCTTTTGTAATTCATCTTTTATAAGTCGTCCTAGGATGTCAAAAAATAAAGACCGCATCATTCAGCGTTGGCAGTGTTCAAAATATTTTAAGTATGGTCCTAAACATAATGACGGCAGAGGTTGTGAATGTTCTATGGTTCGCAGTGAGATATTGGAGCATATTTTTAGCTTAGCTTTGTCTGATGTGTCAATAAATAAGGAGATGGTTGTAAATGAATGTGTTAAATTGGTTCTTGGTGTTATAGATGGAGATAGTGTCCAAGATGCTCATACAGAAGCATTGCAAGAAATAGCAGGTATTGAAAAACAGATAGATAGAGTTATTGGGCTTTATGTAAAAGAAATCATTAATCAAAAACAGCTTGAAGAGCAGAAATCACCACTGGATAAACAAAAAGCAACCTTAGAAAACAAATTATCCTTATTGAGTAATAATATAGAAATGATTAGTAAGCGTGAAGCTTTGGTGAGCAGTATCAGGGGTCGCATTGGAAGTATTGTACATAATGAGGTATTTAGTGATGAAGTAGCTAAAGAATTATTGGATAAGATAGTGATATATGGAAAAGACCGTTATGACGTGTATTTTAGGGGTATTGATGCAAATTTTCATTTGGCAGTTTAGGTGTGTGTAATTCCTTTCGGGAGTTCCACTAAGTGCTATTGTTAGCTTTACCCACAACGCAATCTAATGGTTTTCGTCTAAAACAAAGAGACCCCTAATTATTGAGGGGTCATTTTGTTTTGCAGTGCTTGGCGGGCTTGTGCAACGGCATTCATGTGGTCTTGGTTCACCCTCCCGCTACCGTGGATGCGACTACCTTCAAAATGCAGGCACATATGCCCATCCACTCCATTACCCTTGACAGCATCTAAATTGTTGGCACTAGCAGGCAAGGCGTCAACCCCGCCATGAGGAAAGTTGGTTAGAGAGCCAGCGAAGATATACCCGTTTACATAAACGGCTACGGGTCGCCTTGCCCAGCTCCAACCGCCCCAAATTTCATACATTATAGCAGCATCCTCTTTGGTTAGGGGTTCGACGTCGGCATGGTAACGCCCAAATGTTCTGCGAATGTTGAAAGTGAGGTTCGTTTGCAAATCACGCACAACTGCGTCTGTATCACGGGCAAAAATATTCCTAATCTCGTCCCAGCCAGCATCGTATCTAATTATGTATGTATTTGTTACACTTTCGTAATATTCGTAATACGTTGCCGTTTCCCTAATATCATCAATCATAGCCAAACCCAGCACCGCCAAAGCCGAAATTATAATGCACTTAACCATAATAAATTCTCTCCACTTGTTTTTAAGTTATTAAAATTCTATTACTATTCCTTTCTTTTGTCAACACTTTTGTAACAACTTTAATTGGAAATTTTTTCATACAATGTTACAACAACCTTTTGAGGTGATTATTATGCCAAGTAAATTACAAAACCGAATGAAACGTATCATGTACAAGCCATCAAAAAAGAAGTCAACCCATCTAGACTTTTTGACACAAAGTATAGAGGATGCCGAAAAAGCTTTAGATAGTACAATTGGTGGCATTTTCGGCAACAAACGCAAGAGGAAGCGTAAAAAGTAGAAAATGTTGCTATATTTACTTTCTTGTTGTATAATTAGACAAACTGGTTTGAAGGTTGTCTAATAAATTGTAGAGTTGGTGCTGCGGAAATGACTAAAATTGAAGCCATAAAAAGGCTAATGTCTAATTATAATGGCATTACTAATTGGCAAATCATATACAACGAGATTGAAAAATACTATCCAGAAGCAAAGAAGTCCTCCACTTGGCAAGAGGGGCTTCGTGGCGTTTTATATCGTGAAATGAAAAAGGGTGGTATCAAAAGAATTGATGAAGGCTACTTTGTGTTGGATGATTTTGATTTTACAAAATTATTTCCCAGAGAACACCGCCATGACGTAGCAACCGAAAAGGATGCCGTTGTTAAAGTCAGATTACTCCAACATCAATTTAGAAAAAACTTGCTTTCAAATTTGAAAATTTGCCCCATAACAAGTGTGTCAGATAAGCGCCTGTTGTACGCCAGCAACATAAAGCCATGGCGGTTTTCTGATGACATCGAAAAGATGGATATAAACAATGGTTTTTTGCTATCACCCTTATATGACACGCTATTCGACAAAGGATTAATAACTTTCAGCAATGGAAAGGAATTAATACTGTCTAAGGATTTGAAGAAAGCGACTATAAAAAATTTGCAAATAAAAGAGGGTACATACAACAAGTTACCAATAATGGGTAGAGAAGCTTATTTGGAATTCCATAGGGAAAAGATTTTTCTGCAATAAATTCGATGAAGATATACCGAAGGGTCAAAGAAAAATACCTCCACATCTTGCACACTTTCTAAAAATATGCTACACTTATTTTTGACAAGAAAATTTTAGCAGGGGAGAGTGGCGAAAATGTTTAAGAGGGTGGTTATCAAGCTTAGTGGCGAGGCGTTGGCTGGCAGAAATATCACCAAATTTTATGACGATAATATTATTTCGGGAATTGTTTTGCAAATTAAGGAATTGGTGGAGCAGGGCATCGGCGTTGCTCTTGTGGTAGGCGGTGGCAACATTTGGCGAGGCAGGGACAACAATGTTAATATCGACAAGGTGCGTACCGACCAGATTGGCATGATGGCAACAGTGATGAACGCTTTATATTTAGAGGACAGCTTTGAGAGGGCGGGGGTGCATGCCAAAGTTATGACCCCTGTAATTGTGGGTACTGTAACCGAGCAGTTTTCCAAGCGAATAGCCCTTGACCATATGAATAGCGGGGGTGTGGTGATTTTTGCCGCAGGGACAGGGCATCCGTTTTTTTCCACAGATACCATTGCGGCAATTCGCACAGCAGAGTTGGATGCTTGTGCCTTGCTCTTTGCTAAAAATGTGGATGGCGTATACACGTCGGACCCTAGAAAAGATGGTAATGCCACAAAGCTAGACCACATAACATATCGTCAAGTTATCGAAAACAACATGACAGTTATCGACACTGCTGCCAGTGCTATTTGTGAGCAACAAGGCATTTTGTCCATAATTTTTGGTTTGGACGAGCCTGGGGCAATTTTGAAATGTGCCACAGGGGACAATGAAATCATCTACCAAATTGGCACACGTGTCGAAGCCTAGTTCTTTAAGAAATAAGTTTTTCACCAAAATAACACTTTAGATAAAAAGGAGGATTTACAATGTTTGAAATTAAAAGTTTCGATGAGAAAATGAGCAAAAGTGTGGCATCTTTCCAGAAAGATTTGGAAACTGTGCGGGCAGGACGTGCCAACCCACGGATTTTGGACAAGTTGACCGTGGACAATTATGGTACACAAATGCCCATTAATCAAGTGGCGAATGTTACTGTGTCTGAAGGAACTTCTTTGGTAATTGCCCCTTGGGATGCCAACAACATTAAAGCAATCGAAAAAGCCGTTTTGGCTTCTGATTTGGGCATTACCCCTAATAGTGATGGCAAGGTTGTTCGCCTTAATTTTCCACCGTTGACAGAGGATAGACGTAAAGATTTGGTCAAAGAAGTGAAAAAGAAAAGTGAAGATGCCAAGGTTGCTATTCGCAACATTCGTCGTGAGGCGGTGGATGCGGCCGATAAAGCACAGAAAGCCAGCCAACTGACCGAAGATGAGTTGAAAAAAGCGAAAGACGATGTACAAAAGCTTACTGATAAGAAAATTGAAGAAATTGACAAGGCTTTGGATGGGAAAACCAAGGAAATTATGACGGTTTAACGTGAAGACAGCTTGATTATTTCTGGTAACTTGTTGCCGAGGAAGGTGTTTTGTGTTCTTAGATATTGATGGATATGACATAATCTACATTACAAAGTCGAATTATGAGGATATTTGGGAGGTTTACGACACAAACCCAAAGTATTTTATTGCCACGGGAGGTAAGGTAGCCGAAAAGACGGGTATTCTTGAGAGCATAGACCAAACACCCCAAGGCTTTGATGCTTCAAATAAACATTTCTTCGGCATTTGGCAAAATGGGCAACCCGTTGCTGTGGTTGATTTGTTGTTGGGTTATCCGAGGCAAGATTGCTTATGGATAGGTTTACTTCTTGTGCATAGTGATTTTCACGGTAAGGGTGCTGGGTCTTTTATTGTCAAATCTATTATTCAAGCCAGTGAGAAAGCTGGATTTAAGGAGATTTCTCTAGGTGTTATGGAGGGTAATGGCTCAGTTGTTCTGTTTTGGGAAAAAATGGACTTTATTCACATACGCACATCGGATGATATTTTAGTGTTTTCTAGGAGTGTTGTACTTGAATGATATTTTAGATGCACTTCGACAATGTTTGGATGAGTATGAAGTGATACCCATTAACAAAGAGAATTATACTGACGTTTGGGGCGTTTATGCCACAAACCAAAAATATTTGCAATCGTGGGGGTTGGGCAAGGTGGTGGAGGTTGAAGATATTTTAGAAACCTTCACACGCCTGCCCGACTATTACGATGCCGACAAGCAGATATTTGTTGGTATTTGGCGTAATGGGCAAGTTGTGGCGATTTGTGACCTCCTCCCCCAGTTGGATGGCGATGATAATTTGTGGTTAAGCGAAATTATTATCCACGGTAATGAGAAGGGTGGGGGACTTGGCAGAATTATCGTTGATAGCATTGTCAAAGCCACCAAAAATATAGGGTTAAGAAGAATAACCCTAGGTTGTACGAAAAACAAAATCGACTTTTGGAGCAAAATGGGATTTTGTCAAGTTGCCCATTTTGATGAAGACTTTATATTTGTTAGGAGATTTGATGAAGAAACAAATTAACAAGAAAAATTTGCCCCGACACATTGCTATTATTATGGACGGCAATGGTCGTTGGGCAAAAAAGTTTTTTATGAAGCGTTCGGCAGGGCATCGTGCGGGGGCCCAGGCTCTGCGTCGTCTCGTGGAGGACATGGACAAGGCTGGTTTTGAAATTCTAACCGTTTACGCCTTTTCCACAGAAAATTGGAAACGGGATGAGAGTGAAGTCGCCTATTTAATGGGGCTTCTTCATGAATATATCCAGCAGTATATCAATGATGCGAAGGATAGCAATGTCAAAATCCGTTGTATTGGAGATATGACCGCACTTGAGCCATCCTTGCAGAATAAAATTGCACACTTGGATGAAATTACGAAAAATAAAACGGGATTATTGCTAAACATAGCAATAAATTACGGCGGTCGGGATGAGATTTTGCGGGCTGTGCGTAGGATTGTATTTGACGGTGTCGGGTCTAATGATATTGACGAAACTGCTATTTCAAGCCGTTTGGACACCGCTGGCATACCAGACCCAGATTTGATAATCCGCACATCTGGCGAGATGCGTTTATCGAACTTCTTGTTGTGGCAAGTGGTGTATTCGGAATTTTATGCAACCGACACTCTGTGGCCTGACTTCAAAATTAAACATTTATACGAAGCTATCAACCACTACCAAGGGCGAGAGCGGAGGTTTGGAGGACGCAAATCGTGATAAAACGGATAATTGTAAGCATTGTTGCCTTGCCATTGATAATTTTGCTGATGTGGCTTGGTGGCTGGTGGTTGGCGGGGTTTGTTGCCGTTGTTGCATTGTTGGGTCAGTTAGAATTTTATCGTGCATTTGGCAAGCTGAAACCGCTACATTTCTTGGCTTTGGTTGTGGGTGCAGGATGTGTCACCTTGGCAATTTGGGTGGAAAGCGTCCCCATTGGTGCATATACCATTGCGGTTTTGATTTTTTTGGTGTTTTCCGCCCCTTTCTTTTTCGCTCGCAGAAACTCTGTATCCGTTGCTGTTTTCGGACTTGCTTATGTAGCAGGGTTGATTTCCGCCGTGGTGGTTATACGACAACATTTTGGACTTGAATTGGCTTGGATGATTTTCATTGCCGCTTGGGGAAGTGATACTGGTGCATACTTTATTGGCAGAGCTTTTGGCAAGCGTAAACTCGCACCTAAACTAAGCCCTGGTAAAACTGTAGCAGGTTCTGTCGGGGGCATAATAGCATCCGCCGTGTTGGTTGTGGCATATTCTTGGATTTTACA